>OOAM01000003.1_pt1 | contig 309459 bp, 243 predicted proteins | sample 1671131 | NCBI WGS metagenome assembly OOAM01 (sample SAMN06348125, study PRJEB24527) | human gut metagenome | biome: human gut; feature: ankylosing spondylitis patient; material: feces | host: Homo sapiens | place: China | collected 2015-10 | reverse complement strand
TATTGACAAACTTTTCAAAGAACTCATTTTATTTACTGCCAGAGCCGCTTAGGCGTGGCGAATTTTTAACGAACTATTGTATTAACAGTTCAAGGGCTCTAAAAAATCAGGTCTATTATTTGTTTTCCCAAATAAAACACTACATTTGCATACCCTTATAACACCTTACTATACTAGGACTAAAATCACATGAAACCGAATAGTCACATCAGCGAGAAGAAACTTGTTTTCCTACTGACAGAAGGAGATGAGAAGGCTTTCTGTAAATTATACAGTTTATACAGAGCACAGCTCACCTTCTTTGCTTTCAAATTCTTAAAATCGTCTGCCTATACCGAAGACATAGTACAAGAAACCTTCCTTCATGTCTGGCTCAGCCGAAAGTTCATCCGAACCGACCAGCCTTTCTCTGCCTACTTATACACCATTGCCAAAAACCGAATTCTTAACCAGCTTCGCAGCATGGAGCATCAACAGCTTTTGGAAGAGCATCTGCTAAAAAATGCTATTGACTATACAGAAGATACACAAAACGAACTTCTATCACAAGACTTGAAGGATATCATACAAAAAGCATTCGAGGCTCTCTCACCCAGGCAGCAGGAAGTTTTCCGGTTAAGTCGGGAAGGACAGCTTTCTTATAAAGAAATAGCTGAAAAGTTAGGAATCTCAGTCAATACAGTTCATGAGCATATTACTTCATGTTTATACACCATCCGACACTACCTCATCAAATATGGTAAAGTCAATTCCAACTTGCTCACCATCCTTTTATTCATTATATTTAAAAAAGGTTAATCCACCCCCCCCATCTTCTTTACAGCGGTGTATTTATTATAAAATCGCAAACCAGATAAGAAGATGGAAAAAAATCAAGATAAACAGCAAATACGCCGATACCTGAACGGAGCCTATAACAGTCATGAAGCAAAAGAAATGGCTGAAAGCCTACTGCGTGCCGATAAAGAGGGCATTCTGGACGACTTGGCAGATGAAGTTTGGGAGGAAGCCTTATCATTGCCCGAACCTTCAGACCAAATCAAAGAGCAGTATAAGAAAGAAGCTCAGCACCTGCTTGAGAGTATGCAGTCTCAAAAACGCTCATTCACCAAGCGGATACTCTATATGGCTACGGGTATCGCTGCATCTATTCTTGTGATTTGGGGAGCCATTACTATGAAACAACAATGGGATATCCAACACATCACAGTAGCTCAAGCAACAACCGGCTTCGGGGAGAAGAAAGAATTGACCCTCCCCGATGGCAGCCAAATCATATTAAATGCCTGCTCAAAATTAGAATACCCTTCCCAGTTTATCGGAGATAAAAGAGAAGTACAACTCGTTGGAGAAGCCTACTTCAAGGTCCAATCAAATCCTGAGCAGCCTTTTCTAATTCAGACCTCTGATTTTCAAGTAGAAGTATTAGGCACAGAGTTTAATGTGAAATCATATGCTCATGACCAGATTCAATCGGTAGAAGTGGAAAACGGAAAAGTACAAGTAACTTTGCCCGAAGACCGAATCCGGCTGAAAAAACAAGAACAAATCTACCTGAACAAGCAGTCGGGTGAATACAGCAAGTTAAAAAGAAGTGAGAATAAAGTAGCAGCATGGCGCAATGGGGCTTTGCATTTTTATCAAACCCCACTGACCGATGTGGCAAAAGAACTCGAACGAAGATACCATTGCAAAATATCTTTCCGCCAAGGAGAAGTTTTTGAGAATCTCATCTCTGGCGAGCATGATAACCAAAGCTTAGAGTCGGTTCTGGAGTCACTACACTACATCTGCGGTATCAACTACGAAAAGGATGGAAATCAAATTACATTTTATAAATAAATATCAACCTTTATTGCCTGAATGCCTATGAAATCATCTCCCTAATTACCAAGAGAAGTAAAAGTTTAACTCAGGAAAGCTTTTATCTCATCCGATACACTGCCACGGCCTCCAGCCGATGAGTTGACAGCGTATCCGCTGCTTTTACAACCTAAATCTTACCATTAAATCACAGCCTTATGAATATGAATTCTATTCTAAAAAAGGAAGGCACACACTACTCTCCTTTTGCTGCTTTTTTACTATTCGTATGCTTATCTGTTATTTCTCTACAGACCTATGCACAAAATGAAAGCAGTTTAACCTTACAAGTGAAAGACCAGAATGTAGAACAAGTTTTTACACAAATAACTAAACAAATCGGAATAAAGTTTTTCTATGACCATGAAACGATTCGCCAGGAGCCTCCGGTTAGCTTAAATCTTTCAAAAGCACCTCTGAGCGAAGCACTTAATGCCATTAGCCAGCAGACTCAACTGCGCTTTGAGCGTAAGGGGAATACGGTATTGGTCAGCAGTAAAACAAAGCAAAAACAAACAGAAACGAAAAAAGAACCCATATCTGTAAAAGGAAAGGTTTCTGCCAGCAGTGGAGAGGCCATTATTGGAGCCAGCATCCAAGTGAAGGGAACTGCTACCGGTACCATTACCGATATGGACGGAAACTTCAGCCTTCAGGCAGAAGAAGGGCAGGTCTTGACCATTTCATACATTGGATATGAATCGGTACAAGTGAAAGCCGGGCGCAAACCTCTGAACATCACCATGAAAGAAGACGATGTAGCAATGGATGAAGTTGTGGTAACCGCCTTAGGTATCCGCAAAGAGAAGAAAGCATTGGCTTACTCCGTAACCGAAGTAAAAGGTGAAGACATGAACCGCGTGAAAGTAGCCAACCTCGCAACAGGTCTGGCAGGTAAAGTGGCAGGTGTCAATGTATCAAAACCGGCTTCAGGGGTAATGGGTTCCAGCCGAATCATCATCCGCGGTAACGGCTCACTGAATGGTTCAAACCAACCTTTATACATCATCGATGGTATTCCAATGGATAACACCAACTACGGACAGACTGGCATGTGGGGTGGTACTGATGGCGGTGACGGTATCTCATCAATCAACAGTGAAGATATTGAAAGCATGTCTGTATTGAAAGGTGGAACAGCTGCTGCTCTGTATGGTTCTCGCGCTTCGAACGGTGCCATTGTCATCACAACCAAACGCGGTTCGGTAGGCAAAGTGAAAGTGGAGTATAACCTTTCTTATACCAACGAACAAATCATGTTCAAAAACGATGACCTGCAATGGGAATATGGAGCCGGCTCGAACGGTGCCAATGCCGAACAGATGGCTTATGGTGTAGCTATGCAGCAGATACAGCAACAAGGCTACCCAGAATCCATGCTCCCGGTATTGATAGAAAAAATTGCCCCGAGTTTGGCTTCACAAATCAATATGTTGTCATTTGGAAGTAAGTTAGACGGCAAAGACATAATGCAGTTTGATGGCGTACGCCGCCCGTATATCGCTTCCGGCAAAGACAACTTCAAGAACTTCTACCAGAATGCCTGGGCGCTGACCAACAACCTGGCCGTATCGGGTGGTACAGAAAAAGTACAGTACCGTATAGCTGCCGGTGACCAACGCTTCCACGACATCATGCCTAACTCGAAACTGGAACGTAACAACATCACCTTAAACGTACAATCTAAACTTGACGAACATCTCACCATCAAAGCAAACGTGATGTATGTACGCGAACGCGCCAAAAACCGTCCGGGATTAGGTGACTTGACCTCGAATGCCAATGCTACTTTATTTATGCTTTCACCCAACACCGATGTACGCCTGCTGGAAAAGAGAGTGGACGACAAGGGTATGGAGTTTCTGCCCACAGGTCAGACTTATATCGGCAACCCCTACTTCATTGCTTATAACCACAGCAACAAAGACAGCAAAGACCGTGTAATCGGTTCTATCGAAGCACAATATAACTTCACTCCGAACTGGTATCTGCGCGGTAAATTCGGAGGTGATATGATTAACCGCCGCAGTGAAAGCATTGTTCCTTATGGTACAGCGGTCGATAACGATGGATCAATCACCAGCAGTTCTATCTACAACGGCGAGTTCAATGCCGAAGCTATTTTAGGATATACCAACTCCTTCCGCAACAACTTGTTCAGCATAGACGCTTTTCTGGGATGGAACACCATGGGAGCCTGGTATAACCAGACCACTGCTACCGGACAAGGATTCATACAGCCCGGTTTCGAAGCCATGGGAAGCAATACCGTAACAAGCGGAAGTACCTCTAAATCGGAAAGCTATATCAACTCTATTTTTGGGCAGCTGGAACTTTCTTACCGAAGCATGGTTTACTTGACACTGACCGGGAGAAATGACTGGTTCTCTGCTTTGTCATACAAAGGAAAGAACAGTTCGAACCATATTTTCTATCCTTCAGTAGGTGCCGGATTCATCATCAGCGAAGCGTTTAACATGCCCGAATGGATTCCTTACTTGAAAATTCGTGGTTCATGGGCACAGTCAGGTGGTGCCGTAGGTCCTTATAACTTGGGGTTGACTTACGCATTCAATCAGAAAATGTTCGGTCATCCTATCGGCTATATCGGACAATCCATCGTACCGAACCTTGACTTGAAACCGTTGACCTCGAATGCTTATGAAATCGGTTTGGATGCCCGCTTCCTCAATAACCGCATCGGTATTGATTTTACTTATTACGTACGTAACACCAAGGACGATATCGTAGATGCCGGAGTTTCTTCTGCTTCTGGTTATAAAGGCGTTCGCATCAATGCAGGTAAAGTGCATAATCATGGTGTGGAACTCTTGCTGACTGCCGTTCCGGTCAAAACAAAGGATTTTACTTGGAACAGTTCATTGAACTTCTCTTATAACAAGAGTGAAGTAAAACGAATTACCGACGATATCAATGAGTTCATCCTGGAAACAGCCCGTACCGGTCATGACGGTGACAACTGCGGTCCGGCTTTCATCTATCACGAAGTAGGCGAACCTTACGGTATCATTAAAGGGGAATCTTACAAACGGAACGATAAAGGTGAAATCATGTTCGACGACAATGGTCTTCCCATGAAAGGTGGTATCAAAAAACTGGGTGAATCGGTTGCTCCATACACCTTAGGTTTCAGCAACAGTTTTAATTATAAAGGCTTCACATTAAGCTTCCTGATCGATGCAAAAATCGGCGGTGACATCTATTCCATGACTAATGCACACATGTACAGCTTCGGTCGCCATGCAGGCACTTTACCCGGACGTGAAGGCGGTGTACTGGGACAAGGCGTCAAAGCCGACGGAGTAACACCGAATGATGTAAAAGCTGACGCCATGAAGTATTACATGGCTATGGCAGGAATCACTGAGGAGTTTGTTTACGATGCTTCTTTTGTGAAACTTCGAGAACTTTCATTCGGCTATTCCTTCCCGCAGAAATGGATTAAGAAACTGGGTATGTCTGCTCTTTCTTTAGCCATCGTAGGACGTAACCTCTGGAACATTTATGACGATGTTCCTTTGGTTGACCCGGAAGCCATGCTGAACATTGGCAATGGTCAGGGATTTGAGTCATACGGAATGCCGGCTACTCGCAGCATTGGTTTTAACTTGAATGTGAAATTTTAAAAACGGACAGCTATGTTAACAAGATATTTAAAAGCAACATTGTTTTGTGCTGCAGGCATGTGCCTGACAGCCTGCGATTTTGAAGAAAAAAACTTGAACCCCAATGAAAGTACGGTCATTACTCCTGGTCCGCTGTTAACCTATACCCAGCTGAATACAAGCGTAGACGGCCATACCAAAAATATGCAGATTGGCTGCTGCATGATGATGGTTCAGCAAACCGCTTCGTTGGAAAGTACCGAAGCAGGTGTGGGCGACAAGTATTATATGATGCAGGCTCCCTCAACTTCATATTTTCTTGATTTTTACAGTACAGCCATCAAGAACTGGCGTGAAATGGAATACCAGGCTGCACAGAAACCTGAATACCAGAACATGCAGGCAGTAGCCAAGATTTGGGGAGCCTTCCTCTTTCAACGGATGACCGACTTGTACGGAAATGTACCCTATACTGAAGCTGGATACGGATTCCGTCAGAATATCTACAAACCGAAATACGATACACAGGAATCTATCTACGCCGATTTGATAGATCAGGTAAAAGAAGGTATCAGCCTGCTCAATGCCGATAAGCCTGCTATTGAAGGCGACTTATTCTATAACGGCGACATCGACCAGTGGAAAAAGTTCGGCAACTCCCTGCTACTCCGCCTCGGAATGCGCCTGAGCAAGGTGAATCCGGATTTGGCAAAAGCCACTGCTAAAGCTGCCATTGAGGGAGGCATCATGAGTGAAGCGAAAGATATGTGCCGGGTGAAACACATTGCCGGCGGACGTGATGAAGACAAGAATCCGGTGGCTTTACGCTTCCAGAAAGACGACTACATCGGACAGGGTAAGGTGAAAATAAGCCAGACTTTTATGAATCATCTGCAAGCTACCAAAGACCCTCGTATCGCTGTATTCTGCTCGCTGAAAGACGGCAATGCTGACCCAAGTGTCCAGAAAGGTCTTCCTAACGGTTATGATAAAAATACCATCAGTACCAATTCCGACTATACCGGCAAACTTGAAGATTACTCAAACTTCAATACAAACGTAATCTTGCGCGAAGATGCACCTACCCTGCTGCTTATGCCGAGTGAGAGTAAGCTGCTTCAGGCTGAAGCTGCTCTGCGCAACTGGGTAGCAGGCGACCCGGAAGCTCTCTATAAAGAAGCCATCCGCCTTTCTATGCAGGAGCAGAAAGAGGCTTACGGTGTAAGCATCTCTGAACAGCAAGTAGACGACTATCTGGCACAAAACCTTTTCGCAAATGCTGCTTCGCAAGAAGAAAAGCTGGAGGTACTGGGTAATGAATACTGGGTTACTACCTTCATGAACGGGTATGAAAGTTATGCCAACTGGCGTCGCTGCGGCTATCCTAAACTGACTCCTACCCATTATGCAGGCAATGAAAGCAACGGACAGATACCCCGACGCTTGCCGTATGCCATTGATGAATATACCATCAACAAAGCAAACGTTGAGCAGGCTGTCCAGCAACAGGGAGCCGACAACTTGAACACCCGTATCTGGTGGGACGTAGCCAAGTAATCCAAAGACAACACTTAAACAGTGAACTATAACCTTTAAAAAACAACATTATGAAAAAGGCTTTTTATCTGACAGCCCTTTTGGGTCTGCTTTTCTCCTGCTCGCAAACAGATGAGCCCGAGGTTATGACCCAAGATGAACCAACTGCCGAAACACGCGGTTTGTTCACAAAAAATGTGGTGATAGAATGGAATGAAGAGGGACAGGAATTAGACGGCTTCGGTATAGCTGAAGCCGACTGTGCCGCCGATATTTTCACTCATCCCAAAAGAAAAGAAGTCATGGATTTGCTTTTCGGCAAAGATGGGTTGAATATAAGTATGCTCCGCGGAGAAATTTTCCCGCATTACTGGATGAAGGAAGGTGACACTTCTTTTGATACGGATGTAAGAACGGACATGCCGCTTGGTGACCCTTATTTCCAGCAAGCTGAAACCAACGAACTGAAAAGAAGAGGACAATTATGGGTTACTCAACAAGCCAAACAATTATATCATGTAGATAAGCTGTTCTTCAGCACCTGGAGTCCTCCCGCATGGATGAAACAAGACGGCTACATCACTGAAGATAACTTTGCTTCACATGGTTCGCTGAAAAAAGAATATTACCAGATGTTTGCCGATTACCTGGTTCAGTTCGTACAAGCCTACAAAGAAGCCGGAATGGATATTTATGCCATATCACCGGTCAATGAACCAAACTACGAGGCTAACTGGAACTCATGTAAATGGTCGCCCGAACAGCTCGCCGACTTTATTGCCAACTACATGGGGCCGACATTCGAAAAGCAGTCAGTGAACCCGCAAATCATCTTCGGAGAACTGGCTCAATGGTCTACACTGGCACTCGGAGCATTCAATGTGGTTTCAGCCAAGAAGTATGCCGAAAACGTAATGGAGGCTAATCCTGATGTTATTAAATATGCAGATATTGCAGCAGGTCACGGATATAACATTCCACGCATTCCGTATGAATTTCCTATCGTACCTTATGACAAGGCTGTTGACCAAGGTCTGAAAGTATGGCTGACAGAAATCAGCTCTGCGCTCGACAATTATGACGGTTCTATGGACAACGCCATCCACTGGGCAGAGGTCTTCCATAAATACCTCGCCAATGCACATGTCAATGCTGTATGCTGGTGGACAGGAGCCAGATATACCGATACGAATGAAAGCCTCATCAAACTGGAACAAGACAACCTCCAGATTCCAAAACGGTTTTATACGTATGGCAATTACACGCGCTACGTGAAAGTAGGCAGCAAGCAAATCCGTACCGACAAGCCTATCTCTACTACCGGAAAGTTGTTACTGACTGCATTCAAGAATAATCGGGAATATGTCATGGTGGCAGTAAACAAATCGAAAGAACCGATCACAACTACCCTCCAGGTGAAAGGCGGCAGACCAATCGGGGAGTTAAAGGCATACACCACAGATGCCGAACAGAACTGGAAAGAAAGTACAATAACTAAAGATGAATCGAACATGTATCCGATTACCGTTCCCGCTATGAGCGTGGTAACCTATGTCGGCTCGGTTCAATAAAAAACAATGCGTATGAAATTTCAGCGATATGCAAAATTAATACTGGCATGTGGTATGCTGCAGGGAGCACTTCCGCTCCCTGCACAACCCACCGGTTCCATCACCCTCCGGTGTAACGACTTGCGCCAAACAATCGACGGATTTGGTGTGGGCGAAGCAGATTGGGCAGACGATGTGTTCATTTTCCCGCAACGGGAACAAGTACTTGATGCACTTTTCTCGTCTGAGGGATTAAATGTCAACATTCTCAGGGGAGAGATTTTTCCTCACTATGCCACCGGTGAACTTCAGGCAGACTTTGCCACTGCTTCCGACACCAGTCTGCACGTGGCTCAGCACCCTGAAAAAATAGAGCGGAATGATTTACTGCGCCGGGGACAATTTTGGCTCACCTCGCATGTGCAGCAGAAGTATCCCGAAGTACGGTTCACCTTCTCTACGTGGAGTCCTCCCGCATGGATGAAAGAAGGGAATCGGGCTACCGAATTGTATCCGGCATCTCAAGGAAAGCTGAAAAGTGAACATTATCAGCATTATGCAGACTACTTAGCCGATTTCTGTGAAGCGTATAACAAAGCCGGAATTCCCATCTATGCAGTTTCACCCTCCAATGAGCCGGGATATGCGGCTCCTTGGAATTCCTGTTTATGGACTCCTCAAGAGATGGGCGACTTTATCCAGCACAACTTGCTACCTACCCTGCAAAAAAGGAACCCGGAAGTCAAGGTACTGTTCGGTGAAAATCCGGCCTGGTCAACTGTATTCGACCGGCTTAAAATGATTTCATCGGCCGACTTTGTCAACAACGTGCTGCAGACTCATGCTGATATGCCCGAAAATAATATCATTGCAGCCGGACATGGTTATGTATTACCCGATACAATTCCACTTCCGGCAGAATTAAGACGCACTCCCATCGTTCCTTTTGAAGAGGCTTTAAAACGGAATATCCCGATGTGGGTTACCGAAATAAGTGACATCACCCCGCTGGATGTTTCCATGGAGGATGGGCTGCGCTGGGCTACTGCTTTCCATGAGTATCTGATGGAGGCACAAGTCAGTGCCATTATCTGGTGGTTGGGAGCACAACCCACCAAGACCAATGAAAGTCTGATCGTCTTGAATCAGCAAGAGGGCAGCTTCATCAAAACCAAACGATACGACACGTTTGGGAACTATACGCGTTACATTCCACGTGGAAGCCGAGGTATGGGCAACCAGCCGAACGGACTTCCTGAAGAAGTAAAAGTTTCGTCCTTCCGTTATGGCAACCAATTCACCATCGTTGTGGTCAATCCCACCGACAGGCAGCTAACGTCTCAGCTTCTGCTTGAAAATGGTAAAGTTGTAAAAGGTTCGCTGAGAAATTATATTACCACAGCCGACAAACAATGGTCGGAAGGTACAATTACAGGAAGTACTTTGGAATTTTTGCCGCAAAGTGTAACCACTTTTACCGGGGAAATTCAGTAAACACCTGAAACCTGTATGGGTTGTTAACCATGCTGACATCGCTTCACAAAGATTTAACCACACCTTACAAAAGTAACTCTCTGTTTTTCTTCATAAAAGCCGAAGCTCACTCTCTCGCAGAGGAACTTCGGCTTTGCTGTTTGTGCATCCGTTACAAGCTTGCCCGCCGTGACGGATTTGTTGGTGGTTTGAGCTTGTCTTATCAAGGACAGGCATTTATCCTTGCGATAGCGATGTGCAAAGCCAATACTTCAAGGTCTGTAAATTTGGGAACTACTCCTCTTCATCTTGACACAATTCCTTATTTATTGACTAAATTGCAAGCTTCTTGCTTGCATATAATCAGGATTTTTGCGAATATTGCAAAAAGGTTTTGCATACAATATTTGTTAATTAAAAGCTTTTTCACCTTTAATTTACTAAATATCAATTAATATGTAAAACCTTTCATGCATGATTCTTTATTCATTTAATTCCGCCAACTGGCGTATTTATGATAAATAATCAACGTAATGTTCGGGTAGGCAAACCATTGACACCTATCCGAATATACTTATTATGTATAATAATGTGCTTCTCATAAAGCATTCCACATCGAAGGCACTCACCTGCGCGACAGAGAGCGCATCGCGCGTCTGTTTGCGATGGTCTGCACTGCTCTTATATGGGCGTATCCCGTTGATGAACATAAAGACATATACGTTAAACCGATAAAAAATACTGAAGCATAGACGAAAGGCTAAGTCATTGGTCAAGTATGGTCTTGAGGAAATCTCAAACATGCTTTTCCTTTTTTTTGCAGTAGAACTGAAATTTCTCTGTTAATATGGATACTACAGATGATTTTGACATTAAGGATTTAATCAGTGAGTTACAGGCTAATTCAGAGAAAGCTTATACACAACTTTATAATAAGTATTCGGCACTTCTTTATAGTTTTGTGTTTAAACTCACCAAGTCGGATACCTTGTCTCAAGACATTGTACAGGAAGCCTTCATAAAGATTTGGATAAACAGAAAAGAGCTTTCGATTGATATCTCTATCAAATCTTATCTTTTCCACCTGGTGCCAAACCTGCAATAGCCTGGGCTGTACTCATCACCGGCTTGTTCATCAGATCCTCACTGGTAACTGCAGAAACAGCACCCGTCAAATTCACTTTCTTCTGAGTGCCATAACCTACTACTACAACCTCATCCAACAATTCGGTATCTTCTTTAAGAACAATTCGCATTATTTTGCCCGAAACTGCAGGAATCTCCTGTGAAGCATACCCTACATACGTCACACGCAAAATGTCTCCTGGATTAACTGACAGAGTAAAATTACCATCTAAATCACTTACAGTTCCATTGTTTGTATGCTTTACCAGAATACTTACCCCAATCAAGGGTTCTCCGTTTCCGTCTGTAATGTGACCTTTCACACTGTTTGTTCCTTGTCCCCATGCAATGGAACTCACACAACAAGCAAAGAGTAACATAAATACTCTCAAGGCTTGCCACATTTGCCTAATAGAATTGTGTTTCATCTTTATTTAGATTTAAATTATACAATGCAAAGTTAATTATTCATACAACCCGAATATAGGATTAAAGTATCTTTCAATAATACAAAATCGATATTTCTTGCAATTTATCGACAAACATGTTTTAGCTACTACTATATCTTCCAAACTACTCTACAAATTCTCTGTTTTGACTTTACATATTCTCTGTTTCACAGTGCGAGATTTGTATTTCACACTGTGAAATATATATCCTACACTGTGGTTTTTATATTCTACAGTGTGAAACAGAGAATTGACTGTTTAATTTCAGTTTTTATACAAAAGCATTCCTCAAAATGATCAATAATTCCCTATCTTTTATACCGTCACTGCAATCACCTCTGAAAAACACACAAAAAATGCCTGACGCTCATTCTAAAAGCATCAGGCATTCTCCACGTAAATATAAATAGCCTAACTATAACTCAATCAAGGCTAACCTTCATCACAAATCCTCCGCGTGGCAGACAGTCTACCTCATGTACTGATTTCTTCAAACCAGAAAGCATCTGTATATCAAACTGATTACGTTCTTTTCCATCGGCATACAGAGTGATTTCTTTGACAGGTCCCTGAATAAAGCTCAAATCCACAGCAAGCGATTTCTTCTCGTTTGTTCCGTTCAGGCCGGCAATATACCAGCAAGCACCACTCTTCCGGGCAAGCACCACATAGCTGGAAGGATAACCGCTCAGCAATTTCGTATCGTCCCAAACGGTGGGAAGTGAAGAGATAAATGAGCGTACTTCAGCTGGTTGGGCATGGTATCCTTCGGGACGGTCGGCCAAATGCTGCAAAGCAGATTCAAATGCAACCAGCAGAGCCAGTTCATGCCCGTTCGAAGTGATATGCGGATGCTGAGAGTCTGTAAAAGTACAAGGAGTATAGTCCATCGGGCCCACTACATTACGCGTAAAAGGCAATGTACAGTTATGCCATGCCGCACTGTCGGCCAATGTCTCCTTATTATTATACCATTCAGCTCCATATACTCCTTCTACTGACATCATGTGAGGATAAGTGCGCTGCCAGCCTCGCGGAATAGGAGCTCCATGAAAGTTTACCATCAAATGATATTTAGCCGCATCCTCCAGAATGTCCACAAAATAATTCATCGTAGATATACTGTCCTGGCTGAAGAAATCTACTTTTATTCCTTTCACACCCATGGACTCAAGCCAGGCAAATTCTTTCTGACGTGTCTCCGGTTTGTTCAGACGATACAAAGGACCAAACGCACACCACGCGGTAGAGGAGTTATACCACAACAAAGGAGCAACTTTCTTCTGTTTTGCATAAGCCAAGGCATCTTCCACATTGCCGCCGTTCCCCATTTCGTCCCATTCCGCATCAATCAACATGTAAGGAAGATGAAAATCTGCCGCAAAATCAATATACTTCTTTATCAGCTGATAATCTCTTGAACCGTGATTATAAGCCCAGTAAATCCAGGAAACGACTCCTGGCTTAATCCAGGAAACATCGCTCAGCCGACAAGGCTCACTGACGTCTGTCACTAAAGTGGACTCTACCACATCGGCCAGAGAACCGATAATGGCCACGCGCCAAGGCGAACACCATCTACCGGAAGCTTTGGTCGGTTCTGCCATCTCTATTTTATAGGTCGACTCATTGGCAGCATTGTTCAGCCAGGAACCACAGTTACCTTTCGCAACATTCGCTTCTGAGATAAGGGTAAAAACAGAATCTGCCACTTCAAACAATGCCGGGAATCCCCATTGTCCTGCAGTATATCCTTGCACACGACCTTTATTTTTCAAATAGAAGTCTTCATAGGCCTGATTCAACTTCTGTGTCCATCGGGTAATTCCTTTCTGAAAAGCAAAAGCTGTAGTTTCATCAGTCACACACATTTCTTTAGTCAGGCGGGGAAATACATAACGAAAAGCTATACCGTCATCATATACCCGAAGTTCCAAATCCAGCGATACGTTCTGAGCGCTCTTGAAATGAAATATCTGCTGGTTTCCCTCGTTCGTGCAATGACGGCGTTTACCCGTTATCATGGTATAATCCTCACGTACAGGAGTCACGGCGGAAGAAGACACATAATTAAATTCGTCTCCGGATGTAGGCTGAAGTTGAACTCCTATATTCTTTAACTGAACTATCGGAACCGAAGTATCTCCTTTTTTATAAATCACACGCAATCCTTTCGCCGGATTATCCCAGCTCACTCCTATTTTCTTATTAGGAGAATATAAACTATCATCTGCTTTCACTGTTATACCGGAAAAGAATACACATACGAAAAGAAGGCATGCTTTCCATGAATTAGAAATTAATTGTCTGTACATAGTTATTTATTCGTTTTTATTGGATTACAAAATTATCCGTTCTTTCAGTAAACAAATTGTATAAAACCGTTTTATACAGGACAATATCGATATACAAAGGGAATATAAACAATTTTTACCCATAAAAAGTTCTTATAATATACTGAAAAAGCGACTTTTTGCACAGTCTTGTGCCCTTTAACAAAACAGGACAATATGCAACAGAGCTTGATAAAGAGGAGATAACAATATAATTTTATATAAAACTTCCCCTAAAAGCGAGGAATCGAGGAAAAACTTTCTACTTTTGCAACTTGTAATTAAAAGAACTCATTTGCAGATGAAAATAAAGTTTTTGCCATTGATTGCAGTACTCTTTGCTGCAACATCTATAATGACATCGTGTTTGGATAATGATGTGGAACAGGTCACTTATACCTCAGAAACCAGTATTACAGGATTTTCATTGAGTACATTGAACATTGACCGAATAGGGAAAGATAAGGATGGGAAAGATAGTGCGTATGTGGATACACTAGATTGCTCAGAATATCCATTCACCATCAATCAAATGACAAGAGAAATCGAGAATAAAGATTCACTCCCTTATGGTACTCACATTGACAAAGTGATAACCAGCGTGACTTACGACGCCGGTGCACTGGCCTACAGACCCAAAGGAACAGATAAAGATACGTTGTGGACTTCTACAGACTCTATCGATTTTTCAGGAGACACTCGTACCATGTCTACTGTTACCCCTATTGAATTTAAGGTATATGCTTACAGCGGTGCAATCGGACAGGCTTATAAAGTGAAAATCAACGTACACCAGCAGGTTCCAGACACTATCTCATGGAAGAAGTTTGACAATTCATTCAGTGCCGGAAATTTAAGTGAACAGAAAGCTGTATATGCTAACGGGAAAGTATATGTATTCGGGAAAAATGGCAACAATACCCAAATTGAATACTCGGATGTAGCAAATGACAATCCTACTTCATGGACTCCCGTTGCAAGTGTACCCGCAAATATAGATACTTACTCTGCTACTGTATGGACAGAAAACATTTATTTCCTGGCAGGCACAGTTAACAATAAGAGGCTCTATAAACTGGATGTAACCACCAATGAAATTACCTCCGCAGGTACAGATGTATTCGAAATACTGATTGGTGGAAATGATGTCACAAAGGAACTCTACGCTGTTAAAGGCGGAAAGAGTGGCATATATAAAGAAAATGTATGGACAGAAGATACAAACCCGTTCACACAATTTACAGCAGGTAAGCCTTTCTTCTCCAATACAACTACTGCATCTTACAACAGCAACGTTACTACTACTGTAGCTCTTTGCTATAATCAGGGCACTACAGCCAATGACACAACAGCGTTGGTATTCAACCGCATGTCAAGTGATAGCAAATGGGAAACAAGAATGCAGAATCTTCCACTGCCGAACCTGAAAAACGTCACCATGATTTACTACGACGGAAAGCTGTATGCTTTCGGTGGGGAAAGTGTAAAACCGGAAGTGAAACCTTTCAGCCAGTTCTATTGTTCTACCGATAACGGACTTTGCTGGAGACCTGTCACTGAATGTATGGCTTTCCCAGCAGAATTCGGCACACTTTATACTACACACCACGGCAATTATTCATGCGCCGTAACTCCCAAACTGGAAAACGGAACGTCCAGAGGTAACTTTATCTGGATTGTGTGGGAAGATGGAAGCATCAGCCGAGGACGTATCAACCGACTGGGATTCACCCCTAAATGGTAATCTAAAAAACTGAAAAACAACAAAGCTATGCTATATAAAGACCAAATTGACAAGAACCGGATACCGGCACATATTGCTATCATCATGGATGGCAACGGACGCTGGGCCAAACAGCAGGGACATGCCCGCACTTTCGGACACCAGGCTGGCGCCGAAACCGTACATGTCATTGCGGAAGAAGCCGCACAGCTGGGCGTGAAGTATCTGACTCTTTATACATTCTCTACCGAAAACTGGAATCGTCCGGTAGACGAGGTTGCCGCACTGATGAGTTTGCTTATGGACTCTATTGAAGAAGAAACCTTCATGAAGAACAACATCAGCTTCCGCATCATCGGTGAAACAGAAAAATTGCCGGAAAACGTACTTGCACGATTGAACAAGTGCATCGAACGTACGTCAAAGAACACGGGAATGTGTCTGACTTTAGCATTAAGCTATTCTTCTAAATGGGAAATCACGGAGGCTGTCAAAAAAATTGCCCGTGAAGTGAAAGAAGGAATACTCACTCCCGAGGAAATTACAGACCAGACCATCAACCGATGTCTGGCCACTCATTATATGCCCGACCCGGACTTGTTAATCAGAACAGGCGGTGAAATCCGATTAAGCAACTATCTGCTCTGGCAGTGCGCTTACGCAGAACTGTACTTCTGTGACACTTTCTGGCCGGACTTCAAGGCCGAAGAATTGTGTAAGGCTATTTGTGACTTCCAAAAAAGAGAACGCCGATTCGGCAAAACCAGTGAACAAATTTAACAAAGAACAATGCAAAACCGTTTTTCACTTATCCTATTGATTGCTGCATGTCTTTCGTCTGCTCCAATGGGGGGATATGCACAGGACAATAATACAACTGAACAAAGCGATAAACCAGTTATCCTTTACAACGGAACACCTAAAAAATATGAAATCGCCGACATCAAGGTCAGCGGAGTAAAGAACTATGAGGATTATGTCCTGATAGGTATTTCCGGCTTGGCTGTCGGACAGACTATCACCGTACCAGGAGATGACATCACCTCGGCAGTAAAAAGATACTGGCGTCATGGTTTGTTCTCTGACGTGAAAATCGTAGCAGACAAAATTGTAGACAATAAAATTTACCTGTCTATCCAGCTGACACAACGTCCGCGTATTACCGACATCGTAATCCATGGTGTGAAAAAGAGTGAGCGCGAAGACTTGCAGGCTAAACTGGGTATGGCAAAAGGTACACAGGTTACACCGAACTTGATTGACCGTGCTAAAATTCTGATCAAGAAACATTTTGATGAAAAAGGTTTCAAGAATGCAGAAGTTAACATCGTGGAGCGTGAAGACCCAGAAAATAAGGAACAGGTATATGTAGACGTGAACATTGACAAGAAGGCCAAAGTCAAAGTCCACAAGATTACCATTGAAGGAAATGAGGTCTTGGCCGACAAGAAACTGAAACGTGTCATGAAGAAGACCAACGAAAAAGGTAAACTGATCAACCTTTTCCGTGCCAAGAAGTTTATCAATGAACGTTACGAAGAAGACAAGCAGAAAATCATCGATAAATACAACGAATTAGGTTATCGTGATGCACAAATCGTAGAAGACAGTGTATCTTCATACGATGAAAAGACGGTAGATGTCTACATGAAGATCTACGAAGGACAAAAATATTACCTTCGTGACATCACCTGGGTAGGTAACACGGTATATCCTTCTGACCTGTTGAACGAACAGCTCCGCATGAAACGCGGTGATGTATATAACCAGAAGTTGCTGAACGACCGTATCTCTAACGATGAAGACGCAATCGGTAACAACTACTATAACCGCGGATATGTGTTCTACCGCCTCGATCCGGTGGAGGTAAACATTGACGGTGACTCTATCGACTTGGAAATGCGTATCACGGAAGGTCCGCAGGCTAGCATCAGCCACGTACGTATCAACGGTAATGACCGTCTGTATGAAAACATTGTACGTCGTGAGTTACGTACCCGCCCGGGCGACCTCTTCAGTAAAGAAGCACTGGAACGTTCTTACCGTGAAATCGCACAGATGGGACACTTCAACCCTGAGAATATCAAACCGGATGTACAGCCGAACTTCCAGGACGGTACAGTAGACATCAACTGGGGACTGGAATCAAAAGCTAACGACCAGGTGGAATTCTCCGCAGGTTGGGGACAGACTGGTGTCATCGGTAAGTTGAGCTTGAAGTTTACTAACTTCTCATTTGCGAACTTGTTCCGCAAGAACGACAACTACCGCGGTATCCTGCCACAAGGTGACGGACAAACACTGACCATCAGTGGACAGACCAACGGACGCTACTATCAGTCATACAGCGTATCGTTCTTCGACCCATGGTTTGGCGGCAAGCGTCCGAACTCGTTCTCTGTTTCTGCTTTCTACTCTATCCAGACCGACGTAAGCAGCCAATATTATAACTCTGCCTACATGAACAACTACTACAACATGTTAAGCGGATACGGATATTACGGAGGCTACGGAAGCTATTATGACAACTACGAATCTTACTACAACCCCGACAAGTCTATCAAGATGTTCGGTGTATCTGTAGGATGGGGTAAGCGTCTGCGCTGGCCGGATGACTACTTTACCTTGTCGGCTGAATTATCTTACCAGCGATTCATGCTGAAAGACTGGAGTTACCTCTATATCAAACTGAACAACGGACAGTACATGAACACCGGTAACTGTAATAACCTGAGCCTGAACCTGACCTTGTCACGTAACTCTACGGATAACCCGATTTTCCCGCGTTACGGTTCAGAATTCTCGGCTTCTTTGCAGATTACTCCGCCGTACTCTCTGTTTAGCAAGAAGGACTACTCTACTTACGGTAAAGACAACTACCACGATGCGGCCAGCATGTACAAGTGGATTGAATACCACAAGTGGAAATTCAAAGCCAAAACTTATACAGCCTTGATGGATATCCAGAAATGTCCGGTTATCATGACCCGTACAGAATTCGGTATCCTCGGTCACTTCAACAAATACAAACGTTCACCGTTTGAAACCTTCTACGTGGGAGGTGACGGTATGACAGGTTACAGCTACAACTACGCATCCGAAACCATCGCCCTGCGTGGATATGAAAACGGTTCATTGACTCCGTACGGAAGTGAAGGTTATGCTTACATCCGTCTGGGTGCCGAACTCCGCTACCCGCTGATGCTGGAAAACTCTACCAGTATCTATGCACTGGGCTTCGTGGAAGCAGGTAACGCATGGAACAACGTGACCGACTTTAACCCCTTCCAGTTGAAACGTTCTGCCGGATTCGGTGTACGTATCTTCCTGCCAATGATTGGTATGATGGGTATCGACTGGGCTTACGGTTTCGACAAGATTGACGGTTCAATGCAATACAGCGGAAGCCAGTTCCACTTTATCATCGGACAAGAATTCTAACACTTAAAAACCAATGATTATGAAGAGACTCATTTTATCCGTTATGCTGTTAGTGGCCGCCGTGGGTATGGCCTCAGCACAGAAATTCGCACTGGTAGATATGGAGTATATCCTCAAGCAGATTCCTTCTTATCAACAGGCCAACCAACAGATGGAGTCACTGTCAAAGCAATGGCAAAGCCAGATTGAGGCCAAAGCCAACGAAGCAAAAAAGCTGTATGAAGATTACCAGAAAAGCGCCAACACACTTTCTGCTACTCAGAAAACCAGCAAAGAGGAAGCTATCGTAGCCAAAGAAAAAGAAGCGGCAGAACTCCGCAAGCAATATTTCGGACCGGAAGGCGAACTGATGAAGAAACGCCAGGAGCTGATTTCTCCGATTCAGGATGCCATCTACAATGCCGTGAAAGAAATTGCTACCCAGCGCGGATATGATGCCGTAATAGACCGTGCGTCAGCACAGAGCATGATTTTTGCTTCTCCACGCATTGATATAAGCAATGAGGTTCTTGCAAAATTAGGATATTCAAATTAATTTTATACATTTGCAACCGGGTGATAAGAACCCTGTTTTATACACTGAATTAATTAATAACAAATAGAAACTTGAGATTATGTTGAAGAAAATTGCTTTTTTACTTTTACTCATCGCACCGATGAGTGTATTCGCACAAAAATTTGCGCACTTTAAATCAATGGATATCATCCCAGTAATGCCGGAATACGCAAAGGCACAGACAGATATCCAGACTATGAGTAAACAATACGAAGACGAAATCAAACGTGCTTCTGACGAATTCAACAAGAAATATGCAGAATACCAGCAGGAACAGAAGAACCTGCCGCAGAACATTCAGGAACGCCGCCAGAAAGAATTGCAGGAACTGAGTGAAAAAGGTATGCAGTTCCAGCAGGATGCTCAGCAGCAGTTGCAGAAAGCATACGCTGACATGATGGAACCGATTTACAAAAAACTGGAAGATGCCGTACAGGCTGTAGGTAAAGCAGGTGCTTATACTTACGTATTCGACCTGAACCGTACTGATATTCCTTACATTGACGAAGCTCAGTCAAAAGATATTACAAACGACATCAAGACTAAATTGGGCATCAGCCTGACAGCAGTTCCTGCTACTCCAGCAGCACCTGCAGCAACTCCTGCTCAGTAATTAAAGAAACTCTTTGTCGTACTGACTACATGTCATTCAGAGAAACACGCAAAAGATTTCTCTGAATGACATTTTTCTTTTCAAACCTTTCAACTGTTTTCCCATGTACCCTCTATCTGCCCCTCACACTGGTCCCATCGGAGTATTCGACTCCGGATACGGAGGTCTTACCATCTTAGGAAAATTCATCGAACGACTGCCACAGTACGATTACCTGTACTTGGGAGATAATGCCCGTGCTCCATACGGCACACGCTCGTTCGAAGTGGTCTACGACTTCACCCTACAGGCTGTCAAGAAATTGTTTGAACTGGGCTGCCCGCTGGTCATCCTGGCCTGCAATACGGCTTCCGCCAAAGCGCTCCGCAGCATCCAGCAGAACGACCTTCCTCACATGGATCCGACCCGCCGCGTATTGGGAGTAATACGCCCCACAGTGGAATGTATCGGTGAAATCACTCGCAACGGGCACGTAGGTCTGCTGGCCACAGCCGGCACCGTACGCTCCGAATCCTATCCGCTGGAGATTAAAAAGATTTTTCCGGACATTCAGGTCACAGGAATGGCCTGCCCCATGTGGGTGCCACTGGTAGAGAACAAGGAATACGACGGTGACGGAGCCGACTATTTCGTCAAGAAATACATTGATACCATCCTGCAGAAAGACCCGGACATCGACACTCTGATTTTAGGCTGTACGCACTATCCCCTGCTTCTGCAAAAGATACGGCAGTACACCCCCTCGCACATCCGACTGGTAACGCAAGGCGAGTATGTAAGCGAAAGCCTGAAGGACTATCTGTCGCGTCATCCAGACATGGACGCACGCTGTTCCAAGAACAAGCGACGGGAGTTTCTCACCACAGAATCGGTCGAGAAATTCCGGGAATCGGCTTCAGTATTCTTACACTGCACAGACGTACATGTACGCAACGTCCAACTTGAATAAAACAAAAATGGTCCGCCTCTGAATCTTCTCACAGAGACGGACCATTTTTGTTTTATATGAACTGACTTCTATTCAGCCACAAAAGTCGCGTGCTGCACATTCCGGCTGTCCGGACCTACCATCACTTCAAACTCTCCCGGTTCATATCCATATTCCAGACGAGAATTATAATACTTCAAATCATCCTCATCGAGCACAAACTCTACATTCTGTGTCTCTCCCTTTTTAAGGGCCACACGGCGGAAAGCTTTCAGTTCCTTCACCGGACGGGAGATTTCCGCATACACATCATGAAGATACAGCTGCACAATCTCTATTCCATCGCACTCACCTGAATTGGTTACAGGCACGGTTACCTTCAACTGCCCACCCTTAGCCATACGCTCCGCACTCAACTGCAAATTACCGTAGCGAAATGTGGTATAACTCAAACCATAGCCAAAAGGATAAAGCGGTTCATTACTCTGGTCGATGTAATTGCTGCCATAACGGTTGAAAGTGGTATCATCCGTATCCGGACGACCCGTATTCAGGTGATTATAATAAAGCGGCAACTGCCCCACCGCACGCGGGAAACTCGTAGTCAGCTTACCCGAAGGAGACACGTCACCAAACATCACATCGGCAATGGCATCACCCGCTTCACTACCGGCAAACCACACATTCAGGATAGCCGGTACATGCTCAGACTCCCAGCATAAATCCAGCGGACGACCGGTAAACAAAGCCAGTACCACCGGCTTTCCGGTAGCTACCAATGCCTTCAACAAATCTTTCTGCGCATCCGGGATCTGAATATCTGTACGAGAAGAAGACTCCCCGCTCATCTCGGCACTCTCACCCAATGCAGCCACAATCACATCGGCAGAAGCCGCCACGCACAAAGCCTCAGCCCGCAACTGACGGTCATCGCCACGTGTCAGCGGACGAGGTTCGACCGCCCCTTTCTCTATATGCTCACTATAATACACGTTGCTTCCTTTGGCATAAGAAACCGTAGCCTTATCACCTACCGCACGACGGAAAGCTTCGTACATCGTCACATGGCAATCTGTCTGACAATCCATGTTCCACGTGCCGCACATATTGTTCTGCGCATCAGCCATCGGCCCAATCAATGCAATGCGTCCTTTTTTCTGCAAAGGCAACAACTTACCCTCGTTCTTCAACAGCACAAACGTTTCAGCCGCAATCTCACGTGCCGCTTTACGATTCGCCTCCGTAAACAATTCCTTGCGTCCTCGAAGCGTATCACAATACTTATAAGGATTCTCAAACAATCCTAACTTATACTTGGCTTCCAATACCCGACGGCAGGCCTCGTCAATCCGCTCCTGCGTCACGGCCTTCTCCTTTAATGAAGCTTCCAGCGTATGCAAGAAACCATGTGCCACCATATCCATGTCCGTTCCTGCATTCAACGCCCGTGCAGAAGCCTCCTTCAAGTCGGCCACCCCATGAGTCTTCATCTCACCAATCGAATTGTAGTCGGTCACCACAAACCCCGTGAACCCCCACTCATTGCGGAGCAAATCCGTCAGCAGCCATTTGTCGGCTGTAGCAGGTACCCCGTTGATGGTATTAAACGAGCTCATCACCGAACCCACTCCGGCTTCCACCGCCCCTTTATAAGGAGCCAGGTACACATTATACATCAGGTTTCGACTCATATCCACCGAATTGTAGTCACGTCCCGATTCCGAAGCTCCATACAGTGCAAAGTGCTTCACACAAGCCATGATTTCATTGTTCTGCTTCATGCCGTCACCCTGATAACCGCGCACATACGCTCCGGCCATCAGCGCACCGAGGTATGGGTCCTCCCCACTTCCTTCTGCAATACGTCCCCAGCGGGCATCCCGACAGATGTCTACCATCGGACTGAAGGTCCAGCTGATTCCATCGGCACTAGCTTCCGTGGCAGAAATACGTGCCATACGTGTCACCGCCGCCGTATCCCAGCTACAAGACAGGGCCAACGGAATCGGGAAGATTGTTTCATACCCGTGAATCACATCAGCACCCACTATCAAAGGAATTCCCAGACGAGTCTCCTCCACCGCCATACGCTGCATCTGGTAAATCTTATCCACTCCCTTCACATTGAAAAAGCCGCCGACCTCACCAGCCCGGATAGCTTCTGCCATCTTGCTGTTCTTCACTGCTCCCGACACTAGGTCATTCCCAGCCGGCAGATTCAACTGTCCTAACTTTTCCTGCAAGGTCATCCTTCCCATCAGGTCACTGATAAAGCGGTCCATCTCCGCATCCTTTCCCCCGGAATTCGGCGAAGAACATCCTGCCATTGACAAAATCAAGGCCCCCGCCTTTACAAACTGACTTATTTTTCCCATAGATATCGTATTTTTTAGAATTCGTTCCTCCAAAAATATCAATTTTTCAAACAAAACTAGCCAGAAATACGAGGTTTATTTTCGCACTTACCAGAACGCAAGTACATTTTAAAAAAACACAAGTGCATTCGAAAGGAAACACAAGTGCGTCTTACCTCAAATGAACTTGTGTTTCAAACAAAACCCTTTGGCATTCTCTTCCAAACGCTTCAAGGTTTCCCATAGCAGCTGAAAAAAGGCGTAAAAATCAACAGGAAACCGCTTTTTTCATACCAAAATCATGGATATTCAATAAAAAGACTTACTTTTGCGGAAGATTGCCCTTGTAGTTCAACGGATAGAATAGAAGTTTCCTAAACTTTAGATTCGGGTTCGATTCCCGACGAGGGTACAAAAAATAAGCCGCTCTCCCTTGAAGGAAAAGCGGCTTATTTTTTTGCCTGCAGCAAGTAACGGATTACTTACGAAGACCAAGTTCTTTAACAATAGCACGGTATCTTTCGATATCACGGCTCTTCAGGTAGTTCAGCAAAGAACGACGCTTACCTACCAAAGTTGTCAAAGCTCTTTCAGTGCTATAATCTTTTCTGTTGAGCTTCATGTGCTCAGTCAGGTGAGAAATACGGTATGAAAACAATGCTATCTGCGCTTCAGGTGAGCCAGTATCAGTGTTAGACTTTCCGTACTTTCCAAAGATTTCTTGTTTTTTAGCTGCGTCTAAATACATAATTTGACTATTTATTAAAATGTATAAATTTGATTTGCGGATGCAAAGGTAAGCATAATCTTTCAGACTACAAGCGTTTTACATCTTTTTTTCACACGAAAAGACAGAATCTTCTTCATCGCTCCTCTCCGACTTTCACCCTCAGAAAGACCGGTCTTCTCCCCTGCGTTTACGCCAAAAAATATAAAAACCCTGCATAAAATACCTGTCTTTCGCTGAAAAACAGTAATTTTGCACACAATTATATATAGGTATAGTATGCAAGACATTAGAAACATTGCCATTATTGCTCACGTTGACCACGGAAAAACAACTCTGGTGGACAAGATGATGCTGGCGGGACATCTGTTCCGCAACGACCAGACCAACGGTGAACTGGTTTTGGATAACAACGACCTGGAGCGTGAAAGAGGTATAACCATTCTTTCTAAAAACGTATCCATCAATTACAACGGTACAAAAATCAACATTATCGATACTCCGGGACACGCCGACTTCGGTGGAGAAGTGGAACGTGTCTTGAACATGGCCGACGGATGTATTCTGCTGGTAGACGCTTTTGAAGGTCCGATGCCGCAGACCCGCTTCGTGCTTCAGAAAGCCCTGCAAATTGGATTGAAACCTATCGTAGTGGTAAACAAGGTAGACAAACCGAACTGCCGTCCGGAAGAGGTATATGAAATGGTGTTCGACCTGATGTTCAGCCTCAACGCCACAGAAGACCAGCTGGACTTCCCGGTAATCTACGGTTCTGCCAAGAACAACTGGATGGGTGAAGACTGGAAAACTCCGACCGGCACCATCACTCCGCTGCTGGACGCCATCGTGAAATACATTCCGGCTCCGAAACAGCTGGAAGGAACTCCGCAGATGCTGATTACTTCACTTGACTATTCTTCTTATACCGGACGTATTGCCGTAGGCCGCGTGCACAGAGGTACGCTGAAAGAAGGTATGAACATCACCCTGGCTAAACGCGACGGTACATTGGTGAAATCTAAAATCAAGGAAGTACATACCTTCGAAGGACTGGGCCGCAAGAAAGTAGAATCCGTATCTTCTGGCGACATCTGTGCCATCATCGGTGTGGAAGGCTTCGAAATCGGTGATACCATCTGCGACTTCGAAAATCCGGAACCGCTGCCACCTATCGCTATCGACGAACCGACCATGAGCATGCTGTTCACCATCAACGACTCTCCATTCTTCGGTAAGGAAGGAAAATACGTGACTTCACGTCACATTCACGACCGCCTGACGAAAGAGTTGGACAAGAACCTGGCACTGCGCGTACGCAAGACGGAAAACGAAGACGGAAAATGGATTGTTTCCGGACGTGGTGTGCTCCACTTGTCTGTATTGATTGAAACCATGCGTCGTGAAGGTTACGAACTTCAGGTAGGACAACCGCAAGTTATCTTCAAGGAAATCGACGGTGTGAAGTGCGAACCGATTGAAGAACTGACCATCAGCGTGCCTGAAGAATTTGCTAGCAAGATGATTGATATGGTAACCCGCCGTAAAGGTGAAATGGTATCCATGGAAACTCAGGGCGACCGTGTAAACATTGAATTTGACATGCCGTCACGCGGTATCATCGGTCTGCGTACCAACGTGCTGACTGCTTCTCAGGGAGAAGCCATCATGGCTCACCGCTTCAAGGAATACCAGCCGTTCAAGGGCGACATTCCTCGCCGTACCAACGGTTCAATGATTGCCATGGAATCAGGAACTGCCTTTGCTTACGCCATCGACAAGTTGCAGGATCGCGGTAAGTTCTTTATCTATCCGCAAGACGAAGTATATGCCGGACAGGTGGTAGGTGAACACGTTCATGAAAACGACCTGGTGATTAACGTAACCAAATCAAAGAAGCTGACCAACATGCGTGCTTCTGGTTCTGACGACAAGGCCCGTATCATTCCGCCGGTTATCTTCTCGCTGGAAGAAGCGTTGGAATACATCAAGGAAGATGAATACGTGGAAGTAACTCCGAAGAGCATGCGTATGCGTAAAGTCATTCTGGACGAAACGGAACGTAAACGTGCCAACAAGAACTAATTCATTCTTTATATAAAAGTAAACCGGACTTTCAGAGGTTCTCGCCTCGTGAAAGTCCGGTTTACTTTTTATATGCTGTTTTAAGTTATTCTCTATAAACCAGCTCATTGTTGTTCATCCGCTGCATGTACTGCTGGATGATTGACTTCAGCTGGGTTTCCATTTCTTTCCGCACTTCCTGCGGCATGCTGTCTTTCACATCGTCCTTCATCAGTACATCTGTACGGAAACGATAGGCATGAATCACTTTTTCTCCGTCGAACTGAATCAGGTAATCACCTTTCAGGAACTGGTAGATGCCGCTGCCATTAATATAGTTCACGGCAAATTTTTCACTCAGTGGCGTATGAAGTGCATCCTGCCCGAAGCCTATATAAGGACGGTCATACCCAAGTATGCCCAGCACCGTAGGCATAATATCGATTTGCTCCACAATCATTTCTGTGTTCCGCCCTTTCAGCTCCGGCAAACCGGGAGCATAAAATAAGATTGGAACCTTGTAAGCACCCAAATCTGTCACATACTCCGGATGTTCGTTCATACTGGCATGGTCGGCCGTCAATACAAAAAGCGTATTCTTAAACCAAGGCTGACGAGAAGCCGTTGCAAAGAACTGACGCAAGGCATTATCTGTATAACCTATACATTCATGTATCGGATGAGTTCCTTTAGGAAATACATTCTTATACCGTTCGGGCAGTGCATACGGATTATGCGAGGTAGCCGTAAAGACTGAAGTAATAAAAGGCTCTTTAAACTCCGTCATTCGCTTGCAATAGAACTGCAAAAACTCTTCGTCCCATATAGCCCATGTACCGTCAAAATCATCATCTCCATGAAACGCCGGATCCTCATTATATTCCGTACGTCCCCAGTAGCTGTCAAAACCCACAGAATTGGCAAAAGCTTGAAAACCCATTGAACCGTTCATGGCCCCATGGAAGAAAGCCGAATAATATCCCTTATACTTTAACTCGCGTGCCAGGCTGGACACATCATTCAGTGAAGCAGGAGTCAGGAAAAACGGCTCTACAAAGCTTGGAATGGAGGACAATACAGACGGCATGCCGTCAATACTCTTCCGGCCATTACTATAAGAATATTCAAAGGTCAGTCCTTTAGTCAACAAAGAATCCAGAAAAGGAGTATAGCCTTTATAGGTCCCGTTATCGAGATGTGGATTAAAACTACCTACAAATTCTTTACTGAAGCTTTCCACAATCAGCACCACCACATTCATCGGACGGAACTGTACGGAATCAGCCGGAACATGAAGAGGAGTATAAACCTTTTCCGCTTCCGCATCTGTCAAATATTGAGGAATCACAAATGCCGTTTTTCCTAATGTGCGGAACAAAGAAAAAGGAGTATTCAATACCAGGCAGGCATCTACCGGCCTGTCGGCATACTGATTGGCATTACTGATGGTTATAGGACGGGTAGCAGCCGTCATTCCTCCTCGCATACCAAACACGACAAACGGAATAGCTGCCACCAGTGTCAGCGTCTGTACCGTATAATATCCCCATTTATTCCCAGACAACTGCAGACGCGGAGCACGATACATCCGGTAAAGAAAATAACAAAGAGCCGCCGCTAACAGCACTAAATACCAGTTTGCCGCAAATTCTTTTAAAATGATGGATGTCAGATTACCCCCTGCTTCATGACTGAACTCCTGAAACACAGACGTGGTGGTACGTCGTCCGGAGAAACGGAAATACACGCAATCTACCAGATTGGAAAGCAGGAAAAAAGTATTTACAATCACAAATATCCACCGTATCACTCGGTAAAAGCCTTCCCGTTCCTTCCAATGGAAAGGAAACAAGAACAGAAGAATAAACAAAGCATTACTGTAAAGAATGGCTGTCGTATCGAAAATGGTACCGGCACCAAACAAACGGCACATATATCCCCATTCAAACTGTTCACTAAACAAACTCCAGTTTGTCAGCAAGAATGTCAAGCGGCAGATAAAATAGCACACATAGACAAGCAATAAGTTCCAAGCCAACGAAAGCACATTCGAAAAAAGTGTCTTATTCTTCATATCCATTTAGTTTTTAGGGCGGTAAAGTTAGTTATATTTTTGCAAACCTATAGAAATACCAGTTTATTTATATCTTTGCAACTTCACTACATAAATCTTTAGATACATGAAGAAAAAAAGCATCATCAAACTAAGTATCACGGCAGTTATTCTCATCGCTTTAGGCTGCTGGATAAACTCCCGATGGAATGCCTGGTTCGGTAATCCCCCAGAAGCAGTTTACAGTCCCCTGAACGAACCTGGAAGAATCTTGCTGACGTTTGGAGACGAGAATGCCTTGTCGCGCAACATCAGCTGGCAGTATGATTCCATTGTATATCCTTCTCATGTAGAACTGGCTGACACCTTCTCTAAAGATACCTTGCATATTGATGCAACAGGCGAAGTCTTCCAATCCCGTAGTGGAAAGGCCGCTTACTACGTCGCCAGACTACGCTCCTTAAAGCCATCTCATTCTTACAGCTATCGCGTATGCAGTAATGGGAAATATTCTCCCTGGTATCACTTCCAGACTCATAATCAGCCGACTCAGAATAGCTACAGTTTCTTATATGTGGGTGATGTGCAAGATTCTATCAACGGAAAAACCAATTATTTCCTGAAAAAGGCACTGCAAGCACATCCTGAGACTGAATTTCTCGTATGCGGAGGCGACCTTACCGAACGCCCTATTGATGCCTACTGGGGAGAAACTTTCCGTGGTCTGGATTCTATTGCACAATGTCTTCCTGTCTTGACCGTAACAGGTAATCATGATTACTTGAAATATCCCATCCGGAAACTGGAACGACGCTTTTCATTGATATTCTCTTATTATCTGGACTCCATGATAGGCGAAAACCAGGTATACACACTGAAATACAATGACATGCAATTGTTCTGTTTGGACAGTAACCGCGAATTTTTCTATTTATGGACACAACGGAAATGGTTGAAAGAACAGTTGGAAAAGAGTAATGCACGCTGGAAGATAGTAGTGCTTCATCATCCGCTTTATTCTATCAAAGGGAAATACAACAACCTGATTCAGAAATCAATGTTCAACTCACTGATTCAGGAACATCATGTCGATTTGGTGTTACAAGGTCACGAACATTCGTATGGCCGAATGACAGGTCATGATGAAAATAACAACCCAACAGTCCCAGTATATACAGTGAGCCATTGCTCTCCGAAAACTTACCGGATTTACTTCGGAGAAGATTTTGATAAATTCGGTATTGACGGGAAATACTACCAACAGATACAAGTAAAAGGAGATACATTACTCATGAACTCCTTTGATGCAACTAACGGCAACTTGTATGACTGCATCAAGATTGTCAAGAAAAATGACCAGACAGAAATCTTAGATTGCGGAAAAGATATTCCTGAAAACCTGAACTTCAGTCCTGCTCCTGGCAATAAAAAAGATATGAAATACATGGAGCGTATCAATGAATATAAACAAAGACGTCATATTGAATTATAAACAAAACCGCTATGCTTTTCAATTCTTATGAATTCCTAATCTTTTTACCTATTGTATTTCTGCTCTATTGGTTTGTTTTTAAACCCTTGAAGTGGCAAAACCTCTTTATTGTAATAGCCAGTTATACATTCTATGGATGGTGGGACTGGAGATTTCTGCTCCTAATGGCATTTACTACATTCTGTAGTTTTTTAAGTGGAATTCTGCTAGAGAAAAATGAGAATAACCGCCAAAAACAAAAAATCATCAGTGCCACCAATATTATTCTCAACCTGTTAATTCTCTGCATATTCAAATACTGTAACTTTTTTGGCGAGAATCTGGCTGCACTATGCAGATGTCTGGGATGGGGTATAGACTGGATAACACTTGACATTCTATTACCCGTAGGAATCAGCTTCTATACCTTCCAGGCCTTGAGTTATACCATCGATGTGTACCAGCATAAAATAAAGCCCACACACGATATCATCGCTTTTTTCGCTTTTATCAGTTTTTTCCCACAATTGGTAGCTGGACCTATTGAACGTGCCACCAACTTATTACCACAATTCCTGCAAGGCCGGCAATTTTCCTATGAAAAAGCGACCGACGGAATGAGACAAATTTTGTGGGGATTATTCAAAAAGATGGTTGTCGCAGACAATTGTGCGGCAGCTGTCAATACCATATTTGCCGATTATCAGAGTTTAGAAGGAAACCAGCTTCTATTAGGTGCCATTTTCTTCACTTTCCAAATTTATGGCGATTTCTCAGGATATTCCGACATAGCCATCGGTACAGCCAGACTCTTTGGAATTAATTTAATGCGAAATTTCAATTATCCCTATTTTTCACGCGATATTGCAGAGTTTTGGCGTAGATGGCACATATCTCTTACAACCTGGTTTCGCGATTATATTTACTTCCCGTTAGGAGGAAGCAGGTGCAGCAAACTTAAAACGATACGCAATACCTTAATCATTTTCCTTGTCAGCGGTTTCTGGCATGGAGCCAACTGGACATTCATTGTCTGGGGAGCTTTTCATGGCTTGCTATTCCTGCCATTACTTATTGGAGGAAGAAACCGAAGATACACTACAGACATTGTAGCTAAGGGCAGGATATTTCCTTCCATCAAGGAATTCTGTCAGATGTTAACTACTTTCATTTTAGCAATGATAGGATGGGTTATCTTCCGTGCAGAAACAATCCAACAAGCATGGGAATATTTATTCCGTATGGTCACCACGTTTGACTTTTCTCTTCCCGCACACGGAAAGGATCCACTTATCTACATCGGTATTTTATTAGTCATAGAATGGATACAACGAGAGAAACAATTTGGACTACAAATTGAAAAGAAGGGAATATTTCAATATCGTAGTATCCGGTGGGGAATTTACTATATCGTATTTATCACAACTTTTTTACTGGCTGGAAAACAAGCCGAATTCATTTACTTCCAGTTTTAACTATATCAAAAAATAAAATAGAGAGACAATATGAAAAACTTTTTAAAATATGTAGGTGTCTTCTCCGCATCACTCATTCTACTCATAATAGGAGTGGAATATATGCTACGCCAGGTTCCTAATGCGTTAGCCTTCAAAAAAGAATTAATTGAGAAACATACACAAGATACTAAGAATCTAATTATTGGCAGCTCTGTAGTCAACTGTGGAATCAATCCAGCCTATCTAGCTGATAGCACGTACAATTTAGCCATCTCCGGAGAATGGTTCAGATTCAATCAGATTTTACTAGAAAAATATATACAACAAATGCCACAGCTAAAAAATGTCTTTTGGGGTATTTGCTTCCATTCTCTATGGAGTGATGACAATGAAAATACAGATATAAGTAGCATTGTCAACCATCAAATATACATGGGAATCAGCAGGAATCATAATAAACTTCATAACATAGAATTATTGAGTTTAGGTTCTTTATGCATGCGCAAATGGTCAAAATATTATATACAAAGAAGACCGACAATGCGCTGCGATTCACTTGGGGTAGACCATAGCTATGATTCTAAGTTTAAAGATAATAACTGGCTCGAAGACATTCCTGATTTAGTGGCAGATCAGCATAAACCAATGTTAGCAGATACAAATGGGGATTTATATCATGAGAATATCAGCCGAATGCATCAAATCGCTCAAGTCTGCAAATCTAAAGGTATTACTTTATATTTAGTCATGCCCCCCGTACATCCCACTTATTTCCAACTGATGAATCAGGAGCAGCTAACTTTAATTCACAACGCCATTACAGAAGTTACCAATAAATGGGAAAATGTACATAGTCTGGAATATTTTGGAGACACTCGGTTCAATGACGAAGATTTCTACGATGGCAATCATCTTTCATCCGATATTGGAGCCATAAAATTTACCAAAATACTGAAAGACGATATTTTAACAGATTTATAAACACAAAAAAGGCCTCTTATCTGAATTCTCCATCATCAAGAGTTCCGATAAAAGGCCTTTATTATCATAATTGTCCGCTCGTCTTGAAATACTGTTCCATCACCATCATCTGCAACAAGTCTTCTCGTTTCTTATCGCGGAATTGAGCTACATATTCATGGGCATGGGCTATGATTTCTTCCGCTTTTTCCGGATGTGCAATATAATAATTCAGTTTTTCTTCCAAGTCAGAGAAATCATCCTTTACCTCTATATAATGATAATCAGGAATCAAGGTGCCTTCCATAAACCATGTTTCGCAAGTGGGGCGAGGCATTACCGCCAAAGAGTTCGATGACATCACCCATTTTAGATTAGAAGCCACATCATTTCCTTCAATCGCCATAATAAATTTATAATCCAGATGCTCCCGTATCGTTTTTTTAGAAGTCATCCACTCTTCCGGACATCCCTCATTCCGTCCTACTACTCCACAATCACATAAAGGGTGACCAAAGAATTTTTCCAGGAAACACGTCCGCAAACGACTCTGGCGAATCTTACCGCGGAAAATCACACAGTTTTTTTTCTCCCGGAAAGATTTCATATCATGCACAAACATGAAATGACGCAGCTTATCCAGCTTCAGCACCACAGAATTTTGGTTATCAGCGGCTAACAAGCGACTTTTTACTACCGTAGGTACTTCCGGAGTGAAATATACATCACCGGGACAAAAATTCCACCGCAAAGAACGAGGAAACCAACGCGTCACGTCATGCTGATCAAAATAATAAGCTGTATGAAACATTTTCCGGCGATAATCACCAATGGCTCCAGTATAATGAATCCAGCTTCGGTCGCGTGTCAGTTTATCTTCCGCAGAAATAGTCCAAGGAGCATGAATACGGATATAATAGTCTACGCGCTTCTGCATATACGCATAATCTGGACGACGACGTGCTTCGGCCAACATTCTCTCGCGCCGGCTGCGATACCAGACATCGGGTATCAGCAACCCAGAGAAATTTTTTATAAAGTCAAGAAACTTGATTGGCTTTCCGCTTCGTAGCTTATATAGGATATTATCTGCCATAGCTCTAAACAGTTATCAATTAATAAAATGTTTCCAGACAAAGATAGTGCTTTTATGTGAATATCTTATATCTTTGCAAGAAGGAATGTAAAACTCTTTATCAAAGCATGATACACATAGCCTGCAACATAGACAGCAATTACGTACGCCATTGTGCGGTAACCCTTGTTTCCTTATTTGAGAACAATCGGAAAGAACAAATCACGGCACATATTATAGCACGTGACTTGTCGGATGCAGAAAAGAAAATATTAATTGACCTGGCGGCCTCATACGGAAATCTGGTTTGTTTCTACGAACCGGACATCAAGTTGCTGGAAGGATTCACCATCCGCAAGTTCAGCAAACGTATTTCCATGGCTACCTATTATCGCTGCATTCTGTCTGAGCTGCTGCCTGCCGACATCAACCGTCTGCTGTATCTAGATTGTGATATAGTCATCGTAGGGGATATTTCTGAATACTGGAATACTCCATTAGACGATGAAACAGGAGTGGCCGCCGTAGAAGACATGGGATGTAATGAACCAGCCCGCTATGAAATACTGAAATATCCCATGGAGGATTCTTACTTCAATGCCGGCGTACTTTTGATCAACCTCGATTACTGGCGTAAGAATGATGTAGCTCATGCATGTGTAGATTACTTCCACAAGTATCCTGAACGTATATTATTTAATGATCAGGATTTATTGAACAGCATCCTGCACAAGAATAAAATATTAGTGGACTTGAAATGGAATGTACAAGATGCTTTTTATCGCCGTCCGAAACAAATGGATGAAGCCTGGAAAAAGAAATTCTCTGAGGTATTGAAGCAGCCTGTCATACTGCATTATACCAACCGAAAACCCTGGGAGTATGACAGTCAGCATCCTTTAAGGGAAATTTATTTCCAATATCTTGACATGACTCCCTGGAAAGGTGAACGCATACTGAATAACCCCTTAGAACAAATTAAACGCTTCTTCCGGTTATTGCCTTTCCGTATTCACCTAAGAAAAGCCAAATATATTAATATCGAAGATATTTAAGAATAAACATTTCAAAGTTGCAAATCAATTTTGTGTTCATTTATTGTCAGTCATGGGTTATCAAATCTCGAAAACAAAACTTTTTTTCAGACGCATAGAAGGATTTTTTTCTTTCTTCAAGCAACAATATATTCTCCACCACCTCATTGCTAAAAGTGGAGGCAAAGAGATTATCTCAAAATACAAGAATCAGACGTGTGATTCTTGCGAAAACATTGATGCAACATCTCCTATCTGGGTATGCTGGTGGCAAGGAAAAGAAAATATGCCGGATATTGTAAAAGCCTGCTATAATTCAATCCAGAAGCATGCCTGTAATCATCCCGTAATTTTAATTACAGAAGAAAATTTCCGGAATTATATTGACATGCCTGAATACATTATCAATAAACAGAAAGAAGGATATATTGATATTACACACTTTTCTGACATACTCCGGATGATGCTCCTTACCAAACATGGAGGAATCTGGATGGATAGTACCTTATTAATTCCATCAAAACAGGTTGACGAATTCATTCATCCAGGAGATAAGTTCTGGAGCTGCCATCATAAACCAATTTACCATAATGTATCACGTGGAGGATGGGTCAGTTTTTTTGTGGCCTGCGGAAAAAAGAATCCACTCCCATCTATGATTGCAGATTTGCATCTCAGCTATTGGAAGATACATAACAAGCTTATCAATTATTTATTATTGGACTATACATTTGCTATTGCACGCAAATATGTACCAGCCATACGACAAATGGTAGAACAAGTCCCCATTACAGTTATGGGACCTCTTGGAAAATGCCTAAATGACGAATACTCAGAAGAAGGATGGAACAATTTCTGTAAGAATTATGATTTCCACAAATTAACCTATAAGATTCCATTACAAAAGGTAACTCCTGAAGGGAAGAAAACTTTTTATGGACATATTCTAGAAGAATTTTTGGGTATTCCATCTTTATAATCAATCCCTTTTTCTGATCAAACAGAAAAGGATAAAGTCACTCCAAAAATCAAGAGTATAATTTATTAATCTATTGTATTTAAGCATGTTGATTTAATTATTATCTTTGCAAAGCCAAAGTATAATGAAGTCACCATGATAAATCTTAGTACGGAAGTTTTAGAAGCACGAAAAATCCAATTATTATTACTTCAAGAGTTATTAAAAGTTTGCAACGAACATAATCTCAAAATTTTTGCAGCATACGGCACGTTATTAGGCGCAATACGTCATAAAGGATTTATTCCTTGGGATGATGATATTGACATGGATATGCTCCGCCCAGATTATGACAAACTTGTATCCATTGCCCCAAAAGCATTTCAACCTCCTCTCTTTTTTCAAGAGGCCCATACGGATAAAAATTATTTCAAAGGCCATGCACAACTCCGATACGACGGAACAACCGCTATACGCCCTGATGATATGAACGCACCATTTCATCAAGGTATTTTTATTGACATCTTCGTAATGGACGCAGTACCTGCATGTGATCCTAAGAAAGAAAAGCTTATTAAAGAAACAAGAAATATATTTGCTTATTTACGCAATAAATACAAATATAACCCTCATAATCCCATTAAAAAAATAGAACGCTTTTTTCGTTGGAGACAATTTCTACATACACCTGACATTGAATTGTATGATAGATTCGAAAATATGTTCCGCCAATATAAACTAGAAGAATGCGCTCAAGTAGGCCCTTTATCACTAACTCCATATAGTACCAATAGTTATCACAGAAAAGAATGTTATGCCGATACACTTTGGGGACCTTTTGAGCATCTCCAGATTCCAATTCCGGTTGAATATCATGAAATCCTAAGTGAAGAATTCGGACCAAACTATATGACTCCCATCCAGGCTCCTAATTCGCATGGAACACTTCTGATTGATGCTCACATGTCATATATAGATTATATAAAGAAAAACAAACCCACCCTATCACAAAAGATTAAAAATAAGATCCGAAAAAAGATCCGGAAACTCAAAGCATTAGGGAAGTAAAGAGTCCTAAATCAGAAGACTACTTAAAACGCCCACCAAGAAACCAAAGTGAACATAAGAGCAATGAAGAAAGTAATTACTTATGGAACATACGACTTGTTCCATCAAGGCCATTATAACCTCCTTAAACGCGCAAAGGAGTTGGGGGACTATCTTATAGTGGGAGTCACCACAGATAATTTCGACCTTGAAAGAGGTAAAATGAACACATGCAACAATGTGATGGAACGTATTGAAGCGGTAAAAGCCACAGGACTTGCCGATCAAATAGTGATAGAAGAATACCGAGGACAGAAAATTGAAGACATTCAAAAATACGGTGTAGATATCTTTGCAATTGGCTCAGACTGGGAAGGCTATTTCGATTATCTAAGTGAATTCTGCCAAGTAGTATACCTTCCGCGAACTCAAGGAATCTCATCTACTCAACTTCGTAAGGAGCGTACCGTTGTCAATATCGGCATGATCGGCACAGGAAGCATTGCATCCCGCTTTGTTCCAGAATCAAAAAATGTGAACAGGGCGGTTATTTCTGCTGTATATAATCCCAATATAGATGAGAATATTTTATTCTGCCACAAATTCCAGATTCCTGTAATGGCTCATAACCTTGAAGAATTATATGCAAACTGTGATGCTGTATACATTGCTTCGCCTCATTATACTCACTACGAATATACCAAATCAGCTCTAATAGCAGGAAAGCATGTTTTATGTGAGACTCCATTTGTATTCAGTAGAACACAAGCAGAAGAGCTCTATACCATTGCAGAGAAAAGAGGTTTACATCTTCAGGTGGCTCTTAAAACAGCCTACTGTCCGGCCTTTGGTCATTTATTTTCATTACTTAAATCTGGAGTAATAGGCGAGATTGTGGAAGTAAATGCATCTGTAACTACCTTAACCGATGAAAATTCAGAAAAGCTGAACAGCAAATTCCTAGGCGGTAGTATAAGTGAAAATGCTTGCTTCCCTTTACTACCAATCTTTAAATTTCTGGGAACAGATTTCCGCGACATCCACTTTTATTCAAAAATGAAAAATGATGTAGACATGTTCACTAAAGCCGTATTTCGTTATGACCATGCCGTAGCATCCTTTCAGGTTGGACTCGGAGTAAAGACTGAAGGCTCTATGACCATTGCGGGAACTAAAGGCTATGTATATGTACCGGCCCCATGGTGGAAGACCGACTACTTTGAAGTTAGATACGAAGACCAAAATAAAAATAAGAAGTACTTCTATCCATATGTTGACGAAGGCCTACGCTATGAAATAAAAGATTTTATTGCTGCCATTTTAACAGAGGGCTACTATTTTAATAAAGTGTCAAAGGAAGAAAATCTTATGATGGCCCAGGTACAGGAAATGTATATAAACAATCAAAACGTATATAAATTATAAATCAAGTATGATAAACTTTACAGTAGGTCCCGTACAATCCAGTGACGCCGTACGTGCCATTGGTGCGGAACAAGTACCCTATTTTAGAACCGCAGAATTCTCTAAAACTATGCTAGAGAACGAGCGTCTCATTAAAAAATTTGCCCATGCTTCTGACGAAAGCAAAGTGGCATTTATGACTTGCTCTGGCTCGGGTGGTATGGAAACTGCGATTATGAATTGTCTCACTAAAGATGATAAAGCTCTAGTTATCAATGGAGGAAGTTTTGGTGAACGCTTCGTAGAATTACTTACCTTACACGAAATACCTTTTACTGAAATAAAGTTAGAACATGGAAAAGCTTTAAAAGCTGAACATCTAGCCGAATATGAAGGAAAGGGTTACACAGCCTTCCTCATGCAAAAACATGAGACTTCTACAGGTGTGCACTACGATATTAATCTTGTGTCAGAGTTCTGCAAGCGTAATGGTTGTTTTCTCATAGTAGATACTATATCAACTTTCCTCTGTGATCCATTCGACATGGCAGCAACCGGTACGGGAGTGATGATTACGGGCAGTCAGAAAGCTTTGGCCTGTGCCCCTGGTATTGCAGTTATGATACTGGCTCCATCGGCTCTTGAACGCATCAATAAAACAAAATGCTGCTGCCAGTATCTCGACCTCAAACTGGCTCTAAAAAATATGGAAAGAGGGCAAACTCCTTGGACTCCTGCTGTAGGTATTCTTCGCCAGATTAATGTCCGCTTGAAAGAGATTGATGCCAATGGCGGTGCAGAAGCTGAAATTGCACGTTGCGCCGGCTTAGCTAAATATTTTCGTGACAAGTTAGTAGAGCATAACCTTCCTTTTGAAATTGTAAGCGAAAGCCTTAGCAATGCTGTTACTCCTTTACATCCTACGACCCAGTCTGCCAATGAAATCTTCCTTAAAATTAAAGATGAATATGGGATGTGGGTATGTCCGAACGGTGGCAGTATGAAAGACACCATCTTCCGGGTAGGACACATCGGCTATCTACAAAAGGAAGATTACGACAAACTAATAGCTGCATTTATAGACTTAAGAGAAAAGAAATTTATCTAACTAGAATTGTAGCAATAATAACACTAATTTTAAAAATAAAAACGCCTAAGCGTTCAAACTAAAATGCTTAGGCGTTTTAGTTAAAATGTACTTGCGTTTTCCCTCAATCTTAAAGTTGTTGTTTCCTCATCTTAACCTCACAGGAAATTCACTCTATAATTAACTGCAAATCAGCATCTCCTGTCTTTGCTTTCAGCCATTTCACGATTTTATCGCGATTCTTCGAATCAAGCATCCGCTGACAATCAATAATGGCGTATGTCAAGGTGTCTATCCGGGAACTATCAACTGACAGGCGAAGACTCTTTGAAACGGAAAGAGTTTTGATTTCGGGGAACAAGACTTTTAATTCCTGCCCTAACTGGGTACTCATCCAATCTGAACCGGAAAAGTCAGCCAACTGCTTATGCAGGGTATTGATTTCCTCATCCTGCTCCTTCAAGCGTTTTTCGCTGTTCCGATAGAAATCTTCCATCACCATCGACTTAATGTTGCTGATGTCTACCGCACTGCCGTCGCCCATTCCTTGGAATACTACCAAATTGGTTTTTGCCAGATTATAATCCGCCAAACGATGCTGGGCAGCCGCAATCTGATCTTTTGAGACTTCCTTTCCGACAAACACAACCTTTATTGCACGCTTGTCATAGGAAATTTCCCGACTTAAAATTTGTGAGTCAGGGAACTGCAATTCTTCTGCAATGAAATGGTTTGCCGCAGACTGGTAGAAGGTTTCCCGCACAATATTATAAGTAAGGTAAACAGCCGGACACATCGTACCGATGGTTATCCAGATGATATAGCGTTTTACCAGCTTTTCACGAGCTTTATCTACAAACTGCTTGCGCTGGAAGTGCATCACCCGCACCCCGATGTAAGTGGCCAGACTGATAAAAACGGAGTTAATGAAATACAAATAGAAGGCACCTAAAAAATACAGCAGATTCCCCGTGGCAATACCGAAACCAGCCGTACACAACGGCGGCATCAAGGCTGTAGCAATGGCTACACCCGGTATTACATTTCCCTTTTCCTTCGTGGCCAATGCCACAATGCCAGCCAGACCACCCACTAAGGCTATGAACACATCGTAAATGGTAGGCGAGGTACGTGCCAACAATTCCGACTGAACTTCATCCAAGGGAGTAAAAGAAAAATAAATCGTGGCAGTTGTCACACTGAACAGCGTAGCTACCAGGTAACTTTTCAGTGAACGTTTCATCAGTTCGAAATCGTTCAGTCCGATAGAAAGTCCCACTCCCATGATAGGTCCCATCAAAGGAGAAATCAACATGGCACCGATGATTACCGCCGTAGAATTGACATTCAGTCCCAGTGAAGCAATAAAGGTAGCAAAAATCAAGACCCAAAGATTGGTCCCTTTAAACTCTACCCCACTGCGGATGGCATCTACCGTCAGCTGTTCATCTTCCTTGCTCCGGTTCAAGTCCAGATACTCATTGAAGAATTTACGAAGGAGGAATTTCCTCTTGTTCCCTAGTTCCATACTTATCCGATTTATAAATTACAATTCAGCCTATATGCCCCACCCCACATTTCTTATTTAAAGAAACGGTTGACAAATGGAAGACTCCTTAAAGGTAAATCTTTTTTGATAATAAATGCTACAAAAACCAATATTAATAAGGTGCGGTAACTTAAACGTAACCAAAGGTTGGCGATAGGTGTTTCTTGTGACAAAACATAAAGCACCAACGCCAAAATCAGATAGGCAGTCATCCGCTTCAACGGATAAGCCACAGGGTATTTTTTCTGTCCGATGAAATAAGACAACAGGGTAATCACGCCATATCCGGCTACAGATGCCCAAGCCGAAGCTACATAACCATAAGTAGGTACCAACCAGATGTTCAGGCCTAAAATCACGGCACATCCGATAAGAGAGAAGTAAGCTCCCCAATAGGTTTCATCCGTCAGCTTATACCAGAAAGAAAGGTTGAAATAGATACCTTTAATTATCTCGGCCAGCATCACGGTGGCTACTACGCTCAGTCCTTCCCAGTAGTCGGAGGCTACCATGTACTTCAGAATGTCCATGTAGCCCATCACTGCCAAGAATGCTAAAAGAGAAAAGATAAAGAAGTACTTCATGGCAGAAGAATACATCTTCTTGCTGTCGGCATCTTTATTCTTACCGAAGACAAAGGGTTCGTAGGCATAACGGAAAGCCTGGGTAAACATGGCCATGACTAAAGCTACCTTACTGGTGGCACTGTAAATACCCAGCTGTACCAGTCCCTCCGAACGGTCATCAAACAGATAGGGATAAATCATCTTGTCGACCGTCTGATTGAGGATACCGACCAGCCCGAATATCAGAATCGGGAAAGAGTAGTTGATCATGCGCTTCATCAGTACCTTATCCATACGGTAGGACACACCGCGCAGCTCGGGTATGAAGAAGAACATCTGCAAAGCCGACATAATCAGGTTGGACACGAAAATATATCCCACCAGATAATCGGGGTTATAGAACCAGCTGACAGTTTCGTGCGCATAGACATCGAGCCACGGACAAACTAACAGGAAGAACAGATTCAACAAGATGTTTCCTAGGATGTTCAGCAACTTGATGGCCGCAAACTTAACAGGCCGCTTCTTATAACGCAGGTAGGCAAAAGGTATACATTGGAAGGAATCGAGGGCCACCACACACACCATCATGGCAATATAGTCGGGATGGTCCGGATACTCCAACAAGGCTGAAAGTGGATGTAAAAAAGCCATACACAGCACCACAAACAGCAGCGAGAGCCCTCCCACAAACAACAGTGAATTGGCATATACCTTCTGCGCATCCTCGTCCGACTTATTGGCAAAACGGAAAAATCCCGTTTCCATACCAAAGGTCAGCAACACTAAAATCAGTGCTGTATAGGCATATACATTCGACACTACCCCATATCCTCCAGAAGCAGCAGGAAGTACTGCCGTGTAGAGAGGAACCAACAAATAATTCAAAAAACGTCCTACGATACTGCTCAGTCCATAAATGGCAGTATCCTTTGCCAAAGATTTTATTCCGGCCATAATGTTTATCAATCAAACAGCGTTCTTTCGCTATTGTATTTACTTTTTCCTAAATGTTTATATGCCAGCTCTGTCACCTCACGTCCTCTGGGGGTACGCTTCAGGAAGCCTTCTTTTATCAAGAAGGGTTCGTACACTTCTTCCAGCGTGCCCGGGTCTTCACCCAAAGCTGTAGCAATAGTGGTCAGTCCCACGGGGCCTCCCTTGAACTTGTCTATAATCGTGCACAGAATCTTGTTGTCTATCTCATCCAGACCATACTGGTCAATGTTCAGAGCCTCCAGTGCAAAACGGGCAATCTCCAAATCAATTCTTCCCGAGCCTTTTACCTGTGCAAAGTCGCGCACACGTCGCAACAAGGCATTGGCTATACGGGGGGTACCACGGCTACGGGAAGCTATCTCTCCTGCCGCATCTGCATCACACGGCACATCCAAGATGCGTGCGGAGCGAAGGATGATGCGTGAAAGTACTGAATCATCATAATACTCCAGGTGCAGGTTGATGCCGAAGCGGGCACGAAGCGGGGCTGTAAGCAAACCACTGCGTGTAGTGGCTCCTACCAACGTAAACGGATTCAGGTCAATCTGTATGCTACGGGCAGAAGGTCCCTTGTCAATCATGATGTCGATGCGATAGTCTTCCATGGCAGAATAGAGGTATTCTTCCACTACCGGACTCAGACGGTGAATCTCATCAATAAACAGCACATCGTTCGGCTCCAAGCTGGTCAGTACTCCGGCCAAATCACCTGGTTTGTCGAGCACCGGTCCTGAAGTCACTTTAAATCCCACCCCTAATTCATTGGCAATAATATTGCTCAGTGTGGTCTTTCCTAATCCGGGAGGGCCATGCAACAAGACATGGTCAAGCGCTTCTGCACGAAGTCTCGCCGCTTTTACAAAGATGCGCAGGTTATCCACCACCTTATCTTGTCCGCTGAAATCTTCAAACTGAAGCGGGCGAAGAGCGTTCTCAAAATCACGCTCTTTTCCGGTTGGTTTATAATCGCGTATGTCAAATTGTTCTTCCATAAATTCTTTAAAAGTATGACCACAAAAGTACGAATAAAAGAAGAATCCCCGATGAAGAATCCCGATTTTCGTTTATATATTGTATTTTTGTCCATTACAAAAACTATTAGAATAAGCTTATGACATCAGCAACAACCCAACTCAATGGTACCCGTCTGATATTCTTCTCACCCACACAGACCTCGGCCAAGATTTCACGAGCTATCGGAGAAGGTATCGGCATGGGAAGAAGAATGGAAACAGACCTGACGCTGGATGAACAAACCTCCCCTATCGAGATGAACGGAGAACTGTGCGTCATCGCCGTTCCGGTATACGGCGGCCGTGTAGCCGCTACGGCACTCCAGCGCCTGCAACGACTCAAAGGCAACGGCTCACCCGCCATCCTTGTCGTGGTATATGGCAACCGTGATTACGAGGATGCCTTACTGGAACTCCGTGACACCGCTGTACAACTCGGTTTTGTACCTCTCACTGCAGGTGCGTTCATCGGGGAACATAGTTTTAGTACACCGGAACTTCCTATTGCTGCCGGACGTCCGGATACAGACGATTTACAACAGGCCCGTGAGTTTGGAAAAAGCAGTCTGGAAAAATGGGAAAAGTTGCAAGCGGCTGGAAACCCTATCACTGAATTAACGATAAAAGGAAATTTCCCCTACAAACAACTGACACCCGGTGCCCCCGCCTGCCCGACTTGCACGGACGGTTGTTTTGCTTGTGGAGAATGTATTGAAGTCTGCCCCACACATGCCATCCATTTCAGTGAAGACCAGAGCTCCATTGAAACAGATATTCACAAGTGCATCAAATGCTGCGCCTGCGTGAAATGCTGCCCGAACGAAGCCCGCGAGTTCAGTACCCCGTTTGCTGCCATCCTTCACGAGAAGTTCAGCGCCCGCCGTCAGCCGGAATTATTCTTCTAACATAAAAACTTGTTTACATGAAAGAAAGAGAAAAACGGGTACTGGTTGGCATGAGTGGCGGGATAGACAGTTCGGCTGCCTGCATCATGCTTCAGGAACAAGGATATGAGGTAGTAGGTGTCACGATGCGTACCTGGGACGTGGCCTCTCATTTCACTCCCGGGAATGATCAGCCCAATGAAGTCATAGAAGCTCAGGAGCTGGCAGCACGTTTAGGCATCGAGCACCACGTGGCCGATGTCCGTACGGAGTTCCGGCAGGTCATCGTGCAGTATTTCATTGACGAATACATGCGCGGACGCACTCCCAACCCCTGTGTCATGTGCAATCCTTTATTTAAGGAACGGATTCTGTGTGAATGGGCAGACAAGTGTAACTGTGCCTGGATTGCTACGGGGCATTACTGCCAACTGAAAGACCTCAACGGTTATCGTTACATCCTGACCGGAGATGATCCGCTGAAGGACCAGTCCTACTTCTTGTGGAAACTTCCGCAAGAGATTCTGAAACGCATGATGTTTCCCTTAGGAGGAATGACCAAAGCCAGCGTGCGCGATTATTTGGCATCCAAAGGTTTTGAAGCCAAAGCACGCGGAGGAGAAAGCATGGAAATCTGCTTCATCGAAAAAGATTACCGGGAATTCCTGAAAGAGCATTGCCCTGACATTGATGAGAGAATCGGTCCGGGATGGTTTGTGGACAACAAAGGCCTGAAACTGGGACAGCACAAGGGGTTTGCCTACTACACCATCGGCCAGCGAAAAGGCCTGGAGATTGCTTTGGGTAAACCGGCGTATGTGCTAAAAATCAATCCGGTCAAGAATACGGTCATGTTAGGAGATGCCGACCAGCTCAAAACTTACTACATGTTAGTGGAAGACTATAACGTAGCCAGCCTGGAAGAGTTACTCAACTGCAAGGAGCTTTCAGTACGTATCCGCTACCGCAGCCGCTCAATTCCCTGCCGTGCAATTCTGCTGGACAACGGGCAACTATTAGTCCGGTTTGAGCAAGAGGCTTCTGCTATCACTCCCGGCCAGTCGGCAGTGTTCTACGAAGGGAACCGTGTACTCGGAGGCGGTTTCATCGCCTCGCAACAAGCAATTAAGAAAATAGCTGCTGAGAATGAAGCTAAATTCCTATAGCATACCACAAAAAATGTCCGGACCGCTCACTAAAGCCATCCGGACATTTTCCATTTTATAACTATTTCCTTACAGATTATTCCTTATCCCGTTCCGGCGAGAAACGTACGGGGTCATCATATTGTTCCTGCAGTTTCAGCATTTCTGCCTTCAACTCGTCAACCACTGCCTCATACTCCTTCTGTCCATACAGATTGTGCATTTCGTGCGGGTCTGCCTGCAAGTCGTACAATTCCCATGTATCAATGTCATTATAGAAATGAATCAGTTTATAACGGTCTGTACGCACTCCATAATGGCGTTTCACCATGTGCTCTGCCGGGTATTCATAGAAATGATAGTACAAAGCCTTGCGCCAGTCTTTCGGGTGTTCACCTTTCAGCAACGGTAACAAAGATACTCCGTGCATATCAGACGGAATTTCTACTCCTGCCAAATCCAGGAAAGTAGGTCCATAGTCAATGTTCTGTACCATTTCAGTAATGTCTCCCCGACGAGTGAAGCCATCCGGCAAACGCATAATCAGCGGAGTACGCATGGATTCTTCATACATGAAACGCTTGTCGAACCAACCATGTTCTCCCATATAGAATCCCTGGTCGGAAGTATACACTACCAGCGTATTCTCCAATAATCCTTTTTCCTTCAGATAGTCCAATACGCGACCCACATTGTCATCCAACGACTTCACTGTCTTCATATAGTCACGCATGTAACGCTGGAATTTCCAGTTGGCCAAATCCTTTCCTTGAGGATTTTTCTTATAGAAATCTTCGATGATAGGACCATAGAACTTCTCCCATGCTGCACGCTGAGCGGTATCCATTCGGCCAAGGAAACTTTCATACAATGTCTTCAAACGAGAGTTCTTGTCCGGACGAAGCATCTTCAAGTCATAAATCATATCCATGTCCTTCACGATGCTCATTTCCTGAGCAGCCGCCGCTTCACGTCCCTCATAGTCATCAAAGAAGTTATCCGGCAAAGGGAAGGTCTTGTCTTCATACAAAGCCAGATTACAAGTATCTGCCATCCAATTGCGATGGATAGCCTTGTGGTGAATGAACAAGCAGAACGGCTTCTTGTCATCACGCTTGTGTTCCATCCAGTCGATGGCATCATCGGTAATGATGTTGGTTATGTAACCGTGCTTCTGAATGGTACCATTCTGTTGCGTAATAAAATCAGGGTTATAGTAATCCCCCTGTCCCGGCACAATCTGCCAGTAATCAAACCCTGAAGGCAGACTTTCCAGATGCCACTTTCCGATAATCGCCGTCTGATAACCAGCCTTCTGCAACAGTTTCGGGAAGGTTTGCTGTGCACTGTCGAATACACAAGTAGTATTATCATAGAACTTATTGCCACAAGAATGCTTGCCTGTAATCATACAGGCACGGCTGGGACCACTCAACGAGTTTGCCACAAAACTGTTCGTAAAGCGCACTCCCTCATTGGCTATGCGATCCAAGTTGGGAGTTTCCATGTAGCGCGTATCATAACAGCTCATCATCTGTGCCGTATGGTCATCGGTCATGATGTACACAATGTTGTATTGCTTCTTTTCCTGCTTGTCAGCTTGCTGACAGGCTGTAGTGACGGCCGATAAAGCAACCATACCGGCAACGGGATAAAATTTATTCATAAGTCTACTTAGGTTATTCTATTCTTACAAAGCAGATATACGAAGCTTATAGCTCATCGGTTTCTGCGGAATCTGGTACTTCAGCATGGTTTCCGGACCACAACTTGCGTTTCCTATTCCACGCAAAGCTGCATCCAGGTGAAGCACTACGTATGGACGCGGTTGCAATTCCCAAGTATGTTTGGTATTCATCAAATCTTCATCCGTATAACGCAAAGCAGAGAAAGAAACATTACCCTGTGTCTGGATACGGATACCCTTTCCTGAAGCATCCTTCAAATCCATGCTACGCAAACCTTCCCGGTTACCCATAGACTGAGGTTTCACATACTTGCCGGTATCATTTGCATCCAGCGTGTAACGTCCCACAGGACATGCATCCTTACGGTCGACATAGTTTTCCCAAGGACCATGTGCATAATAGTCTACCTGAGTCAAAGTAGAATCCAGCAGGCAAACCAATCCACAGCGACGTAAGTTCGCAGTCTGAGGAGAGAAACGTACATCCATATCCATTACTCCATTCGGCATAAATGTGTACACAATGTTGGTTGCACACAAAGAACCGCCACGAGAGGTGCTTACCTGTACAATTCCTTTATCCACACTTACCTCACACGTACCGGCTGCATCCAGCCCGTTAGCAACTTCCTTAAACAAGTCATTCTCAATCCAGCGGTGGTTATCATACAAGAAACCGCCATTATGACTGATGATTTCCTTTCCAGCCATGTTCAATTGTACCATCTGTCCGGTAGCTTTATCAAAAGCTGCACGGAGGTGCTTGTTATAAAGCATCAACAGTTTATCGGTTTCCTGAATGGTCCATTCATTTTTCTTCTTCTTAAACGTCAGTTGTGGTAAATCGGCTCTCTTCTGCAATTCAAACTGGCAAGCAGCTACTTCATGTCCAGCCTCAGCCCATACAGTAGGTGCCAACATACGCACATGAAGATTAACCATCACTTCATCACCAGCCTTCTTGGCATCTGCCAGGTTTACTCCAGACAGTTTCAGATTCAGCACCGTAGAATCTCCCGGAAGGATATTTTCCAGTTTCAAGCTGTCAGCTCCTACAACCACTCCATTCTTCACACTTTCCCACTTCAAATCGAAGCCTTTCAATGACAAGAACGCATACTTGTTACGTACCTGCACATTGACCAGATTATGAGAAGCATCCGTACCTACACACTTAAAGGCTACATACTGATAAATGGCTTTCACCTCTTTCAGCTTCGGAGATTCCTCACGTGTAGCCGGCACAATACCGTTGGAACAGAAGTTACCCTGATGCGGGCCAGGGAAGTCATATCCTGTATGCAGGCGGTAAATACCTTTCTTTATTTCATGCGGTTCATAAATAGCCTGGTCTACCCAGTCCCAAATAGCTCCACCGATAGTAGCCGTACTACCTTCAATACTTTCCCAATATTCTTTCAAGTTACCGATGGCATTTCCCATGGCATGCGCATATTCACATACGAAGAGTGGTTTTTCAAACGCACTTACATGCTCATCCATCCAGTCCATGCTCGGATACATCTTAGAATAGAAATCACTGAAACGGTTACCACCGTATGACTTACCATCGCGTGTACCTTCATAATGTACCGGACGGCTATCCAGCTTTTTAGCAGCGTCATAACAATCACGGAAGTTAGCTCCTCCTCCGGCTTCATTACCCAAGCTCCAGAAAATCACACTCGGATGATTGCGGTCTCTCAGCACCATCCGGTCAATACGGTCCACGAATGAAGGTATCCAGGAAGGCATGTCACTAATAGACTGGTTGGCATGGTCTTCCAGGTCAGCCTCATCCATTGTGTACAAACCATAGTAGTCAAACATAGCATACATTTTGGCTGCATTCGGATAATGAGACGTACGAATCGTATTAATATTGTTCTGTTTCATGGTCAGCACATCCCACAGCATAGACTCTGTTGTCACCGCACGACCATATACCGGATGCGTATCGTGACGGTTGGTTCCCTTGAAGAACACTCGTTTGCCATTCAAGTAAAGTAATGCCCCTTTCACCTCTATGTCACGGAAACCGTACTTCGTAGAGAAAGCCATTTCATCTTTTCCTCCCTGACGCTGTATCACTTGCACAGTATACAATGTAGGAGTTTCAGCAGTCCACAAAGACAAACCGGACAAATCGAATGACACATTAGCCGTACTTACCGGAGAAGAAGGAGCGTATTTCACAGCCACCTCCGATTCGGCTACCTTACGGCCTTCCGGATCTAACAGACGCACCAGCAGATTCTTGGTACCCTTCAGCTTGTCACGGTTATCCAAAGACAACTTCACATTCATGGTTCCACTCTTATAATTCTTATCCTTATCCAATAGACAAGTAATGTAATGGTCGCGCACACTTACTTTCGGCACATTATACAGATAGACATCACGGAAGATACCACTCATGCGGAACATGTCCTGACATTCCAGATAAGAACCGTCACACCAGCGGAACACCTGCACAGCCAGACGATTTTCGCCCGGTTTCAGGTACTTAGTCACATCAAACTCAGCTACATTGTTTGCTCCTTGTGAATAGCCTACATATTTTCCGTTGAGATACACAAAAGCTGCACTGTAAATACCACAGAAATGAATGAAAGTACGTTTTCCATCCCAGCCTTCCGGCAAGTTAAACATACGTACATACGAACCTACCGGATTGATACCATAGTTCTTTCCGCCATCGTTAAAACCTTTACGAGCCTGAATATAAGGCGGTGTGTTGGCATGCGGAAATTCTACATTAGCATAAATCGGACGGTCGTAGCCCTGCATTTCCCAGTTAGACGGCACAGGAATACGGTCCCATCCCGATACATCGAAATCTTCCTTATCAAAATCCAGCGGACGTTTTGAAGGTTCTGACACCCAATGAAAAGCCCATGTACCGTTCAGCAGCATATAGGCAGAGTTATGTACTTCCTCCCAAGGGCGGTCATAGAAAGCCTTGTCTGCCAGCATATCTTTCTCTGAAGGATAAGGCATGTACGTGGCATGACCTGCTTCCTTATTTTCTTCAAAGCGAGTTTCATCTTCCCAGTACACTTTTTCGCGTGCAGCCATACCCGCTCCTTCGGGCATAGGCACAGCGCTTACCCGTATCTGGAACAAAGAAGCTTCCATCGTTTCAGCCTTCTTTCTATCCATCAACTGCAGACGGCCATCTTTCTGACATACCAGCATAAGTGATGGAGTATTAGCCGGAGCCAGTCTTACCCCGTTTGCGGTTTCCTGTATGTTCCACAACTGCGCCTCATCACTTCCATTCACCTCTGTAACGGCCAATGCCTTATGGTCTACATCAGCTCTCAGCGCCTTGTCCTCGAATACATTCACCAAACGGAAACTTCCCGATAACTCGTTAATGTTCCACTGCTGTGTCTGGTCGTCCTTACTCAATGATTTCAATATTACAGACGAACCCTTATCATAACCCAGTACCTTATTTGATACCTTTGCAGGGAACACATTATAAAGTTTGTCTTTATCGTATCTGCTTTGCGAAGATACATTCTGAGCCATCCATACCAGAAGTCCCAGGACCATCAAAAAACGATAAATTCTAATCATAGCATTTACAATATTAAAGTGGAATACATACTAAATTTCTAACTTTTCCTTTAAATCCCATTTTGGTATCCCCCAACTGTTTCAAGGGGAAAATTAAAGTTTCCTGATACCAGAAGCGATCTTTCCGCTGCCTTTTCTCGTTATACACCTCTCCGACACGACCTTCCAATCTTTCCTGAAGCTGCCCGTTCACAAACAGAGAAGTACCTTTTACATCACCCTCAATTCTTACTTTACTCCATTGTCCGGCAGGCAAACGATATGCATGGAACACAAACTCATAGCCATCACGACGGAAAGCAAACTTACCGGTATTCTGCCAGTTGGAAACAAATTCTGAATGCGGACCTTTGAACAATATGGCATCAACATTAGGCGTCGTATCCGGACACAATTCAAATTCCACCGCATAAGGATAGCCTATTTCATCTACTTCCGTAGTTACAACCTCTGTACCAGACAAAGTCACTTCTTTTCCTGCTTCAATCAGTGTAGTCTGCTTGTCTACCTTAGCCAACAAGTTTACACCCGGAGCCTCAGGAGTAGTAGCGCAAAGCGCCATGAACTGTTCAAAAGGCACTTTATCTGCATTTTCACCTTTCCACATCTTTTCACACACCACCTGCAAGCCTGGGAAGGTACGGTAATGTACATCCTGCTCACTGATACCATTACCCACACGGTCATTCCAAACCGCCAGCATTGCACCCAAGAAGTTAGGATGACGTACGGTCATCTTCGGATCGTCCATCCGCATCATCTCCGGCATCCAGTTTTCATACAGCCACTGATAATTCAAGAAGTCATAATAATAATGTGCTGCAGGCACCAGATACAACAGTCCATCACACAAATTCACGACCTTGGCACCCGCATCCAGACAAGTCTGCACATCCATCCAATCATAGTTCCATGCACTCACCACTTTGCCCTTCAAATCAATAGGTGTATTTCCTTTCATCACATTCAAGCTTCCCCACAAACGCGGAGTCTTACCGTATTTCGATACAAAATCAAGATAATGATTTGTAAAGTGACGGAATTGTTCTGATTCTTTCCGGTTATACTCATCTGTACCGATATGCACCTCCGGTCCTACAAACACGGGATTCTCGCCCGACAGATATTCATCGAACAAGGTATCCACAAAATCATACACCTCTTGTTTGTATAAATCCAAATGGTCCATACCATATTCTTTATTATCAGCAGCCAGACGCGGATTATATTGTGTAAAGGCTAATGAGTGAGCAGGCACATCAATCTCCGGAATCACATTAATACCATAACGTGCAGCCATAATCTGGAAATCACGGAATTCCTCTTTTGTATAAGAACCGTCCTTAGCTGTCAGCCCTGGGAAACGTTCACTTTCCAAACGGAAAGCCGCATACGTTTTGTTCCAGTCATTTCCAAAAAATTCCACAAAGCCATTGTCGTTCAAATGTACTTGCAACTCATTCAGTTTATAGAACGAAAGAATCTTGACATAATCACGCAAATAGTCCATCGTAAAGAACTTACGAGCCACATCAATCATAAATCCTCGGCTCGGATACAAAGGAAAGTCTGTAGCTCGTCCTTTCATCAATCCCTCCGGTTGATTATGAATCATCTGAAGTAACGTACGCGTACCCCAGAAAACACCTTTGGAGGTAGGTGCCTCAATGGTAACCTCACCCTGAATATTCATCCGGTACCCTTCTTCACCCAAAGCTTTGTCCGGCTTACTCAAAGTCAGATAGACAGTTCCTTTTTCTTTCTTTCCTACTACGACGCTGTACTCCCAACCAAACATTTCCTTCAGGTCCTGCGCCAGGATTTCGGCCTCTTCTTTCAGCTCATTTTCTTCATCCGAAGATACAATCACTTTCCCTGTTTCTGGAAGTACCAGTTTTCCTTTTGCCGATTTCCACTGCTGCAAGGCAGGAATCACTTGTGGCACATTCTGGCCTACGGCCATCATCAGCCCACACAACCACATCACACTACATAGAATCAAATGTCTCATTGTATCAAATTTAAAGTTTACATATTTATCTTAAGAAATAACCGTTTCTGCAGAAATCAACGGCACTCATACTAAAAATTATAATCTATATTGATTAAGAAAACGCTAAACCATGAACAAATAAAACCAGCGATTTTTCTCATACTATTTATTTAAGGATTTTAGTTTCGAATACAAAAGTATGCATTTTTCTTCTCTTCATCACTTTTAAAGACTGATTTTTAAGTCTTAAAAATATCTATTAATAAGATTCGGAAATAAACGGAACATGCTTACGAACATGAAACATAGAACATTTCTGCCCATTTTGAAGAATCCCTTTATATTTTCTACGTTTCCCCACAGAGAAACCTACGTTTTCCGAACCAGAAACATACGGTTCCGCATTGAGAAACCTATGTTTCCCTCATGGGAAACATAAAAATCTCTCCAATAAAAGTAACTTTATTCCAAGAGATTTGACTTTATGCTTTATCGCATCCCGAAAAATTCGCTTCGTACGCCTCAAAAAAGAATAATTTCCAAATAAATCGTATCTTTGCACATCGTAAGGTTGCAACTTAGAATAAACTATATACGTATATGGAAAAGAACTTTAAACGAACGACCGTTACATCGGCTCTGCCATACGCCAACGGTCCGGTCCATATCGGCCATCTGGCAGGGGTTTATGTGCCGGCCGATATTTACGTGCGCTATCTGCGCCTGAAAAAAGAAGACGTGCTCTTTATCGGAGGTTCGGATGAGCATGGAGTGCCCATCACTATCCGCGCCAAAAAAGAAGGCGTAACTCCACAAGATATCGTAGACCGTTATCATACCCTCATCAAGGATTCTTTCAAAGAGTTCGGTATCTCATTCGATGTGTACGGACGTACCTCTTCACCCACTCACCATCAGTTAGCATCTGACTTTTTCCGTAAATTGTATGACAAGCATGAGTTTATCGAAAAAACTTCCATGCAATATTATGACGAGGAAGCTCACACATTCTTAGCTGACCGTTACATCACGGGAGAATGCCCTCGCTGCCATGCAGAAGGTGCTTACGGCGACCAGTGCGAGAAATGTGGAAGTACACTTTCTCCTACAGAACTGATAAACCCGAAAAGTGCCATCAGCGGAAGCCAGCCTGTCATGAAGGAAACCAAACACTGGTATTTGCCACTTGACAAACACGAAGGCTGGTTGCGCAAATGGATTCTGGAAGATCACAAGGAATGGCGTCCGAATGTATACGGACAGTGCAAGAGTTGGCTGGATATGGGGCTGCAGCCTCGTGCCGTGAGCCGCGACCTTGACTGGGGTATTCCGGTTCCGGTAGAAGGTGCAGAAGGAAAAGTATTGTATGTATGGTTCGATGCACCTATCGGCTATATCTCTAACACAAAAGAACTGTTGCCCGATTCATGGGAGAAATGGTGGAAAGACCCTGAAACACGCCTGATTCATTTCATTGGAAAAGATAACATCGTGTTCCACTGTATCGTATTCCCGGCCATGTTGAAGGCAGAAGGAAGCTACATTCTTCCGGACAACGTACCTTCTAACGAGTTCCTGAACCTGGAAGGTGACAAGATTTCAACTTCACGCAACTGGGCAGTATGGTTGCACGAGTACCTGCAGGATTTCCCTGGCAAGCAGGATGTATTGCGCTACGTGCTGACTGCCAACGCACCGGAGACAAAGGACAACGACTTTACTTGGAAAGATTTCCAGGCTCGTAACAACAACGAACTGGTAGCCGTATACGGTAACTTCGTAAACCGTGCATTGGTGCTGACTCACAAATATTTCAATGGAAAGGTTCCGGCTTGCGGTGAATTGAACGACTACGACCGTGAAACACTGAAGGAATTTGCCGACGTAAAAGAAGAAGTAGAAAAACTATTGAACGTGTTCAAATTCCGCGATGCGCAAAAAGAAGCCATGAACCTGGCCCGCATCGGAAACAAATACCTGGCAGATACAGAACCATGGAAACTGGCTAAGACCGACATGGCACGTGTGGCTACCATCCTGAACATTTCATTGCAGTTGGTTGCCAACCTGGCTATTGCTTTTGAACCGTTCCTGCCGTTCAGTTCTGAAAAACTGCGCAAGATGCTAAACATGGAAAGCTTCGACTGGGAACAACTGGGACGTACAGACTTGCTGGCAGAAGGCCATCAGCTGAACAAGCCTGAATTGTTGTTCGAAAAGATTGAAGACGACGTCATTCAGGCACAGGTAGATAAATTGCTGGCCACCAAGAAGGCCAACGAAGCAGCCAATTACAAGGCTAATCCGATTAAACCGACCATTGCTTTCGAAGAATTTGAGAAACTCGACATCCGTGTAGGTACTGTATTGGAATGCGAAAACGTACCTAAGATGAAGAAGCTGCTGAAATTCAAGATTGCCGACGGACTGGAAAACCGTACCATCGTCAGCGGTATTGCTCAGCATTACAAACCGGAAGACCTGGTAGGCAAGCAAGTGCTGTTTATCGCAAACTTAGCTCCTCGTCAGTTCAAGAACGGTCTGGTGAGCGAGGGTATGATTCTCAGTGCAGAAAACTTTGACGGTTCACTGTCCGTTACCACTACTTTGAACGAAGTAAAACCAGGAAGCGAAGTAAAATAACCTTTGCTCTCCTTCATTCTATTTTTACACACGCACGCAGATTTCCGTTGATACACAACGGAGGTCTGCGTCGTCTGTTCCATAAGAAACAAGAATGCCCGAAAACTCTTTAAAAGAAAAAACGGCCAAAGGATTGCTCTGGGGAGGAATCAACAACGGGGCCATGCAGGTGCTGAATCTGGCATTCGGCATCATTACTGCCCGTATCCTGAACGACAGTGATTACGGAATGGTAGGGATGCTGAGCATTTTCTCACTGATAGCCGGCTCTTTACAAGAAAGCGGGTTCACCGCAGCGTTGGTCAACAAAAAGGAAATCAGTCACCAGGATTACAATGCGGTGTTCTGGTTCTGTAGTGGACTGAGTCTTACACTCTACCTCATCTTGGCCGGATGTGCACCACTGATTGCGGATTTTTATCGTAACGATGAACTGATTCCATTGGCACGTTACTCATTTATCGGGTTCTTTATTGCTAGTCTGGGAATCCCTCACAGTGCTTACTTATTTCGCAACCTGATGGTGAAGCAGAAAGCTTTATCCAGTATCATTGCACTGGTGGTATCAGGATGCACGGGAGTAGCAATGGCATTGTTAGGCTACTCTTACTGGGGTATTGCCACGCAAAGCATCGTATATGTATCTGTCATTAATCTGTGTTACCTGTATTTCTCGCCCTGGCGACCGACTCTCCAGTTTGATTTCCGACCGCTGAAAAGCATGGTCAGTTTCAGTAGCAAACTTCTGCTGACCAACATTTTCAATCACATCAACAACAACCTGTTTTCCATTATTTTAGGACGCTATTACTCAGAGCGGGAGGTCGGACAGTTCAATCAGGCCAACAAATGGAATTTGATGGGTCACTCGCTGATTACAGGAATGGTAAGCAGCGTAGCCCTTCCGGTATTACGCCAGGTAGCCGACGACAGCGAACGCCAGTGCCGCATTTTCCGTAAGATGCTTCGTTTCACGGCATTCATTTCTTTTCCGGTCATGCTTGGCTTGTCACTTATTGCTCCGGAAATGATTACACTGACTATCGGAAGCAAATGGCTTCCCAGTGCCAATATCCTGCAACTGCTGGCCATAGGAGGTGCTTTCCTGCCCGTAACCAGTCTCTATACCAACTTGCTTATCAGCAAAGGAAAATCCAACTTGTTCATGTGGAATACCATCGCACAAGGAGTCAGCCAACTCGTCGTCATGTACCTGCTTTATCCTTACGGCATACAGTGCATGATTAAAGTCTACATTGCCATTAACGTAGGCTGGCTGCTGGCATGGCACTACTTTGTGTGGCGTGAAATCAGACTGAGCCTTTTCCACGCCATCAAAGACGTGTTTTCATTTGGCCTCATTGCTGCCATTATCATGACAGGAGTCTATTCCCTGACACGTTCCCTCACCAGCCTGTACCTGCTGATTACTGCAAAAATCTTATTGGCAGGAATTCTTTATCCTCTGGTTATGTGGTTGAGTGGTTCAGCCACTTTTAAAGAGGCCCTGAACTATATCTTTAAAAAGAAACTATCCTAACATAAAATGACCGAAACAATGACATCCCCTACCGTAGCCGTAGTAATGTGTACCTACAATGGAGAGAAATACCTGCGCCAGCAACTGGATTCCATTCTGGCACAGACCTATCCCATTCAAGAACTGATTGTGCAGGATGACTGCTCGACCGATGCAACCCTGCCCATCTTACAAGAATATGAGGCCAAAGTTCCTTTCATGCAAGTCATTGAGAATACCCATAATCTGGGATTCAATCTTAACTTCAAGACCGCCTGTATGCGGGCTACTGCCGACCTGATAGCTATTTCTGACCAGGACGATGTCTGGATGCCTGAGAAAATACAGAAACAAGTGCAGGCTATTGGAGACTACAACCTCTGTTTTTCCGCCCATTTACGAGGAGAACGTATGGAAACAGCCCATATTGTCAGTTCACAATTATGCGCCGGAAGCTTTATTGTTTGCAGGTATCGCAGGCCATACCATGCTTGTACGCCGTGAATTCCTTCAACGGGAAGAAATCTGGGTAGACAAATTTTTCTATGACTGGAGTATTGCTGTCAGTGCCTACCTCTACGACCATCGCGGCATTGTCAAAATAGACGAACCGCTTAACTGGCATCGCTCTCACGAAAACGAGGCTGCACTCAAACAAAACCTGGATCTGTTCCCCCAAAGCAAGAAAAAGCCGACTTACCAGCCTTATCTGTATGGATTCAGAAACTACCGCAGACTCCAGCAAAAACCAAACTGGAAGCGGTTTTACACATTTGTGCGTGAGCATTCCGACCCCTCACTCTACCCGCTACTACACCAGATGGCTACACTAATGCTAAAGAATGACGTGATTTCCTTGCTGAAGCTTTGCCGTCTGTGCATGAAACACCGCCAGACAATTTATCCGGTGAAGGAAAAAGCACAAGGAATACGAGGTATGATTCGTGGATTTTTTTATCCGTTCATCTTCTCCTACCGTTGCTCTACCTTCGATTTAAAACAATAAAATATATGCTGTTCGCCTAGTTTTTAACATGCAAGCTTGGCTGAAAAAACGAGATTCACTAAGTTTGCAAAAAGATAGTGAATGCTGCTTAATTAAAAGATTTCCATGAATACATGCTCCAGAAAATATACCCCGCAAGAGTTGGAACAGCTACATAAAGCTTTATACGAGATACTCGGTGAAATCGTACGTATCTGCGAGAAGCATCAGATTCCGTTCTTCGTAATTGGGGGAACAGCCATTGGTACGCTGTATGACAAAGCCATCCTTCCATGGGATGACGACATAGACATTGGAATGAAACGGGAAGATTATAACCGCTTCCTGAAAGTTGCTCCTCAGGAACTGGATTCTCGCTATTTCCTTTCATGGATAGAAACAGACCCGCATACTCCTTACTACTTTGCCAAAGTTAAGAAGAATCACACCCTGTTCGTGGAAGGGCTTTTTAAGAATGTACCCATGCACCAGGGTATTTTTGTCGATATTTTTCCTTTTGACCGCATTCCTGACAATCGCCGTCTGATGAAAGTCCAGCATGAGCTGGTTAAGTTTTTAAACTGCTGCCTGATTGGAAAAGAAGCCTGGCTTTGGAAGCATTGCCGCCCTTGTGAAATAGAAAACCCGACCAACCGTGGATTTATGGGATGTCTGGCTAACTATCTTATCGACGTACTTTTACCCAAAAAGACTATTTTCCGACTCCTGACAGGAGCACAAACGTTTTTCAATACACGAAAGACCCGCTACTTCAATAATATCATGACCAAGACCGACCATGTGACAGAAGCAAGTCTGAACCACTTGGAGCCGGTGAAATTCGGTCCATTAACCCTGGCTGCTCCTCAGGGACTGGAAGAGTTTCTCCGGTACAATTACCCGAAACTGCACCGCTTCAACGAAGAAGAGCAGGCACAAGTAATTGATCACTATCCTGAAGTATTGTCATTCAATACACTTGCAGAAGCCAACGAAACGAAATCTCATTCCTAAAACCACATAGTATCATGGAAAATTACATTCCTGTACACAGTACTCCGATTCAATATACCGGCCATCCATCACAAGTTGATGTAGCCGTATTGATTCTGTTCTTCAACCGGCCTGAGCCTCTTTCTGCCGTATTTGAACAAGTCAGAAAAGCACGTCCTTCCAAATTGTTTCTTTATCAAGACGGAGCAAGAGGGGAAAAAGACATGCCCGGCATTTTAGCTTGCCGGAAGGTAGTAGATGAGATAGACTGGGAATGTGAAGTATATCAATGGTATCAGGAAAAGAATTTCGGTTGCGACCCTTCTGAATATCTTTCCCAGAAATGGGCTTTTTCTATTGTCGAGAAATGCATCGTACTTGAAGACGATGATGTACCTTCCGTCAACTTTTTTGCTTTCTGTAAGGAACTACTCGACCGATATGAAAACGATAGCCGCATCTGCATGATTTCGGGAATTAACTACGACGAAATTACCCCAGACATGCCTTATGACTATTTCTTCAGCACGGCATTTTCCATTTGGGGATGGGCCAGCTGGCGTCGTGTCATCGACCAATGGGATGAGCATTATAGTTTTCTGGATGATACGTTCAATCTGCAACAACTGGAAGAATACATCAAGGAAAGAAAATACCAGAAGGAATTCATCGAGTTTTGTCGTCACCATCGGGAAAGCGGGAAATCCTATTATGAGAGTATTTTCCATGCGGCCATGTTCTTCAATTCCGGCTTGAGCATTGTCCCCACTAAGAACATGATCAACAATTTGGGAGCCACAGCCGGTTCTACTCACTTTGGCGGAAGCAATAACCTACTGCCGAAAGGCTATCGGCGTATATTCACCATGAAGCGTTACGAACTGGATTTCCCGTTGAAGCATCCACGGTATATCATCGAAAATGTGGGTTACAAGAACCGCATGTTCCGCATCATGGCATGGGGGCACCCATGGATAAAAATCGGACGCTCTTTTGAAGAACTCTATTTAAACCTTCGCTATGGCAACTTCCAGCATATACGAAAATCATTGATTAACCGTATCAACAAATGGTTAGGACGCAACAAATGGCGCTAATTTGGAGATAAAATGAATTCAAAGCTCAAGATCTATTTCTACCATACCCGCCTTACACGGGAAAGTTATGAAGAATGGAAAGATTTCCGGTTTCCCGGACATATTCTTTATGGTCTGCCGTTATTAGAAAAACACGGCATTCAGTCTGTCATGCATCGGTATAAACCTTATGCAAACCGATGGAAACTGATGCTTTACACCACAAAGGAAATACTTTTCTGCAAAGAGAAATACGAAGTGCTTTACGGTACATCTTTCCGTGGACTGGAGTTGATTATTTTCCTACGGGCATTAGGGCTATACCGGAAACCGATTGTCGTATGGCATCATACGGCATTACGTAAATCGCCCAATCGCTTGAAAGAGGCTATTTCCCGTTTTTTTTACCGGGGAATTGACCACATGTTTCTCTTCAGTCGTAAACTGATTCAAGACTCCATCGCAACTCATAAAGTCCCGGAGCACAAGCTGGAACTCATTCATTGGGGGCCTGATTTAGCTTTTTACGACCACTTATTGAAAGAGCTGCCGGCTGAGCCACGTGAGGGTTTTATCTCCACAGGAAAAGAGAACCGTGACCTGAAAACCATGTTACAAGCTTTCTCACAAACGGATGAGAGTCTGGAAGTCTTTATTGCAGAAGAATGTGGTAACCTCAACTACAAAAAGATTGCCGACAAACTGACACAGACAGACAACATCTGCATTCACTATACCGAAGGGGTTATTCCTTATGAACTGGCCAAGAAAGTAGCACGAAAGAAAGCCATCGTCATCTGCTGCCTGGATTTTCCTTACACGGTAGGACTAACTACATTAGTGGAAGCGTATGCTTTAGGAATCCCTGTCGTTTGCTCTAAGAACCCCAATTTCGAAATCGACATAGACAAAGAAGGCATTGGTATTGCCGTGGAATATGGTGATGTGGAAGGATGGGTAAAAGCCATTCGTTACCTGTCCACTCACCCCGAGAAGGCCAGAGAAATGGGAGAAAATGCCAGACAGCTGGGAGAAAAACGATTCAATCTGGAGATTTTCAGTAAGGAAATTGCCCAAAGACTGTTGCACATAAGTACAAAAAACTCCTAACTTTGCAGAAAAATTGAACGATACGCTATGAGAGTACTGATTATCAACACCGCAGAACGCATCGGAGGAGCTGCCATCGCAGCCAACCGACTGATGGAAGCTTTAAAGAACAACGGAATAAAAGCCAAGATGCTGGTCCGTAACAAGCAAACCGATCAGGTGACGGTAGTTGCCCTCAAGAAATCATGGCGCAGAATCTGGCAGTTCACCTGGGAACGAATTGTCATCTGGGCAGCCAACGGATTCAAACGGCATAACCTTTTTGCGGTGGATATTGCCAACACAGGTACAGATATTACCTCCTTACCAGAATTCCGTCAGGCAGATGTGATTCACCTGCATTGGATTAATCAGGGGATGCTTTCCTTGAAAGATATCCAGCGCATTCTTGCTTCCGGAAAGCCTGTGGTATGGACCATGCACGACATGTGGCCTTTCACCGGCATCTGCCATTATTCCGGGGAGTGCGAGAAATATACCTCACAATGCCATGACTGTCCGCTTCTACTGAAGCCTCATCATCATGACCTGTCGGGAAAAACGTTCCATAAAAAGCAAAAACTCTATGCTACGGCTCCCATTACGTTCATAGCTTGTAGCCGATGGTTGGAATCTATGGCACGCAGAAGCAGTCTGCTTCAAGGACACCCCATTACAAACATTCCCAATGCGATTAATACCAACCTGTTCAAGCCACGTGCCAAGAAATTTGCACGCGAGAAGTTGCATCTGCCTACCGACAAGAAACTGCTTTTGTTCGGTTCCATGAAGATTACAGATAAGCGTAAAGGAATAGACTACCTGATTGAAGCCTGCAAGTTATTGGCCCAGCAAAAACCTGAGTTGAGCAAACAACTGGGAGTTGTAGTACTGGGAAGTCAGGCCGAACAGTGCAAATCACTTTTCCCCTTTCCTATCTATCCCATGAATTACGTGAGCAATGAAAAAGAGCTGGTAGATATATACAATGCCGTCGACCTCTACGTCACTCCTTCCTTGCAGGATAACCTGCCGAATACCATTGTCGAAGCAATGGCCTGCGGCATTCCTTGTGTAGGATTTAATGTAGGAGGTATTCCGCAAATGATTGACCATTTGCACAATGGCTACGTGGCCCAATATAAATCGGCTGACGACCTGGCCAACGGCATTTGCTGGACACTGACAGAAGGAGACTACGAAACATTAAGTTCCGAAGCGTACCGTAAGGCCGTGACAACCTACTCTGAAGCAACTGTAGCCAGCCAATACATTCAAATATACAACCACATTACCGGGAAAAATGCATAACATTCATCACTTACATCCGAAGTTTTCCATCATCACGGTTACTTATAATGCCGGAGCCGTACTGGAAGATACCATTCAGAGTGTCATCACCCAGACCTACAAGAATGTGGAATACATCATCGTGGACGGAGGTTCCAAGGACAGAACTTTACAAATCGTTGAACAATACAAGGAACATATACATACCGTAATCAGTGAGCCGGATAAAGGACTGTATGACGCCATGAACAAGGGAATCAAGCTGGCCACTGGCGATTACCTCTGTTTCCTGAATGCAGGTGATGAACTGCATGAGGACGATACTCTCCAGCTGATGGTGCACTCTATTACAGAGGACACGCTTCCAGATGTGTTATATGGTGACACTGCCATCGTAGACGAAGAAGGACACTTCCTGCACATGCGCCGCCTGGCTCCTCCAGAAAACCTGAACTGGAAAAGCTTCAAGGAAGGCATGCTCGTATGTCACCAGGCTTTTTTCGCACGACGTGACCTTGTAGAGCCCTACAACCTTCATTATCGTTTTTCAGCAGACTTTGACTGGTGCATTCGCATCATGAAGAAAAGCCAGGTACTCCACCACACCCATCTGGTGCTTATCGACTACCTGAATGAAGGAATGACTACACGCAACCACAAAGCTTCTCTGAAAGAACGTTTCCGCATCATGTGCAAGCATTACGGTGTAGTATCTACCGTACTGCGTCATGCCTGGTTTGTCATCCGGGCCTTGAAAACTAAAAAACGTCCCAGTTAAGTGGCCTGAGCCTCTTCACTGGGACGCCTTTATTTCTTCAAACAAACTTCCCGACCTGTTTACTTCTTACTTTTCTTTAGGGCTAACACAATGGCTGCCAAAATTGCCAGACCCAATATGCCCAATGCAATGAAAGCAACAGTCTCGGTCACATGGAGTGATTTCGGGTCGAAAGTAAATTCTATCACATGTTTCCCGGCAGGCACATTCATCGCACGCAGAATATAATCTGCACGGCCATGCGATACCTCTTTTCCATCAATGAACGAACGCCATCCCGGATAGTAAATCTCAGCAAAGACTACCGTACCGCCCTTCGGAGAGTTTACCTCATACTTCAACGCATTAGGTTCATAGCTGGTCAATACAATCGTACTCAGGCTGTCGGCACCTGCAGAAGCTTTCACTTCGTTCTGGAACTTTTTATCTACCACTGCTACGTGGGCCGGATTTACCTGATGCAACGCTTCTATTTCTTCATTGGCATTGTTCACATACTGCACCTCGTTAACAAACCAGGCATTGCCTAATGCATGGGGATTAAACACCGGAATAGTCTTGCCCTGCTGCAACGGAATGATGAAATAACGTGTATTCAGCATATTCAGCACCGGAGTCAACGTATCGCCTACCTGGCTTAAATCAGCTCCTACTGAGGGTAAAGTCTTATACAGGGCCGTAATTTCACCCTGAATGTGTTCATCAATCATTTCCTGATAACGGCGAAGCTTCGCTGCATGATATCCTCCAATACTTTTGTGCCAGTAAGCTGTATTGTTCTCATTAAAGGTATTGACCGACAGATTCAGCACACGATAATCCAGCGACTTGTCCTGAAGTATCTGCTTGTCTGTTCCCGAAGGTTCCAAGAAAGGCTGCATTTCTGTGCCCTTTGCCACAAACTGCTCGTCATACAGATAGCGCTTGTTTACACTCCACATATCTACCAAGCAAAGCAAAGCCAGCAAACCAACCAGCAGCTGTGCTTTCAGCTTTCCGGCATAGTATCCCCATAACAACACAGCTCCAATCAATACGACAAAGAAGCTTCTCCAGGCATCCGAAGTAAAGATGGACTTACGTATCTCTTCCAGGTTAATTAAAATCGGAGCCAGCTGATCGGCCGGAATCGCATTCTGCAATGCGTTCATTTCGGCAGAAGACACATACGAAGGGAAGAAGAAACCTGGAGCCAATGCAAACAGCAAAGAAAGACCTCCCGTCAAAGCAAAAGTAATGTAGAAAGACTTACGTGATTCATTCCACAACTGCGGACGTTCTACCACTTCCTTTAACGCCATAATGGCCAGCAACGGTATAGTAAATTCTGCAATGACCAAAATAGAAGATACCGCACGGAACTTGCTGTACATGGGCACATAGTCAATAAAGAAATCCGTCAGGCCCATAAAGTTATGCCCCCAGGAAAGTAATATGGAGAATACGGTTCCACCCACCAGTGCCCACTTCATCGGTCCTTTTACAATAAACAATCCCAAAATGAAGAGGAACATGACAAAGGCACCTACATATACCGGACCGGAAGTACCCGGCTGTTCACCCCAATACTGTCCCAGCTGACTATACAATCCCATATAGTTAGGGTCGGCCTTTTCCATGGCTTTCTCATTTTGAGCCAAAGGAACAGAAGCACCTCCTTTCACATTCGGAACCAGCAGCGAGAAAGTTTCTCCGATGCCATAGCTCCACTGTGTGATGTAGCTTCGTTCCAATCCGCTATTGGACTGGTTTGCACTGTTCTCCTTTACCAGCTCACTTTTACCGCGCATGGTCTCCTTGCTGTACTCATACGTATGATACAAGTTTGACAAGTTCACACACACGCCCAACAGGCCCGCGATTACCAGTACCACACTGGCTTTGATAAATTGAGGTATCTTCCCCTCCCGCCATGCCATCACTCCATACGCAATGGCCATGAACAGCATGACAAACAAGAAATAGTAACTCATCTGTGGATGGTTGGCCACAATCTGCAAGGCTACAAACAAGGCCGTTACAATCCCTCCAGCCAACAGCTTACCACGATAAGCCAGCACCATACCGGCAATTGTAGGAGGAATATAGGCCAATGCTACAAACTTCCAGATATGACCGGCCGCAATGATGATGAAGAAATAAGACGAGAATGCCCAGATAATGGCACCCAGGGCTGACATCCACACTTTAAAATCAAATGCACGCAAAAGAATGTAAAAACCCAGCAGCATGACAAACACATACCACACGTAAGTAGGCAGGAACAGATGATATACCTGCTGAATCCAGCCCAACGTATCGGTAGAATCATAGCTCGGAGACATCTGGTAGGTAGGCATTCCTCCAAAAATGGAATTTGTCCAGCGCGTACGCTCACCAGTCTTCTCCAGGTATTCACTCATTTCACGTCCAGAACCAATGCCGGCTACCGCATCGTGCTGAGCCAGAATTCGTCCTTCATTTACCGCAGGATAGAAATACGCAAACGAAATAAGGGCAAAAAGCACGATTACCACTACATCGGGTAATAGTTTCTTGAACAAGTTCATATTATTCATAATTAATGTTTTCGGCAGGCAAAGATAACACAATACTGCCTGAAAAGTCGTAAATTTGCCGCTGAAAATCTTTTTTAACGCATGAAAATAGGAATCATTACGGCCATGTCTTCCGAACAGAAGCAACTGGCTAATCAACTCGAGAACAAGACTGAACGTAAAGAAGGTCCCTTCACCTACATTGAAGGAAACATCAAGCAAAATACCATCATCCTGATGCAATGTGGCATCGGCAAAGTGAATGCCGCTGCCGGAACGGTCGAACTTATCCGCAACTTCCAGCCCGACTGCATCATCAGTACCGGAGTAGCCGGCGGAATCGACACTTGTCTGAAAGTGATGGACGTAGTAGTCAGCCAGCAGATTGTATACCATGACGTATGGTGCGGCGAAGGCAATGCCTACGGACAGATTCAGGGTCTCCCTACTTTCTTTCAGGGAAATGAAACCCTCTTCCAGTGTGCCCTTTCACTCGATACAGAAACGGCTATCCACGGAGGACTGATTTGTACAGGCGACAAGTTTATTACCGACCGCAGCGAACTGGACGAAATCAAGCATAACTTCCCGGAAGGACTGGCTGTAGATATGGAATCGGCTTCCATTGCCCAGGTATGCTACCTCTATCAGATCCCTTTCATCAGTTTCCGCATCATCAGTGACACTCCGGGAGCTGACAAGCACTTTGAACAATACCAGAATTTCTGGGGGGAAATGGCCGACCGTTCTTTCCACGTTACTGAAACTTTCCTGAAAGCATTACCCAACAAACTATAATCACTTTATGAAAAAGATACCAAGCTTTACAGTAGACCATATTCGTTTGCAACGCGGTATTTTCGTGTCACGCAAAGATGAAGTTGGAGGTGAAATCGTTACCACCTTCGATATTCGTATGAAAGAGCCTAACCGTGAACCGGCCTTAGGTCCTGCCGCTATCCACACCATTGAACACCTGGCAGCTACTTTCCTGCGCAATCATCCGGTATGGGCCGACAAGATTATCTATTGGGGACCAATGGGTTGCCTAACCGGCAACTACCTGATAGTAAAAGGGGACCTGCAATCCAAAGACATTGCTCTGCTGATGACAGAAACTTTTCGCTTCATCGCCGACTATGAAGGTGAAGTGCCAGGAGCCAGTGCAAAAGACTGCGGAAACTACCTGATGATGAACCTTCCCATGGCCAAATGGGAAGCAGCCAAGTTCCTGCATGAGGTGTTGGAACAACTGACAGAAGCCAACTTAGAATATCCGAAATAACTATAAAAAAGCGGGAGCTTCTTTCCAGATGAGTGGAGGAAGCTCCCGTTTTTTATTCTCGCATTATCATTCAGCTTTTAATACCACTTCCGTTCCTTTCAAAAGAGGAGACGTCAGTTTCACACGAATCTCACCTTTCTCACCTGTAGTCTGGATATAGGCCAGCAAACGCCCGTGGAATGCACGGTGATGATTATCCGTATAATCACTCATATCGCTGTTATTTGAGCCTTCCAGTCCCAACAAGCGTGCCGGACCTTCAATCTGACAAGTGATGTCGTTATCGCCTAATTTCACGATAGTACCTTGTTCATCCACCACTTCGATAGTTACATGTGCGGTAGCTTTATCCGGTGACAATACTTCCTTATCCACTGTAGCCCGCAAGGCGTATGGACGTCCTGAAGTCTTGATTACATAAGATGAAAGCACTTTTCCTGTTGCATCACAACCTTCTGCACGCAGTTCACCATCCTGATAAGGAATATCCCAATAAATGATACCGCTCTTATCGTCGTAAGGTTTCATCTGACCTACTTCTTTTCCGTTCAGCAACAAACGAGCCTGCGGTGCATTGGTATAACAAACCACCCGAATCAACTGGCCCGGTTCGTAGTTCCACAAATCCCATGCATCCATTGATACCCAGTCGTGCTTGGGATATGTACCGATGTAAGTCACAGGTTTTTCACTCCAAAGCGAAGCACGGAAGTATCCACGTGGTTTAGGGAAGCTTCCAAAATCCAGCAGACCGGTATACAAACCTCTGGAAGGCCATCTGCCAGATTCACCTAAATAGTCCGTACCCGTCCAGAGGAACTGTCCGAAAATAAACTCCTTGTCGCGTACCGCATGCCAGGCTTCAATTCCCACACCCGTTTCACTACCATAAATCACACGGTCAGGATAAGTGGCATGGTCTTCATCATAACGGTTTTCTGTGTAATTATATCCTACTACATCTACTGCTTCAGGATACTCTGTTTGATTCGACATCACCACTCCGGCCAATGCACCGGTAACAGGACGTGAAGTGTCCACCGCACGTACACAAGCCGCCAGACGCTTCGCAATCTTACCGATACGCATGGCATCCGGTGCATCAGGCTTGTATCCTCCGAACATAGGCTGGTTAATGGTTGTACCATCCAGCACCGGGTGAGAATAAGGGTCATTCGGATAGTCTACCTCATTACCGATACTCCACAAGAATATACAAGGGTGATTCCGGTCACGACGCACCATATCCGTCACATCGCGTTCAATCCATTCTTCAAAGAAATCAAATGTTCCGTCATAGCTTGGTTCACCGACATTCCATCCCTTTATCCATTTCCGTTTCGGGAATTCCCATTCATCCGAAGCCTCATCCATCACCAGGAAGCCCATTCGGTCACATAAATCATACAATACCGGTGCCTGCGGATTATGGCTCATACGGATGGCATTCACACCAATCTCTTTCAGGTTTCTCAGACGACGCTCCCATACTTCAGGAGGAACTACCGCACCCAGCACACCTGCATCATGATGCAGACATACTCCTTTCACCTTCATCCACTTTCCGTTCAGGGCAAATCCCTTGTTGGCATCAAACTTCAACGTACGGAGACCTACATTCGTCGAACTGCCATCTATCCGTTTTCCGTCACAAAGCAACTCTGTCTTCAGCGTGTACAGATAAGGTGAATCCAGATTCCAGCGACGAGGCTTCTTTACTTTCAATGATACTGTTTCTTTTGCAATACCCTCAGCTTTATCTGCCACTTTCTTACGGCCCTGCGCTACCAGTGTACCTTCTGCATCATAAAGTGCTGCAGAAACCTCCAATGCACCAGCAGCCTTCACATGTTTCTCCACTTCCATATCGACTGCCACTACCGCCTGCTTATCAGTCAGCGAAGTAGCGTGCCAGCCTATTCCCCATTGCGCAAAATGAATATCCGGGGCGGAAATCATCCACACATCCCGGTAAATTCCGGAACCGGTGTACCAGCGTGAATCGGCATAACGGCTATGGTCAATACGGACTGCCAACACGTTATCTCCTTCCTTCAGGTAAGGAGTCATATCATACATAAAAGAGATGTATCCATTCGGACGTTTACCGAGCAAGTGTCCGTTCAGATAAACCTCGCTGCGGTTATATGCTCCCTCAAAATAGATGTAATGGCGTGCAGCCTTATCGGTAACTTGAAAATGTTTCCGATACCAGCCTATCCCCCCCGGTAAATAACCGGTACAGCTTGCCAGTGAAGGAGAAAGCTGTCCTTCTACCGACCAGTCGTGCGGTAAATCCAGCTTTCGCCACTTACTGTCATCATACGATGCAGAAGCACCCAGACTATCGTCTGACAAGCTGAACAACCAATTCTCATTGAATTTTTTGGCTTCGCCAAAAGATACTTGGGCTTGCACGATAGTACACACCAACAACCCTAAAAGAATAGTTAAAAATGCCTTGTTCTTCATATAACTTTTTTATTTTAGTTCATAGACTACAGTTGTCACACTTTCTGCATCTAACACAACAGAGTCTTCAGTTTCTAAAACCTTCTCAACCAATTGTTTATTTGCAGAGGTTGTATAAGTTTTTATAGACTTAAGTTCCCCAGGCCAATTTTGACGTGTCTCATTTAAGCGTACTCCCTTGCTTGATAAGTTTGTATACACCGCTACGATACAATCCTGCTGCGGTGAAATCCAAGCAGAACCAAAGAAACTCATAGCCTCATTTAAAGTAACAGAAATTCGTTGATAATCAGGACGAATGAAGCGGCTATAGTTTCCTAATACCCACAAAGTAGCAGTTGCATTAAAACTTCCTTCTTCTTCCAGGTTATCCACACTTTCTTTATCTCCAGCCCATCCCTTCGGTGTCAGTGAAATCAACAGGAAACGGTTTTTCTGTCCCCATCTTGAAACATCCATAGCTACCCAATAATTCCACGACATTACATTAGCAACTGTCAGGTCATTATGAATCACCTTAGACATATACAAAGCAATATCCATTTCCGAAGCTGCTTCATACCCTACAAATTCAGACGAACTATAATTATCTCCCAGCATGCTCCACTCACTTTGCCAAACTTCCACGCCATACTGTGTAGCAGTTTCTGCCACTTTCTTACGTACCTCACGCATTCCATCCCATGTTCCATCTGTCCAGTAGCTATGTCCGCAAATTAAATTCTTCACATGTGATAAATCGCCCACATAAGCAGATGATGAAGTAGAAAAGAATGCAGAAAGCACATTACTACGGTTTGCATCGTCTTTCACCTTGTAAAGATACTCCCAATCTCCAGATTCTCCTAATAAAATATTAGTAGAAAGTCCTTTTTGGGTCAGTTGCGAATCAAGTTCTCTTGCAAGCTTCGCTATTTCATCATTTTTCCATCCACTACCTTCCTGACCATTTCCATCCCAATTATATTGAGGTTCATTAACTGGAGAAATATGGCTGACAGAGAACCCTTCATCTACATAATGTTTTGCGACCTCTGCCATATAAGCAGCAAAATCATCATAACAGTCTGCTTTCAGGTTTGCACTGCCTCCATTCTGAGAAAATCCTTTGCCATTCAAAGTGTACTGTACTGGAGGAGTATTACTAAAAAGCACATAATTATTGACGCCAAACTCTTTTGCACGACTCATGAAATAACGCTGTCCTTCACAGTGTGTCCAGTCTAGTGACAGATTATCTGTCAAATAAGACTCTGCACGTCGAGATTTGTCCACAATTCCACTTTCGTCACCTTGTTCCGTACTTCCTCCTCCCAAATTCACACGCCACATAGAAAGTCCGATTCCCTTAGGCTGTCCATCTACAATCTCCGAAGAAAACAAAAGTTCGGAAATACGGTCACGGCCACTGGTCCAATACTTTCCGATATAAGCAGGTGTCCAGCAGTCAGATGCACCAAATCCCACCATTTTCTGAAACGTCTGTCCAGCATCAACTGTCACACTTTTCTCTACACTGACAATCTCACCTGAATCTCCCCCTTCCTCAGGATTTTCTGGAGTATTGTCACTACATGCAGCCAAAGCTAATAAACCTAATATTATTGAATATCCTTTCATCATTTTGATTCTTCAAATAAAAATGCCATTCAGAAGAACATACACATTCCTCTGAATGGCATATAACCTAATTACCTTATCTTTTAATTCCAGTTAGGGTTCTGCTCGATAGAACCGTTAGACATAGTTACCTCATACAAAGGAATTGGGAAAAGAAGATCACGATCTTCACGGAATGACTTACCCTTATCACTTGCTTCACCTTGGTTATCCCACTCCATTGCATCGCGAGTAGCAGGATCTGTATTCCATTTTACAAATGAACCGTTTTCACCCATCAGATTTGCAATCACCGGTTTACCATTATCATCTTTCCAACGACGGATATCGTACAGACGATTCTGTTCGAAAGCCAATTCCAAGCGACGTTCGTTACGAATTGCATGACGAAGTTCATTTCCAGTTACGGTTACAGATGCCAGTCCGGCACGATTACGAACTCTGTTCAATGCAATCTGTGCATGAGTATCATCATTCAATTCATTACAAGCTTCTGCATACATCAACAAAACATCAGCATAACGCAAAATACGATGATTAAGCGGACTCTTATCTGTATTATAAACCTCAGGACGGTCATTTAAAGGAAGGTAATATTTACGAATAATACGACCAGACTTATGACCTGACGGATCAATCACCAAGCTGTTTTCAGGCAGATTATATTTCTCTACACAGTCATCATACACAGATATTTCCTTATTATCATTCAGGATTTTAGTGAAATTTTCTTCAGTTTCACCTTTAATTTCTGTACAGCCAGTCTTAATGATAGTCCATTCACGACGCTCATCATCCTCACCATAGGCCGCTTCCAAATTGGCAGTAGGCTGACACCATGCCCATCCATCACCCAAAGCAGCACCACAGCTACGTGCACCTGTTACAGTAGAAAGTGATCCACCTACAGCCAATGTAGCATGATATTCATATTGTACCTCAAAAAGACTTTCCACACTGTTGTCGAAATCTTTATCCCATACATCACCAAAGTTAGGAAGCAAATCATACTCTGTAGTCTGTGCATCTTCACCAGTATAGCCAGATTCCGGAATCAACTTCTGTAATACATCGCGAGCTTCTGACCATTTTTCCTGATACAGATAAACCTTACCCAGCAAACCAAGAGCAGCTCCACTAGTAGCTCGTCCCATATCAGCATCCGCATATTCACTACGCTTCGGCAATACCTCAGCAGCAGCAATCAAATCCTCCTCAATAAATTTATAAGTATCTTCCAATGACGCACGAGTTATACCTTCAATTTCTTCCGGCATCTTGAACTCTGTAATCAAAGGTACACCTCCAAAGTTTCTAGCCAGTTCAAAATAGAAATATCCACGCAAAAAGCGGGCTTCTGCTACCAGACGCGCCTGAAGTTCCGTGTCTTCCAGTCCGGCATTGCTGATACGGTCAATAGCGACATTGCAGCGCAGAATACCTTTATAACGATATTGCCAGAAATTGGAAATAGGACCATTACTTGCGCCATTACCTTGGTAATGTGCCAATGAAATATAATCACTCTGACCCTGTGTAGTATTTCCCATCCAAGCGTCATCACTACACATTTCTGACAAAAGCCAAACGGTATTAATGTTCCACCATCCGCCACAGGTAATATCCTGATAGCAGCCTGTTATATAAGCCTCGCACTCATCAGCCGTAGTAAAATAAGTATCAAGGTTTTGCTGGCCACGTACTTCTTCTGTCAAGAAATCTTCACAAGAAGTAAAAGTCAGAGAGCCAAACAATGTCAATATTGCTAATAGCTGTTTCATAGTTATTCAAGAATTAAAATTTAAAGTCTATACCAAACAAGAATGTACGTGGATTCGGATAAGCAACGTTATCGATACCAGTTTCAATTACACTGCCATCTGCATTTAACATAGGACGCTCCGGATCCATACCAGAATAACCGGTAATGGTAAACGGATTCTGTGCAGAGAATGAAATACGCAAGTTAGCACCTCCTACCCATTGCTTAGGCAAGGTATATCCAATCTGAAGCAATTTACAACGCAGATAAGAACCGTCTTCTACATAAAAGCTAGACACACGCTGATAGTTCAGGTTTAAATCATTGTATGACAAACGCGGAATATCATAGCTTGTACCTTCTCCATCCCAAGCTTTATTTAACGTACCAGCCCATACATTCTGTCCATTGGCACCAGAATAATATCCTTTTGTTGTATTAAATATATCATTGCCAATTGTACCATAGAAATTAGCTGCAAAATCAATGTTCTTATACGCGAATCCTAAGTTCAAACCCACCATCAAATCAGGATAAGGATTACCAATATAAGTCTTATCATTTGCATCCAGATTACCATCATGGTTCAAATCTTTAAAGCGAATATCTCCAGGCTGAGCATTAGGCTGAATCAGATTTCCATGTTCGTCAGTATGTGCATACACTTCTTCCCAATTCTGGAACAAACCATCTGCCACATATCCATAGAAACGAGAAATCAAACCTCCATCTTCGTTACAAATAATCTGATCACTGTTAAATCCACCTGTATAAATCGGTCCATCACCAGAGAATTTAATGGCCTTATTACGTACAGAAGACAAGTTCAAACCGATATTGTAAGAGAAATCACCTTTCTGATCACGCCAATCGAGTCCAAGTTCCCATCCATACGCCTTCATGCTACCTACATTCATCCATACTGTACTATTCCAGTTCGGATAACCAATGGCAAAAATATTCTGCTTTTCATAAAGCATATCTTTTGACTTCTTCTGGAAATATTCAAAAGTGACACCTAAACGAGAGTCAAGGAATGACATATCCAATCCTACGTTCCAGTCTTCTACAGTTTCCCATTTCAACAGACTATTACCTACTGTAGAAATAAAGTAACCGTTCGCTAATGTAGGAGAAGTTCCAAAATAATACTGAGTCTGATCCAACAAAGTCAAAGTAGCGTTATTGTCAATATTCTGGTTACCTACGCGACCCCAACCTCCACGAACTTTCAAGTCGCTAAAAAGAGACTGGTCTTGCATAAACTCTTCACTAATAACACGCCAAGAAGCAGAAACTGACGGGAACAATGCATATTTATTTCCTGTTGGGAAACGAGATGAACCATCGGCACGTAATGAAGCTGAAATGTAATATTTGTTAGCATAATTGTACATTACACGTCCCAAGAAAGAAACCATTGAGTTAAATGTAGTTTCACCATAAGCCTCTGCATTGTCTGCATTACCGGCATTTACTTCCTGCATCTGATCCATATTGCTTGGCAAGTCACGACGCAGTGCTTTCGTATTATACCATGCATAACGTTCTGCAGTAAAACCTGCCATCACATTCAAGTTATGCTTCTCTGCAAAAGTATCTGCATAGGTAATTGTATTGGTCCAGTTCCAGTCTAACCATTCCTGTGACTGACGAGAAATTTCATTCAAGTCTGTCTTTTCCAATGGATCCAGACTAAACTCTGGAGTAAAGCTGTCTGAACGACGGAAATGCGCATTTGTTCCGAACTGCGTACGTAAAGTCAACTTCTGAATCGGATTTACCTGCAAATACGCGTTCAAGATTGCACCCATCTCACGTGAGTTACTGTTTGAACGAGCGATTGAAGCAGCAGGGTTCCAAGTCTGGTTATTATAAGAGCGCTGATAATTATTATATTCATTATCTACCCATTCTGATTCAGGCTTGAACACTGGAGTAGTCGGGTCCATAGTCATAGCTGAAGAGAACTGATTGGGAGTGTCTTCCCAAGACTCCATACGAGGAGCTATGTCCACACCCATCTTTACGTATTTATTAAAAGTATATTCTGTGTTCAAACGAACATTTATCTTATCCCAATAACCTACATCAAACTGAGAATTGTTACGATAGTAACCTAAACTAAAGTTATATACTAATTTATCTGTTCCACCTGCTACACTGAGCGCATAGTTCTGAACCAGGGCAGTCTTGTTCACTACAGTATCCCACCAATCAGTTCCACCCGGATTCGTAGTAGCTCCAGCGTCATTCCAGTTAGAAGTAGAACCATCATTTGTATAACGCTTGTTGTACACCTCTTTATATTCACTGGCATTTGCCATATTAGGTTTCGCGATAGTCTGGAAACCCACAGAAGTAGTGAAGTTAATGTTAGCCTTTCCCGACTTACCTTTTTTCGTTGTAATCAAGATTACACCATTAGAAGCACGAGTACCATAAATAGCTGCCGCAGAAGCATCCTTCAATACTTCCATTGATTCAATATCATTACTATTCAAGAAGTTGATATTATCACCTACTGGCATACCATCCACTACATAGAGCGGATTACTACCATTTACAGTAGTAACACCACGAATCAATACTTTAGGAGTAGTACCCGGACCACCACCACTTGCTACTTGCACACCATTTACCTTACCTTGCAAAGCATCCATGGCATTACCCGTCACAGTCTGTGTAATCTCTTCCCCCTTCACTGTAGAAATGGAGCTTGTCAAATCACTCTTTTTCACCGTACCATAACCGATAACAACCACCTCTTCCAGTAATTCTGTAGACTCTTTTAACTCTACATTAATAACAGTTTTTCCATTTACAGGAATTTCCTGTGTGTCAAATCCGATAGAAGAAAAGACAAGTACGGCGTTTGAAGAAACGTTTGTCAATATATAGTCACCATCCAGTCCGGTAATAGAACCGTTTCCTGTACCTTTGATCTGCACTGTAGCGCCGATCATAGGCTCCTTATCAGACGCTGAAGTTACCGTTCCTTTTACGGTAAGGGTCTGTGCATAGCTACATAATGAAAGTAGCAATAAACACACAATTAAAAATTGTTTTTTCATGTTCTATGATTATTGGTTAATTAATTTGCAGGGACAATTTTACCTCTACCTAAATGAGCATCAAATTCAAATCGATAGTTTCCTCCATTTGTAACAACAGGTTTCATCCAGTTATCTTGTACGGAAGAACCATCCCACCACTGACGATTCGTACCTTCCCAGTTGGGATTTACATTATTTGCTTTACTAAAGTAACCAAACTTCTCTATATCTGTAGAATTATCACATCTCCATTCTACCTGATCCCAGTAACCATTTGGATGATAATTAGATATAATAAAGTTCATTTCTTCACCTGACTGTAAAGACCAAGTTGATCCTGTAGCCGGATAATAAAACAAATGCGGATTATTTGCGTCTTGCACAAAAAGATGCTCTCCCGCATTCTGCGGAGAATCACCCCAGCCAATATAGAAGTTAAATTGAGGTTCTCCTTCATTTCTCGGCATATCACACAATTGCCCATATTCATAATTAATAGGATCAGTAGCCTCAGTTACAGAATACGTCTTTATGCTATAAGTAGATTGCTTTACATTTATATCAATTTCATAATATACATTAGGTGCATCTAGAACTATTGGCTTGGCTAATTCTGGATCATCTGTCAATTTATTGGAATCTTCAGGATCCAATCCAAAACAAATCGGAGTAAAGCTAGTTTTCTGAGGAAGGAAGAAAATTTCTGTACCTGCAGCTTTATTATAATAACGAGCCTTATATTGATATTCTCCGGTATGATTGATAACCATTGGCACACCAAAGACATCGCTGTTCAACTCTTCATCAGTAGCAACATCAGCCAAATACATTTTCTCAAAATCAGGCATTTCCGAAACAGTCAAACTACATGTGGTAGTAACACTATTCCCTACTGCATCATAAGCAGCCAAATTAATAGTATAAACCTGGCTCACATTAGGAAAAACAATAACTTCTTTAAAAGTTAAAGAAGATTGTCCCTCTGCGCTCACCGTACGGGTTTCAAATCCTGTCAGTTCTGGAATCTCAATCGTCGCATAATCCAATTTTCTATCATCGGTTACAGTGAAATTCAATGTATATTGGGGATTTCGATCTGCTTTCATCAAAACCGTAATAGCCTTATCTGGAGCTAAAGAGAATACTGGATTTTCAAAGTCTCCATCCATCGTAATAAGCACATCCTGGGATGTCTCTCTTCCACCCACATCCACAACTGTTACTTTTACCGTAAACTGTTCTCCAACCTCATCTCTTGAAATGCTAAATTTATAGCTTAAATCATAGGAAGTTTGGGGTTCACCATAGATTTCTATTAAATCAATGGTTTTGTTCAGATACAAATCTGCACATTGCAACTTAATTGCAGAAATTCCATCTGCATCGGTAAGAGTTCCTTCAATTGTGAAATCATGGCCCGCACCACTTTGAATATGGCTTGTTTTTAACGCTACAACAGGAGATTCTCCATCTACATCAGGATACCCATTATCATCACTACATCCTGTTACAAAGACCCCTGTAGCAAAAAGCGCACAGAGCAAAGAAACTTTTAAGAATCTTGTCCTCATAATTATTAGTATTTATGATTAAACATTATATTTTTCGATTTCAAAAATACTTAACCTTATTATCAATTAAGAAAAAACATCATGCAATGACCGAGCACAAATCATTCATTGTATGATTTACATCCCTTTAATTCAATAAATATTACTATTTTTGAATCTACCAAAATGAACAATATGAAATATCTTTTTACTTTTTTCCTTTGTATACAGATTCTTTCCAGCTATGGCCAGCAGTATACAATTAAAAAGCTTGGATTAGAGAAAAAGCTATCCAACAGTTATATCATTGACATTACAGAAGACAAAAACGGATATCTTTGGTTTGCAACTGAAGACGGACTCAATAAGTTAGAAGGTGGATTATTCAGTTCCTATTATAAAAAAGATAATAGTAGATCACTTAATCTGACAGGAAACGAGTTGAACTGCCTGTTAGATGACCCTCAAGACCCAGTGTTATGGATTGGTACCCAGCGTGCTGGATTAAACGCATTCAATTATCAAACCAATCAACAAACTGTTTTCTTACATGATGAAAACAATCCATATAGTATTGCTACAAACGATGTGACAAATCTGGCAATTGCAGCAGACGGCAATTTATGGGTTGCAACTTATTGGAGAGGAATAGAATATCTAGATAAAAAAACCGGGAAATTTACACACTACAACCAGCAAACAGTTCCAGGTCTTCCAAGTAATACTGTTTGGACTCTGGTAGACGACCACAAGGGAAACCTGTACATAGGCCATGCACAACACGGAATGAGTATTCTCTCAATTAAAACCAAGAAAATCAAAAACTTTACTTATAACAAACTGGACGATACAACAATACCAAGCAATAATGTCCAATGCATATTCAAAGACAATACTGGAAATCTATGGATTGGTACAGAAAAAGGATTAGCCCTATATAATCCAGAAACAGAGCACTTCATTAGAATAGGAGAACAAGAATCCCCTCTTACGCATCGAATATACGACATCCAACAATTCAATGAAAATGAATTATGGGTAGCCACTGAATTTGGAGGGATTGCCATCATAAATCTTTCCAAGAGTTTGTTTAATACTGCCGAAGAAATACATTATATCCAGGCTGGAGATAATGAATATTACCTGAATAACTCAACTGTACGCTGTCTGTATCAAGATTCACATCAAAATATCTGGGCTGGAACATGGGGAGGAGGCGTCAATTTTCTTAGTTCTAATACCACTCTGTTTAAATCGTTCAGTTATTCACAAAATTCATCTGAAAGTGACCTAAGTTCTCATATTGCCAGCGCTGTATGCCTTGACAAGCAGAACAATTTATGGGTTGGTACAGATGGAGGAGGAATTAATGTAATAAAAGCAGGGAAAAGAACAGCTACTTACACAAAAAATGCCGGAAAACTTAGTGGCAACTCCATACAGACAGCCTTATGCGATAAACAAGGTAATTTATGGTTTGGTATATTTTATGGAGGAATTATGTTTTATGATACGCATAAACAAATATTTCAGCAGATTTTTCCAGAAGCATATGCTACCCAAGATGTCCGTTCACTCTATGAAGACAAAGAAGGCATTATTTGGATAGGAACTAGTAATGGAGTCTTCCAAATAGAAAGAGACAGTAAAAAAATCCGTCAACATACACACCTTCCAGATAACCTTGTACGTACGGTTATTAAAGACCAAAAAGGACAAATATGGGTAGGAAGCTTTTTGGAAGCGGAATATTTCTGTATTCCTCAGACTGGAAGCTGTTAAAAGACTTCAACACCTATCTTAACTTTCCGTCTAACACCATCAACCAGATTTTTGAGGACTCAAAAGGTTATATATGGGCTGCTACAGGAGAAGGATTAGTCCAATTTGAAAATAAATCCCCTTGGAAGTATAAAGTCTACCAGCGTAATGAAGGATTAGCCAATACCTTTATTTGGGCTATTGAGGAAGATGAAAACCAGAACATCTGGTTCAGTACTAATCAAGGAATCAGCTGTTTCGTGCGAAGTGAAGAAAGCATCTATAATTATGACTTCAGAGACAATATTCCAATGGCAAGCTTTACCGGAAGAAGTGCCTGTAAAGACCAAAATGGAGTTTTATATTTCGGTTCGACCAACGGACTTTGCTATTTTACTCCCAGTTATATTCTGGAGAAACGACAAGCTCCCAAAGCCATTATTGGAAAAATAACGGTTTTTGAACCTCTTATCGCTGAAAACAGTAATGAAACAGAAATTCCTTTAATTAATAAAGAAAGTGTACGACTAAAACACCTGCAAAACAATTTCAATATTTCATTCAACATACAGGATTACTCGCTGAATGAAAGAGTGGAGTATGCCTATATGCTTAAAGGGCTGGAAAACGCATGGTATACGGTAAAAGAACCCAACAACGTTACATTCCGTAACCTTCCACCTGGAAAATACGAGTTTTTAATTAAAACCCGTATCCGCAACCAAGAATGGTCAAATGAAGTATCATCCATAGAAATTATTATCGCTCCCCCATTATGGCTTTCCTGGTGGGCAAAACTACTTTATGTACTTTTGGCCATAGGACTTCTTTTCATCGGACTATGGGCGTACAAACGTAAACTGAATCTGGAGTATCTGTACGAATCAGAAAAGAAAAGCCACGAACAGGAACAAGAGCTCAATGACGAGCGTCTGCGCTTCTACACGAATATCACCCATGAACTGCGCACTCCATTGACATTGATTTTAGGGCCACTGGAAGACCTGGTGAAAAGTAATACACTTTCCAGCAAAGACCACCATCGTATCTCTGTCATTCATCAAAGTGCCGTACGATTACTGAATCTGATAAATCAGATACTGGATTTCCGAAAAACAGAGACACAAAATAAAAAACTTTGTGTCACAAAAGGAAATCTAACCAATGTAGTTTACGAAACTGGGCTGAAATACAAAGAACTAAATAACAAACCTGAGATTCAAATCCTGATAGAAGTGGAAGATGAGAATATGACATTGTTTTTTGACAAAGAAGTCATTACTGTAGTACTAGACAATCTGATTTCCAATGCACTAAAATACACAGAAAAAGGATACATCCGTATCCGTGCTGAATGGGTTACAGAAAATGGCATACGATATGCACAACTTTCCGTAGAAGATACCGGATATGGAATCGGACAAGAAGCACTTACACATATTTTCGAACGCTATTATCAGGAAAGCGAAGCACATCAGGCCTCAGGAACAGGCATCGGACTGGCTTTGGTGAAGAATCTGGTGAAATTACATGAAGGAGATATTCAGGTAAAGAGTTTGCCCGACGTCGGTACTACATTCTATCTGCGTCTGCTGGCTGAAAATATATACCCTCACGCATTACATGGAGAAGATATACAAACAGACAAGCAAGACACCAAAGAAGAGAACTCCTTTGAGAAGTTGGAAGCTACAGAGCCCAATAAGAATGCACGTCCGATCATTCTCGTTGTAGAAGATAATGCCGACATACGCGACTATATTGCAGATGCATTCACTGACTTATATGAGGTAAAAACAGCTGCTAACGGTAAAGAAGGATTACAAATAGCCACAGAATGCATTCCAGATATCGTGGTCAGCGACATAATGATGCCAGTGATGAATGGAATCATTATGTGTCAGAAACTGAAAGCGGACATGCGTACCAGCCACATCCCTATTATTTTACTGACAGCAAAAGATAGTATAACCGACAAAGAAGAAGGCTATCAGGCAGGAGCAGATTCCTATCTGACAAAACCTTTCAGTGCCAGCCTGCTGCAAAGCCGCATCAGTAATCTGCTGACACAAAGGCGACTTTTGTCAGAACGATTTGCCATCCGTCCTGAAAAACCGGAAAAACAAAGTATGGAGGAAAAAAGAGCTATTATTACAGAATCCATGAACAAACTGGACAAAGAATTCATGGACAAGATTACAAATGCCATCACTGAAAGCCTGGCAACCTCAGAAAATGTAGATATTACCGTACTTTCCAATGTGATGTGCATGAGCAGTTCCACACTCTACCGCAAGGTAAAAGCACTTACGGGTATGTCAACCAATGAATATATCCGAAAAGTTAAAATGCAACTGGCTGAAAAGTATCTGCTGGAAGGGAAATATTCGATTTCAGAAATTGCATTTAAGGTAGGAATCAATAGCAGCGTGTACTTCCGTCAGTGCTTCAAGGAAGAGTTCGGTATGTCAGCTTCCGATTATTTAAAGAAGTTGACCGGAAAATCCATTGATGAAAAAACGGATGAAAAATAGACCGTAGAAAACGCCCTTACGTTTGATTCAAAATACAAGGACATTTAAAACCAAACGCTTAGGAGTTTTAGACCAAACACCTAAGCGTTTTTTTCACACCCACAAATATATCAAAAAAGCGGCTGCTTTCACGAGGAAAACAGCCGCTTTCAAACATTATATCAGATTTCTATTTTATTCTGCTTCACCAACTTGTTTCGGCATCTTATGGCCCATTGTCAGGTAAGCTACCGGAGCAGCTACGAACAATGAAGACAATGTACCGATTACTACACCCAGAATCATGGCGAATGCGAAGCTGCGGATGCTGTCACCACCAAGGATGAAGATACTCAGCAACACAATCAACGTACTCAAAGATGTGTTGATGGTACGACACAGAGTCGTGTTCAAAGAATCATTGAACAACTGTGTACGGTCGCGTTTCGGATACAAACCGATGAACTCACGCACACGGTCGAAGATTACCACCTTATCGTTGATAGAGTAACCGATTGCGGTCAGAATTGCACCAATGAATGTCTGGTCGATTTCCAAAGAGAACGGCATCCATCCATAGCACAAAGAGTAAGCACCTATAATTAACAGGGTATCTACCATCAATGCTACTGTAGCACCAATACTGAAGGCGATGTTGCTGAAACGGATCAAGATATACAGACCGATAGCAATCAAGGCCAATACGACAGACCATACGGCTGAAGTCTTAATATCGTCAGCAATGCTGGGACCTACCTTCTGAGAACTGATGATAGAACCTCCGGTACGATTATCACGGTCGATAAAGATTTCCAGTGTAGTTCCTTCTCCCAACAAGTTACCTTCCTTCAATGCATTGTAAAGGAATTCCTCGATTTCTGCATCGATTGTAGGAGAATCTTCGTTGATACGGTAGTTGGTAGTTACACGGACAGTCTTTCCATCTGTACCCAAAGCAATAGCCTGTACGTTTGCGTCGCCTACTTTCGGCTGCAACAAGCTACGTACGGTTTCCGGCTGTACAACCTGTTCGAACTGAACCACGAAGTTACGTCCACCGGTGAAGTCGATACTCTGTGCCAGACCACGTACAAAGAATGAAATGATACATACTACAATGATAACTCCCCAGATAGTGAACGAGCGTTTCGTAATACCCATGAAGTTATAGTGTACATTCTGCATCAGGTTCTTTGAAATACCTGTAGTGAATGTCAGGTTCAACCACTTGTCCTTATTCATGAAGTGTTCGTAAACCAGACGAGTCAAGAACACAGCTGAGAAGAATGAGCAGAGGATACCGATAATCAAGGTAGTGGCAAAACCACGGATCGGACCAGTACCGAAGTTAAACAGGATGATACCTGTAATGATAGAAGTCAAGTTAGAGTCGAAGATAGCAGAGAATGCATTCTTGTAACCTTCAGCCAATGCCTGTTTGGTTCCCTTACCAGCACGGAGCTCTTCTTTCGTACGTTCGTAAATCAATACGTTCGCATCCACAGCCATACCCAGTGACAATACCATACCGGCGATACCAGACATGGTCAATGCAGCCTGGAATGAAGAAAGGATACCCAGTGTGAAGAAGAAGTTGATGAACAACGCACCGTTAGCCACCATACCCGGAATGAATCCGTACATTGCACACATATAAATCATCAGGACAATCAAAGCCACGATGAAAGATACGATACCCTGGTTGATAGATTCCTGTCCCAGAGACGGACCTACGATGTCTTCCTGTACGATACGTGCAGGAGCCGGCATCTTACCAGATTTCAGCACGTTAGCCAAGTCTTTTGTAACTTCCGGAGTAAAGTTACCGGTAATCTGTGAGTTACCACCCGTAATTTCAGAGTTTACGCGCGGAGCACTGTATACATATCCATCCAATACGATAGCGATTTCCTTACCGATATTCTTCTTAGTCAGGGCAGCCCAGCGACGAGAACCTTCTGTATTCATAGACATGCTTACACAAGGCTTGTTGAACTGGTCGTATTCATCTTTTGCATCAGTTACTACATCACCTTCCAGCGGTGCACGACCGTTACGTTCAGTAGACTTGATAGCATACAATTCGAAGATACGTCCTGTCTTGTCCATATCTGAAGCTTTCACACCCCACATCAGTTTCAAGTCGCGCGGCATTACTTCCTTCACAGCCTTCATGCTCAGGATACGGTTTACATCAGCAGTATCCTTATAGTCAGCATAACCAACGATACAGCCTACACCACTCTGATTCAACTGCAGTACAGCCAGCAACGGATGTTCTTTCTTCAGTTCTTCAATATTTGTGTTAGAAGCAGTAGCAGTTTCACCCTTCAATGCGGCAGCCAAACTGTCTTTTGCAGATACAGCAGAAGCCTCAGCTACAGCAGTTGTATCAGCTTCTACCATTGCAGAATCAGCAGGAGCATCTACATTTAGCAGGCCACGTGCGCGGTTATCAGCAGAAGCCAATACCGGAACGATGTCTTTTGCTTCAAATGTTTCCCAGAATTCCAGGTTAGCAGAACCCTGTAACAGTTTTCTCACACGTTCTGGTTCCTTGATACCCGGCAATTCCACCATGATACGGCCCATCTTACCTTCCAGTGTCTGGATGTTTGGCTGAGCCACACCAAAGCGGTCAATACGTGTACGCAAAACATTGAATGAGTTATCCACAGCAGCACTCACCTCTTCACGTAATACTTTTTCTACTTCAGCGTCTGTACTACGGGTATTTACTTTATCCTTCAACTGCTGAGTTGCAAACAGTTCGGCAAGTTTGCCTTCCGGTGCCAGTTTCTTGTATTCTCTGATAAACAGCGTAATAAAGTCCTCCTGGCTATTAATTTGCAATTTTGCAGCTTCTGCTACAGCTTTATTGAAAGCTTCATCCGGTTTGTTGTCGGCCAACGCCTTCACTACATCTGGTACAGAAACTTCCAGAATGACGTTCATACCACCTTTCAGGTCCAAACCCAACCCGATTTCCATCTCACGGCATTGTTTCAGCGTATAAATCCCCAACCACACCTTCTGATTCTGCATGGAATCCAGGTAATGTGCCGAACCTTTCGGGTCCTCAGCCGCCTTGTTCATCTGATAACGTGTAACGAATGAGAACGAAAGATAAAAAGCACACGCAAGGGTCAGTAATACCGCAAAAACCTTTACAAATCCTTTGTTTTGCATGTTACTTTAGTTTATTATATTTACTTTTAAAATTTGATACGTTTATTCAAGGTTGCAAATATAGTTTTTTTTTCATTTATATGCGGAAAGGATTGTAAATATTTAAGGCTTAGAGCCTAAAAAAGGGAGTACGGCTTGCAAAAATGAAGCCATACTCCCTCTTTACATTATACTCTGTACAGATTTCTCTTGCTATCCGGACATTTTATTTCAATCCGCGAGTCTTCAGCAACGCATCCAGACTAGGTTCTGCCCCACGGAAGGTTACATACAGTTTCATCGGGTCGTCTGAACCACCTTTTTCCAGAATGTTCTTACGGAAAGAAGTTGCGGTAGCCTGGTCAAACAAGCCATGTTCCTTAAATGCTTCAAAGGCATCTGTATCCAGACGTTCAGCCCAGATATAGCTATAATAACCAGCTGCATAACCACCCATGATGTGGTTGAAGTAAGTAGAACGATAACGAGGCGCAATCTGCGGAATCAGTCCCAGTTTGTCCATCAACTGCTTTTCAAACTGAAGCACGTCGAATCCTTCCATCGTTGTCAGGCAGTGCATTTCCATATCCAGAATGGCAGCTGCCAACAATTCTGTGGTCATAAAGCCCTGGTTGAACAATGCCTGATTTTCAATCTTGGCAATCAGAGAATCAGGGATAACCTCACGAGTCTGGTAATGTTTCGCATACATTTTCAACACTTCAGGTTCTACAGCCCAATGCTCCATAATCTGTGAAGGAAGTTCCACGAAATCCTGAGCAACAGACGTACCAGACACACCTTTGTACTTACACTGAGTCAGCAATCCGTGCAATGCATGTCCGAACTCATGATACATGGTGCGTGCTTCATCGATTGTCAGCAGAGAAGGAAGGTCACCTGCCGGTTTGGTAAAGCTGGCCACATTATAAATCAACGGACGGACACCTTCCTGCTGCTCACGGAAGTTACTCATCCAGGCACCGCTCCGTTTGCTGGCACGAGGCATGTAGTCGCTATAGAACACGCCTAACAGTGAACCGTCAGCATCCTTCACAATGTAAGTCTTCACATCCTTATTATATACAGAAATAGAATCACAAGGAGTCAAGGTAATGCCATACAGTTTGTTGACTACCGTACACAGTCCATTGTGTACATCTTCCTGACTGAAATAAGGCTTGATGGCATCTTCATTCAAATCATATTTTTCCTGACGAAGCTTTTCAGCGTAATACCACCAGTCCCATGCTTCCAGTTTCTCACCTTTTCCTTCACGGTCCATAATTTTCTGCAACTCAGCAGCTTCTGCTTTGGCATTCTTGATAGAATATTCCCACAGGCCATACAGCAGGTCAAGTGCATTCTTCGGGTTCTTCGCCATGTTGTCAGCCAACTGATACTCTGCGAAATTGTTGAATCCCATCAGCTGTGCCTTTTCCAGACGAAGAGCAAGCACCTTTTTCAGCACTTCCTTGTTGTCATTGGCATTGCCACGGTTACCCAGGCTGGTATATGCCTGATAGATATTCTTTCTCAGTTCACGGTTCTGAGCATACTGGAGCAACGGAGTACGGCTGGATTCCTGCAAGGTAAATACCCATTTACCGTCTTTTCCATGTGCCTTGGCTTCCTGTGCAGCCCCTGCAATGACTGCATCCGGCAGACCGGCCAAGTCTTCTTTCTTATCTACCACCAGCAGATAATCGTTGTTGTCGGCCAGCACATGATTACCGAACTCAATGGTCAGTGTAGAAAGCTGCTTGTTGATTTCACGCAGACGTTCCTGCTTCTGTGCATCCAGTCCGGCACCAGAACGGATAAATTCCTTATAATATTTATCCAGCAAATAATGCTGTTCGGTGGTCAGCTGAATCTTTCCAGCCTCTTCCTGATCATGAACAGCAGCCACTCTCTTATACAGCTCCTGATTCAGGAAAATATTGTCGCTGTGTTCAGACAGCATCGGAGCAATCTTTGCTTCCAGCGCCATCATTTCGTCATTGGTATCTGCTTCTGTCAAAGCAAAGAACACACCGCTCACACGAGCCAGAATCTCCCCGCTGTTGTCCAGCGCCACAATCGTATTTTCGAAACTCGGTTCCTCCGGATTTTCCACAATAGCCTTGATTTCTTCATTCTGCTGTTCAATACCTTTCAGGAAAGCCGGCTCATAATGTTTCACCTTGATACGGTCAAAGTCAGGTGTTCCATAAGGGGTTTCAAACTCAGACAGGAACGGATTGCCCGTGTCTGCCGCCTGCTGCCCGCAGGCACATACCATACAACTCATAGCTGCTGCAAAAATTAAATTCTTCATCTTTTATTTATTATCAGGTTATAACTTCTCTACCAGGCACCACAGCGGATAATGATCAGATGCCGAAATGGAATTGTCCACACGGCATTTCAATACTCTAAATCCCTTGTTCACAAATAAATGGTCTATGCGGAAATACAGAAAATTCCGGTTATACGAGAATCCCGGTCCCCAGCCGGCTTCACGATAAGCATCTGTCAATCCTTTTCCGATGGTGTGATGCGCATACGAAATAGGAGAATCATTGAAATCACCGCATACCAGCAGATACTTACCTGACTGCCGGGAGATGGCCTGTGCCACCGAATCAGCCTGCGGTCCACGGATGGCCACGGCATCAGCTAATTTATGCAACAGGTATTTACTGTCCGATTTCACGTTCTGTTCTTCAGGCGATTTCAGCAATCCCTCGTATACTTCCTTATCATGCGCATCCAGTTTATTCGATTCCAGATGATTACATACCAGTGACAGCGTATCCTCTTTCATCTTCAGCTTAAGCAAAAAGCTGGCATTATTACCGCTTACATACGAAATCTGCTTCACTGACAGAATCGGGAAACGCGACAAGCAAGCCATCCCGTTCCCATTGGAGGCTTTTAATAAACGCCTGTAGGGATACATTGGGAAAACTTTTTTTGTTTTTTGCTCATCCCATAAATATTCTTGCAGACAAACCATATCCGCATCACTCTCCTGAATGTATCGTCGTAAAGGATACCCCTCCTCTTCCGTATCTCCCTGCATGTGCATCACATTATAAGTCAGGAATTTCATTACCTCGCCGTCTGCCTCATCCTCTCCATCTTTAAATGGAGTATATGTCAATACAGCTCCTCCTCCGAGCAACAAAAAAGCGAGAGGAAGACACGCTAACTTCCTGCAATGAAACAGCCACACTACTACAAAACCCAGCATGGCGAGTAAAAAGAAAGGAAAAAACAATCCTGCACAAGCAAAGACCGGATGAGTTACCGGTGACACAAGTGGACTGTAGGCACAACATAAAAATCCTACCCCGACAATCAGGTTTGCCAGAATCAGCACACCTCTAAATGTATGTTTCCAAATACTCATTTCTTACTTGCATCAAATAAGCTTTTCTTCTCATCGTCTGTCAGACTGTTATAGCCCGACTTACGCAATTTGTCCAGAATCCGGTCAATTTCTGCCTCACGTTCCTTTTTCCGGGCATTGTATTCATAATCCGCCTGACGTCCTCCGTAGTGCACCTTCATCTTGGGCTTACGCTTCACCGGACGTCCCAAGCCTGCAAACCAGTCGCACACCAGGTTTATCCATTTCGTGGCATCATGACCGCTCTGCAATCCTGCCGCAAACCACCATCCGGCCAGTGCTCCACCCAGATGTGCAATGTGCCCGCCTGCATTCTCAGAAGTCATGAACAGCAAATCAAGCGCCACCATGAACAAAGCCACATATTTCAGACGCACCGTACCGATAAACAGGAACTGCACCGGATAATTCGGTTCACGTACACTTACCGCCACCACAATGGCCAACACAGAAGCCGAAGCACCCAACAAATAGGAAGAATACACGACATCCTGAAAATAAGGAAACACATTATATGCCAGCATATAAAGCAAGCCACCGCAAATACCTCCCAGAAAATAAAGTCCACGCAAGTGCTTCGACGAGAAAAAAGCCAGAAACAGACGACCGAACCAGAACAGCCACAGCATATTAAACAAGATGTGCAGCACACCGGCATGCATGAACATGTAAGTAATCAATGTCCAGGGTCTACGGATAAAAGTCTCCGTCCATGCCGGCAGTTCCAGATAATTCATCCACGGTGAAGCAGGCACATTGAATAAGGTCAGAAAAATCTGTACCAGTGCCACCACCAGAAACACCGCCACGTTCACATACACCAGACGCAGCACAATGTCTCCCTGCTGGAACTTTCTTTTCAAATCAGTAATAAATCCGTCCGCCGCCATTTTTCTTTCTCCAATAAACAATCAGTATCAAGCCGAACAACATACCTCCCAAATGAGCGAAATGGGCTACTCCGTCATTGCTGCCCAGTCCCAGAAGCAACTCCAGCACGGCATATCCAATCACGAAATACTTCGCCTTGATAGGCATCGGTATCGGGAAAACAAACATCTGACTGTTAGGAAACAACATACCGAATGCCAGCAAAATGCCATACACCGCTCCCGAAGCACCTACGGTAGTCAACTGGTTCAGAAACGCATCCATAGGAATGATACCCAGTCCCGTGTTGACCGAATCGTAATTCGACCATACGGTCAGATACTCCACATACTGCACCACTTCCTGAATCAGACCGGCGCCAATACCACAAATCAGATAATACGTCAGGAAGCGTTTAGGTCCCCACACCTGTTCCAGTACCCGTCCGAACATCCATACCGCAAACATATTGAAGAAGATATGCGAGAAATTGGCATGCATGAACATGTAAGTGATAAGCTGCCCCAGGTTAAAATCCGAAGCCAGGAAAAAGTGAAGCCCCAGCATATTCTCAATATCCACTCCGTATTTTCGGGCCACAAACATTCCGAAGAAACAGAGCACATTGATAATAAGCAGGTTTTTCGTTACTGTTGGAAGATTATTCATATTGTTAAATCATTGATTCAGTTACAAATGTACAACATAAAATCGGGTTTGAAGGAATATGTATCCTTAAATTTCATTGAACGTACGCACCGAGTCACGCAGCACCAGCAAACTTTCCGGTCCCATATTGAACAGCAGGTCAATCACACTGAGATTAGGCAGAAAACCCAACTTCTGGTCAAACACCTGATAGTAAGGTTTAGGAAAGAATGCCTTGTCTGCCTCCCGATAATCCCGTTTGGGATGAATCAGTTCCCGGAAATCATCGGCACACTCCACCTCCGACATGTATTCCTCGGTAGGTATCAGGCGAGGTTCCATGTCAATCTGCCGGCACACCCACTCACACAGTTCCAGGTTAAAGTCGAACAGAAACTCATATTTTTGCTCAAAGAACCGGTAAAACTCATCCGCATAGTAATCAAAGAAAGGACTATGCTTGTAAGCGGCTACAAACGCATTCCAGTGCACATGCCGCCAGTTGCCATGGTCGGAAATACGTACATCCTTCATCACACACTTCAGGTCATCACTCTTTTCCGTCGGAATGGTCAGTGCCAACGGCCCGTCGGCCGATGCAATCACACACCGGTTACGGTAAGTCTGCTTCATGTAGTGGTCATAACGCTCCACACACACCGAAGGATAAGCAAAAAGTTTGGTATAATATTCTACGGGAGCCAGATAGGCCGACCCCAAAATCACTTCATTCTTCATTCTTTCTTAGTTTATATCATTGCACCCGCTGCCAGAAGCGCCCCTTCCGCGAAGAGTACCAGATGCGCCAGGCCTTCCCTATCAGGTGGTCCTCCGGTACGAACCCGAACAAGCGGGAGTCACAAATATTCACCGGATCATTGGAAGCCACCCAATAATAATCCTTGCTAAACGTATAAGTCTCCACGGGCTTCCCTTTCACATACAACGTATCACGGAGGATTTCCGCAGGCTGGTGTTCATGTGCCACAATCGTATTGCAGAGCAAGGTCACATTCCAGGGATACACCTTCACCGGAACGCCTTTTGCCGGAATCACATACGGATGCACTTCCGTACGGTTCTTTTCATCCAGCGGAACCAGTGGAATCCGTCCCTCCAGTTTCTGCGAAATCAAATAATATTCATATTGGCTGAAACTCCGTATATACCCCCCGTCGGAAGTATATCCGGCCAGCGTATTTCCTTTGATGCCCAGCACCGACAGCACGGTCAGCATCAAGTCTTCCGAGGATACCGGATAAGCATACAGCGATTTGGCGTCCGGACTGAGCACCTCTCCGCCCACACAGTTCAGGTCGGCATCCAGCATCAGCGTATCTCCCGGCGTGCCGATACAGCGGCTGATAAACAGCTCTCTCCACTCTATCCCTCTCTCCACCTGCTGGGGATGAGGGTTATTGAACAAGAGAATATCCCCCTTCTCCGCGCGCGAAGATGCCAGCCGATGATAGCCGAGAAGCGAACAAAAAGGCAAACGCAGCCCGTAGCTCCACTTGCTGACCAGAATCCGTTCTCCCTGATAAAGAGAATTTTCCATCCCGGAAGAAGGAATTACACAAGTCGTCACAAGCAGGGTCCGCACCAGCCATACGGTCAACACCGTCAGGCCGGCCGCTCTCAACCACCACCATCCGGACTTTCCTTTGTTCATAGATTATTTAATGGAATCCACAAACTTAAACAGACGGTTCCAGCGAATCTTTCCGTCAAACCAGCCACGATCCTGGTTCAGCGACAGCCAGATAAAAATAGGTTTACCCACAATATGGTCTTCCGGCACAAACCCCCAGAAACGTGAGTCGGCCGAATTATGACGATTGTCACCCATCATCCAGTAATAATCCATCTTGAAGGTGTATTTCGTCGTTTCCTGTCCGTTGATGTAGATTTTTCCGTCTTTCACCTCCAGGCTGTTGCCCTCATAGTTCTTGATCGGACGTTCATACATCGGTAGGTTATCCAGTGTCAGGTCTATGGTAGCCCCCTTCTTCGGAATCCATATCGGACCATAGTTATCTACTGTCCAGCCCGTCAGCTTGTTATCCGGATACAGTCCGCCCGCATCATCATCCGGCACGTTTTCAATGGAAGTTACCAAATCCTTCCGTGCCAGCAAGGCAGCCTTCGCCTTCTCAGTCAACGGCATGTTATACACCGATTCCTCCGTATAATAAGCCATCAGGTCCTCCTGGCTGATGCCCAATTCATGACATAAATCCTCCGGCAGCATGCCCTTGGTATACACCAGATAACGATACTGCACATTATCCGGCTCCTTGTTGGCCTTACCATCCAGGTAAATAATCCGGTTCTTGATTTCCAGTGTCTGGCCCGGCATACCCACACAACGCTTCACGTAATTCTCTCTCCGGTCTACAGGACGGGTAATCACCTCACCATACAGCTGCGGATTTTCGTCAATATACTTGCGTCCTACCGCGTAATAATAATCATACACATCCCGTTGCTGCTCCAGATTCAGGCTGGCCAAGTCAATAGGCTTCGAAAGTTGCTTGCCGATGGCATAGCTCATGCGATAGATATCTTCTGCCGGATTGCCGGTAGCCACCGTATCCCCTGCCGGGAAGTTGAATACTACGATGTCATTCAGCTGCACCTCTCCCAGTCCGGTCACCCGTTTGTAGTCCCACTTCGGCCATTCCAGGTACGACTTGCAGTTGAACACCGGCAGCGTATGCTGCGTCAGCGGCATGTGGAGCGGTGTCTGCGGAATACGGGCACCATAACTCATCTTGCTTACAAACAGATAGTCGCCCACCAGCAGCGATTTCTCCAGCGACGAAGAAGGAATCACATAGTTCTGAAAGAAGTACAGATTCACAAAATAGACTGCTACCAGCGCAAACACGATGGCATCCACCCAGCCCATCACCGTCAGCACGGTCTTGTTGGTCGATTTCTTCCACCATGTCCAGGGAATCTTTTTGGAAATATATGCGTCAAAGATGAACGGAACCACTACCAGCCCCAGCCAGCTTTTCAACCAAATCAGGAAAATCAGGTAAAGCACCAGCACTATGCCGAACTTTATCCATTGTTTACGCGATGCCTGTATCATACTCAAAACTGAAATAAATCATTCATACCTAAGAAGCCCTGGTGTGCAGCCGTATATTCTGCAGCCAGCACCGCTCCCAATGCAAACCCCTTGCGGTTCTTTGCGTCGTGTGTAATTACGATAGAATCAGCCTCCGATTCATATTTGATGGTATGGATACCCGGCACTTCCCCTTCGCGGATGGCACTCACGGGCAATTCATCCGGTGCACAGTCGGTCGTGCCCGTCACCGTACCGTCGGGAGCAGTCAGTGTGCCCATCACCCATTTCTGCTTGCGGTCCAGGTTTTCCAGAATCCCTTCAGCCAGCGTAATGGCCGTACCACTCGGGGCATCCAGCTTGTGCACGTGGTGGGTTTCTACCATCGACACATCGTAGTTCGGGAACTGGTTCATAATCTTTGCCAGGTACTTGTTCACCGCCGCAAAGATAGCCACACCCAAGCTGAAGTTAGACGACCAGAACAACGTCTTACCTTCCTCCTGACACAGACGGCGCATCTCTTCGCCATGCTCTCCCATCCATCCGGTACTGCCCGATACCACTTTCACCCCATTCTTGAACGCCTCCAGACAGTTGCCGTAAGCCACTGAAGGAGCCGTAAATTCAATGGCCACATCGGCCGAGCGGAAAGCCTCCGAAGCAAAATCTTCCCGATTATTTATATCAATGATACTCACAATTTCATGACCTCTGGAAAGGGCGATTTTTTCAATTTCCTTTCCCATCTTTCCATATCCAATTAATGCAATTTTCATAATTCTGATGATAATTTTATTCGCAAAGATAGTGTTTTTCAGTATTAATCATTACATTTACCCAACATTTACAGCTCGTTAACATGGAACATCTACTCCAGTTTGTATGGAAGCACAAGCTTTTTCCGCTCACTCCGCTGCATACCACGCAAGGACAAACCGTGGAAGTCATTGACCCCGGACTCCCCAATCCCGATGCAGGACCCGACTTTTTCAATGCGAAAATCAAGATAGACGGCATTCTGTGGGTGGGAAATGTAGAAATCCACGTGCACGCTTCCGACTGGAAACGCCACCACCATCATCAGGACCGCGCCTACGACTCCGTGATTCTGCATGTGACTTCCGACATCGATGCCGAAACCTTCCGCACCGACGGCACACCCATCCCGCAAATGGAGCTGCACTATCCGCCCTACCTGTTAGACAACTACCGCGAGCTGATTGAAACCAGCCATTACCCGGCCTGCTACCGCCTCATCCCTCACTTGCCCAAACTCCTGCTCCACAGCTGGCTCTCCAGCCTGCAGACGGAGCGTTTCGAACAGAAGACACAGCGCATCCAGGCCCAGCTTACCCAAAGTAAAGGCGACTGGGAACAAGCCTTTTTCCTCACCTTAGCCCGCAATTTCGGTTTCGGCACCAACAGCGACGCCTTCGAGCAATGGGCACAGACCATTCCCTTGCAAGCCGTCAACAAGCACCGCGATAATCTTTTTCAGATAGAAGCCATTTTCTTCGGGCAGGCCGGCCTGTTGCAGGAACTCCCGTCCGACGACTATTCCGCTCAGCTTACCAAGGAATACGCCTACCTGGCCCACAAATTCGAGCTACAGCCCTCCGAACACCTTCGGTGGAAAATGCTCCGCATGCGCCCGGGCAACTTTCCGCACGTACGCATCGCCCAGCTGGCCAACCTCTACCACCGTTCCCAGGGCATGCTCTCTCAGTTGCTGCTGGCCTCTACGGTGAAAGAACTGCGCGACCTGCTGCGTGGAGGTACCTCCCTTTACTGGCTTACCCACTACGTTTTCGGCGAATCCTCGCCTGCCCGTCCGAAAACCCTCAGCGACGCCTCCATCGACCTGCTGATTATCAATACCGTGGTTCCCTTCCTCTATGCTTACGGCAAGCACAAAGGCGAGGAACGGCTCACCGAACGTGCCGGCAACCTGCTGGAGCAACTTAAACCGGAAAACAACTACATCATCCGGCTGTGGAAAGAATGTGGTCTGCAAGCCGCCCATGCCGGCGACAGCCAGGCACTCATCCAACTCAAAAAGAATTACTGCGACACCAAGAAATGCCTGTTCTGCCGCATCGGATACGAATATTTCAAGAAAAAAGAAGGTTAAAAACCCTTCTCACCCCTTACACACGAGTCTTTCATTAAATCAGTACTTCCTTGGCAGTACTCTAATACTTTCCTTGGAGTACTACAGTACTTACGTGGAAGTACTCAAGTACTGACAAGAAAGTACTGAAAGCTATTAAATCTGTATTTCTCAATATGTTACAGAAATTTATAGAAAATCCATCCCTTTCAAAGAAAAATCATTTCCGTCTTGACAAAGGAATATAGACCGAACACTCCCAGCCTGAAAGTCGGTTACGCAAGAAAGGAGACATATTGAACTTCCTTGTCATCCCCCATTTGTATTGCACAGCTACTTCCATGAATCTGAAGTCATACGCCAACCTTGCAAATACCGGCAAGTCGAAGAAACTTTTGTCATAAAAATAAAAAGTAGGCTCCACTCCTACCGACAGATTCAATCCTCGAAACAGGTACCGTCCCACACTTCCAGCAAAAGATGCCGACCACAGATTACGGATTCCTTCTCCGCCCACATACGTCGTATGCACGTCAGAAGAAAGATAACGGAATCCATAGCTGTAACGGCCATATCTTGCCGATAACGACAAGTCGAAGAACCAGCCGGTATCCGGACGATTCAGCCGCCAGCGGTATCCGGCACCCAAAGTAAAATCAGCCCCCAAACGGGAGTTTGCCAAATCGAAAGGCGGTAATCCTTTCTCCGGTGAAGCCACCTGGTAGTTTACGGTATTTTTCCCTCCATAAAGCACTAGGCCTGAAGAACGGAGCATCTGTGCACGAACTGTCATCCATAAAAAGAAAAGGAATAAGAAAAAAGATAATCGTTTCATACTGATTTCCAATTAGCGTTATTATTTTTAATCTAGTTTCTGTTTTATTTACTTAACGATTCATTATTCAGCGAAATAAACGGGTGATTCTTTTTTATCGAATCCACATTATATTCAACATTAAACACTGCATGGTCAAAATCTAACTGTGTTTCAGACTCTGACAGTTCCATCCACTCCGTTTGCCGCAAGCAGCAACCACCTACCAGTCCGAAACCGTTCTCCACATTGGTGTAAGTAGCCCGCATAGGAGCCAGCTCCACATTACCCAGTTCATTATTCTTCTGCTCATTAAGTGATTTCAAATAACGGTAGAACTCTTCAGACAGACTATATAAATAAACCTTATATTGCTTTCTGTTTATAAAAGTCTCATCTTGAATAGAAGTCTTGTAATCAGGTATGTAAGTCATATTCAGGCGAAGTGTGTAATTCTTTCCCTGAATTTTCTCATCGCTCCAAAAATACAGATTCTGATAGTACGCATAGTTTCCCATAAAAATGTCATCCAAACCAGAAGAAGCATCCAATATTGGCTCATCACTCCAGTCCATATAAGCAGAAGACGGTTTACCATAATGCACCTCCGAAGTCCCCTCTTTCCAATACTTCACCCTTTCTTTGACCGTTACCGCATAGTAATTTTCAATCTTTGCATAATCGGTAAAATTTATCTGAAGCTGGAGCACACTCAACTCAGAGGGTTTTCGTTCTATTTTAACAGCGTTTAAGGGGAAAGGAGCAGGAATAATGGTAAAGGCAGATACTGCTTTCACCCCTTCTACCGAAGCTGTAAGCCGGACACGGTCACTCGTCTCATAGGGCTGCACCACATAATAACTTTTGGCGGGAACTCCCGGCAATGAATCCTCTGTCCACAACAAAGGAACAGCAATGTCATTCACTTCCAACCTGATGTCCCTGCCCTTTAATCCATACATTCTCATGCCTTTGTCATAAACCGGAAGACTGTGCGAAAGACGTACCACCGTAGTATCACCACTTCCAGGATAACTATATACCGTTAATTTAGGAACCTCTGAAATCTTATCCAAGTCAAAATGATACACACAAGATGACAACAGGCTGAAGGCTGCAAGTATTATTATGAGATTCTGTTTGTGTAAATGCATAAATACAATGTTTAGAAATTTGTTATAATCAATGACATTCCAATGCATGCCGATTCAGAAATTTAAGGTGTAGCTAAAAGAAGGAATTATCGGGAACAGTCCGATAGCCTTTCCTCTGAAACTTCCATCCACCTGCCGTTCTATCTTTGTATAAAAAGGATTTATACGGCAATAAGCATTATAGATACTCACATTCCAAATTCGCTCGAATCCCCGCTTGGTAGTCCGCCGGAAATTGATACCCACATCCAGCCGGTGGTAGGCAGGCAAAGTAATATTGTTAGGTTTTCCATACATCGGCTCTAAGTCCGACAACTGCGAGGTTCCAGGTAGGCAAGGATTTTCCACATACTGTGTAGGAACCGTCGCATGGTCACCACTACGATAAGTCCACGCTGCATATACATCCATTCGATGGCTGAATTTACGACGATAGACAAAATTCAGTTTATGACGATTATCAAACTTGCTGGGATACCAACCGGAATAGAAATCATCAAATTTTTGCTTGCTCCATGATAAAGTATAACCAGCCTGAAAGAGGTTCTGCTCATCATGATACACCAACGATGTTTCCAACCCATACGATTTGCCGTCTCCCACCCGTACCACCTGTTCCCAGTTTCCGGCAGGCAATGTAAGACTGCCTCCCGCCTCGTACTCCAACATTCGGCTGGTAGTACGGAAATAGCTTTCCACCTCCAGGCGCAACCTCCACGGAAGTTCCATGTACACACCACCTGCCACCTGTCGCGAATGCATAGGACGTATACGGGAGGTAGAAGGAACCCAACAATCGGTCGGCAAGTTTAAATAAGAATTGGATAACTGGTGCGCAAACTGACTCATCTCGGTATAGGAAACTTTTAAAATGGTACGACTGAACAGACGGTAACTTGCCGATATTCTCGGCTCCAGCGAATGATATACTGCTCCCGAAACTTGATACATGGTATAACGTCCCCCCAAGTTTATCCGCAGCTTTCGGGTCAGCCTCATATCGTCTTCCGCATAAAAAGAGAATTCATTCCCTTTGTAATGGCTCTCTACTGATGACAATAACGTATCCGTCATTTCCTCCGTACCTCTTATATCCTGTGATAACGTATGCTGCGGACAATAGATATGATACAAGTAATCGCTTCCGAAGCGAACATGATGACTCGCCGTAGGAAGGTAATGAAAATCCATGCGAAAACCTACGTCATCAATAGTAGAATAACTATCCCTCTGCATCCGGTCTACAGAATATTCTTTATCATCTTCCCCTTTATAAAAACTATCATCTGACCTGAAGTCATATTTAGACAGATTACGGGCATATACCAAAGAAAAGTTACCGGTCAGTTTATGATTGAACTGATTATTCCATGACAACGCGGCAGAAAGATTTCCCCATCTGATATGATATTCATCCGTGGTCTGTTCTTTCTCTTGATGGAGCAGATTTCCTGACGGGAAAAGCTGTTTATCCTTCATTTTAAACAAATCTCTTCCAGAATACACACTAAAAGAAAGCCTGCTCTCATTGGAAAACCGATGTGTAATTTTCGCATTTATATCATGAAAAGCATAACGGGCATTGATATCTTCTTCGGGAAAGAAACGATTGGCAATCCGCAAAGCAGGAGCAGAAAGCACGTCCAACCAACTCCGGCGCATACCGAACACAAAAGAAGTTTTTTCCTTTATGACAGGCCCTTCGAAACGTAGCCTTCCGTCCAGCAGCCCCAACGAGACCATACCATGAAACTCCTTTAAGTCCCCCTCCTTCATACGGACATCTGTCACAGACGAAAGCCTCCCTCCGTAACGTGCCGGGAAACCACTCTTGTAAAAATCCACGTTCTTCACTATATCCGTATTAAATGCAGAAAACAATCCTCCAAAATGATTCACCTGATAGAGAGGCATGCCGTCCAATAAGAATAAGTTTTCATCATTCTTCCCCCCGTGTACATAAAGCCCGGAGAGCAGTTCCGTGCCAGCAGATACTCCGGGAAGCTGCTGAATTGCCTTGACTAAATCCGGTGAACTGAACAGTGAGAATTCCGTATTCAACTGTTCTGAAGTCAACGAAATCTTTCCAGTCTGAGTTGTAAAAAGAGAAGTATTCAAATCGGCTGTTACCACTACCCCTTCCAATGCAGTGGAACTTTCCTTCAAATAAATAGTACCAGAATAATCTGAACGCAAGTCCAATTCTTTCACCACCTCTTCATAACCTACATAAGAGAAACGCAAAGTATGCTTTCCTTCCGGTAATGTCAAACTAAAAAAACCATGTTCATCCGTTAAGGTACCGATATGCATATTCTGATCATACACCGTGACATTAAGGAGTGATTCCCCATTATCCTGACACACGTGTCCTGAGAAAGTATACTGGCTCGATTTAAACAACAAAACATAGCTGCCTTTTATCTCCCATTTGATTCCGGTTCCGGAAAAGACTGTTTGCAGATTCTCCTTCAATGACTTACCAGAAGAAAGAATGCCAGATAACCGTATCATTTCCAAAGAAGAATCATAGACGAAATTCACATGATACAAGTCTTGCATTCGTACGATTGCTTTCTTCAATTCTGAAGTTTCAGAACAAGGATGTCCCCCTAAACATAAACAGACAGCCGCCACAGTCCACAAGGTACTCATCATACTTGCTTTTTAATATGCACTTTTAATACTTTTTCTATTATCTCGATGATTTCGTCCAAACTGTGTGCATCGAAATTGGCTGTCAACCGTTTGTCTGTCCGGTCAGCTACCAGCTTTACCCCATAATAACGGGAAAGCTCTGCAAGTACTTTCGGAAGAGGAGTATTCTCAAATACAAAACTTCCTTTCTTTACAGAATCCGGACGATGGACGATTTGCGGAACATGCTGACCTTTTACCACTTGTGCCTCCATTCCAGCCAGAAGTTCTACACCTTCCGACTGACCTAGTACAGAAAACCGTACTTTTCCCGATTCCACCTGAACCCATGCGGTATCCGCACGGCTTTCATCCATCACGAAACAAGTACCCAACACTTGAACTTCAGCCAACTTTCCTATTACTTTAAACGGACGAGTACAATCTCTTTTTATCATAAAACCAACTTTCCCCGTCAATTTCACTTCACGACATACATCTGCATAATCCTTTGTACGGAAACAAATAGAAGAATAGGGATATACCGTAACGACCGAACTGTCCGGCAACTGGTACTTTACTGCATGTTCGTATGCTGCCAATTCTGTCCACTGCTTCTCAGGAGATATACCCTTCCAGACAATAAACGCCAGCAATATAGCCGCAGCCAGCCCAGATAAAAACAGGAAATACCGGTTCTTTCCGCCTGCCCTTCCAACCACTCCATGCTTTTCCTTGAAAACTTTCAAAGCCTGCCGTGTGTCCAATTTATTCTTTTGATAGTGCCTCAACACAAAACGAAGGCATTTTTCTTCTAATTCATTCATGTTTCTGGTGATATTATACATTCAACCCTGTGACAATAGAAACCCCAAAAATCACTACGTGAAAACACTGAATTTTAGTTAAAGAGAAACATATACACTTTATATGCCCCCTCACGTATCAAACGAAATGCCTTCTGAATATGACTGTCGACTGTATGAACCGAAATATGAAACTTTTCAGCAATCTCCTGATACTTCAGGCCATCCCGTTTATGCAAAAGAAAGACCTCACGGCAACGCTCAGGCAAGGCATCTATGGCAGTCCACATTCGCGCCTCCATCACACTCCGTTCCTCCACCTCCTCATCCAACAAGGTTTCTTCTAATTCAGTAAATGAGACCCCCGATTTGAACAGATTTTCCTGACTCAAATAATCCAAGCTACGGTTCTTAACCATCACATACAAATAAGCCTTCATATTACTTACCTCACAAGACTTTTCATTATTCATTTTCTCCCACAAAGACGAAAAGCAATCCTGCACAATATCTTTGGCCATCTCTACGTCCTGTACATAATGTGTTGCATACAAACACAAAGGTCTATAATAAAACTTGAATAACTCATCTATATTTAATCTGTCTCTTCCCATGTGCAAATCGATTTCTATTTCAAATAGAGACAGATGAAAATACCAAAATCACCATCCTACTTCTGTAAAAAAAGTTAAGTCTTTTCAGTTCTTCATACCTCTCACCGCAACGCCTCTTCCACTGCCCGCAGATACCCGTCCAGGCGATTGCTCTTCAAGATAGCCTTCCGCTGTTTCTTGTCCAGCTCCGGCAACAGGTACTCCCAGCAGGTCTTCAGCTTGGCCAGCAGCTGCGCCTCTCCGCCCTCTATCACCCGATGATAATACAGATACATCTGCCGGTGCATCTGCGCTACCCGTGCCTTCAATTCGTTCTCGGACAATTCTCCCTCACGGAAAGCCAGCGCCAGCGCCGGATTCGTCAGCAGCCCGCGTCCCAGCATCACCCCTTTCAGCCGGGGAAACGCTTCCAGTACCTCCCGGATGTCGGCCACCGTCAGCAAATCACCGTTGTACACCAGCGGCCGCTCACACGCCTCATAGAACGCACGGAACGCCTCCCGGTCCACCGCCCCCTTGTACTGCTGCTTCCCGATGCGCGGATGAAGCGTTACCTGCGTCACACACGAACGGTTGAGTAACGGCACGAGCGCCTTCCACTCCTCCGCATCCTGGCCGCCTAACCTCATCTTCACCGAAAAGCGAATCTCCGGAAACACCTTCATCATCTCCAACAGTGCCTCCACCTTCTCCGGAGAAGACAAGATACCCGCTCCCTTCCCACGACGTACAATCAGCGGAAACGGGCAGCCCATGTTCACATCTATCTCCCGATAGCCCTGCGAAGCCAAAAAGTCCGTCAGCACCTTCAGCTCCTCCGGGTCCGAGGCAATCACTTGCGGAACCAGCCGGGGCACCGTGTTCTCTTCAGGCGACACGTCGCGCCTGTCCTTGTTACGAATCTCTCCCTTCTCCAACCGGACAAAAGGAGTATAATACGCGTCCACACCTCCCAGGCACTGCGCATGTGCATTGCGCCACGCCACTTCCGTAAAGCCCTGCAAAGGGGCTGCATAAATTACTGGTACATTCTCTTTCATATCCCGCAAATATAGGAATAATTCGCTATCTTTGTGAAAATACATAAACTTCACTCTCATGGAGAAATACATCTTTGAACTGAAAATGAAGGTCCGCGACTATGAATGCGACCTGCAGGGAATCGTCAACAATGCCAATTACCAGCACTATATCGAGCACACCCGCCACGAGTTTCTCTCCTCCGTCGGCGTCAGCTTCGCCCAGCTTCACCAGCAGGGCATCGACCCCGTGGTAGCCCGCCTGAACATGGCTTTTAAAACCCCGCTGACCAGCGGCGACGAGTTCATCTCCCGTCTGGCACTCCGCAAGGAAGGCATCAAATACGTCTTTGTGCAGGACATCTACCGCCTGCCCGACCTGAAACCCGTCATCAAATCGACCGTAGAAACCGTGTGCGTAGTCAACGGACGCCTGAGCGACAGCGCCCTCTTCAATGAAATCTTTGCTCCCTACCTGAACCAATGAACGAAAAAGAACTCCTCTGCCGCATGGCCCTTCCCCTTCTGCCCGGCATCGGTCTGGTAGGCGCCCGCCACCTGATTCAGGCTGCCGGAAGTGCGGCCATGCTTTTCGAACACGCCCGCGAGCTGCCGGCCCTTCTTCCCGGAGTCACTCCGAAAGTGGCCACTGCCTTTCAGCATACGGAAGTATTCCGTCTGTGCGAAGCCGAGCTCTCGTTTGCCCAAAAGCACCAGATTCAGTGCCTGACCGAAGACGACGAAGCCTACCCTTCCCGCCTCCGCGAATGTCCCGATGCCCCGCTCGTATTGTTCTACAAAGGCTCGGCCAACCTGAACAGCCGTCACATCCTGAGCATCGTAGGCACACGCAATGCCACCGACTACGGCAAAGGCCTCTGCCAGCGTTTCATGCAGGAACTCAGCGCCCTGCTTCCCGACGTGCTGATAGTGAGCGGACTGGCTTACGGCATCGACATCCATGCCCACCGTGAGGCACTGACCCACGGATTCGACACGGTGGGCGTACTGGCTCACGGTCTGGACCGCATCTACCCAGCTGTACACCGCCGCACCGCCACCGAGATGCTGACACAGGGCGGACTGCTCACCGAGTTCATGAGCGGCACCAACCCCGACCGGCAAAACTTCGTGAAGCGAAACCGCATCGTAGCCGGCATCAGCGACGCCACCCTCGTGGTAGAATCCGGCCCCAAAGGTGGCTCCCTCATTACCGCCGAGATAGCCGAAAGCTACCAGCGCGACTGCTTCGCCTTTCCGGGCCGCGTAGGCGACACCTACTCCACCGGCTGCAACCTGCTGATACAAAAAAACCGCGCTGCCTTGATACAGAGCGCGGAAGATGTGGTAAAAGCCATGAACTGGGACCATGTGCCCGTTTCCCCTCAGGTAGTCCAGCGCCAGCTGTTCCCGGAACTGACACCCGAAGAAGAACAAGTCATCACCCATTTACAGAAGCATCCCGACGGAATACAAATCAATACGTTGGTAGTGGAAAGCAACATCGCCATCAACCGCATGACCAGCCTGCTGTTTAATTTAGAGATGAAAGGCGTGGTCCGTGCACTAGCAGGAGGAGTCTACAAAATGGCATAAAAAATGGGAGAACGCTTTCTCCCAACCTTGTTAACCTTAAATCTAATACTATGAAAAAAATCACGTGACAAATGTAAGAATAACACTTATTCTGTGCAAATATTCGCCACCTGATTTTCAGCTTTTTAAAAGTTTTTAAAAGACAAAAAAGAATTCGCCCCGAAACAGCGCGTGCTTCGGGGCGAATCTTTATCTGTCTGCAAAGAGGATTAGTCTTTCAGTTTTGCTTTGATGAAGTCGCGGTTCAAGCGAGCGATGTTGCTGATTGAAACGCATTTCGGACATTCTGCTTCACAAGCACGGGTATTGGTACAGTTACCGAAGCCCAGTTCGTCCATCTTGGCAATCATAGCCTTTGCACGACGCAATGCTTCCGGTTTTCCCTGAGGCAACAGGTTCAACTGGCTTACCTTGGCAGATACGAACAGCATGGCTGAACCGTTCTTACAAGCAGCTACACACGCACCGCAACCGATACAAGAAGCGGCATCCATTGCTTCGTCAGCTACCGGTTTCGGAATCAGGATAGCGTTGGCATCCTGAGGAGCACCTGTACGTACGCTGATGAAACCACCTGCCTGCATAATCTTGTCGTAAGCTGTACGGTCTACCATCAAGTCCTTGATAACCGGGAAACCGGCTGAACGCCACGGTTCTACAGTGATTACATCACCGTCTTTGAAACGACGCATGTAGATCTGGCAGGTAGTAGCACCTGTAGCAGGTCCGTGCGGATGTCCGTTGATGTACAAAGAACACATACCGCAAATACCTTCACGACAGTCATGGTCGAACACTACCGGTTCTTTTCCGTCTTCAATCAACTGTTCGTTCAAGATATCCAGCATTTCCAGGAAGGAAGTATCGCCCGGGATGTCCTTCATCTGGAATGTATCGAAATGACCTTTTTCCTTAGGTCCGTTCTGACGCCAAACTTTCAGCGTAAATGATATATTTTTATCCATTTTACTTAGATTCTTTAATTGTTTAACTTCACTGATTAGCTCTTGTAGTTACGAGTCTGTACCTTGATAGCTTCGTAAACCAGCGGTTCTTTGTACAATACCGGAGCCTTGTCGTCGCTTCCCTGGTATTCCCAGCAAGCTACATAGAAGAAGTTTTCGTCATCACGTTTTGCTTCACCTTCTTCTGTCTGATGTTCTTCACGGAAGTGACCACCACAAGATTCTTCGCGGTTCAATGCATCGTATGCGATAAGCTGACCCATTGTGATGAAGTCGTCCAAACGGAATGCCTTGTCAAGCTCGATGTTCATACCTTCTTTTGCTCCCGGAATAAACAATTCTGTTTCGAATTCCTTACGGATGTCTTTCAGCTTAGCCAAACCGGTCTTCAAACCTTCTGCAGTACGTCCCATACCTACGTATTCCCACATTACGCGGCCCAGTTCCTTGTGAATTGAGTCTACAGACTTCTTACCCTTGATGTTCATCAGGTGGTCAATCTTAGCCTGTACAGCCTTTTCTGCTTCTGCAAATTCAGGCAAGTCAGTAGAGAAGCGAGGAACAGTAATCTGGTCTGACAAGTAATTCTGGATAGTGTAAGGCAATACGAAGTATCCGTCGGCCAGACCCTGCATCAATGCAGAAGCACCCAGACGGTTAGCTCCGTGGTCAGAGAAGTTACATTCACCGATAGCGAACAGACCCTTGATAGTAGTCTGGAGTTCGTAGTCTACCCAGATACCACCCATTGTGTAGTGGATAGCCGGATAAATCATCATCGGGTTGTAGTATTTCACACCGTTGATTTCGCGAGCCAGTTCGCCCGGATTTACGTCGGTGATTTCTTCGTACATATCGAACAAGTTACCGTAACGCTGGCGAACTACGTTCAAGCCCAGACGTTCGATACTTTCAGAGAAGTCAAGGAATACGGCCAGACCAGTGTTGTTTACACCGAAACCGTGGTCGCAACGTTCTTTAGCGGCACGTGAAGCCACGTCACGCGGAACCAGGTTACCGAATGCCGGATAACGGCGTTCCAGATAGTAGTCACGGTCTTCTTCAGGAATATCGCTACCTTTCTTTGTTCCAGCCTGCAATGCTTTGGCATCTTCCAGTTTCTTCGGAACCCAGATACGACCGTCGTTACGCAGAGATTCTGACATCAAAGTCAGCTTAGACTGCTTGTCACCGTGTACCGGAATACAAGTCGGGTGAATCTGTACGTAAGCCGGGTTAGCGAACATAGCTCCCTTACGGTAGCAAGACATGGCAGCTGTTACGTTACATGCCATGGCGTTAGTTGACAGGAAGTAAGTGTTTCCGTAACCACCGGTTGCGATAACTACTGCGTGAGCAGCGAAGCGTTCCAACTTACCAGTTACCAGGTTCTTAGCGATGATACCACGTGCACGACCGTCAACCAATACTACGTCGAGCATTTCGTAACGAGTGTACAGTTTTACAGTACCGGCACCTACCTGACGGCTCAATGCAGAGTAAGCACCCAGCAACAGCTGCTGACCTGTCTGACCTTTAGCGTAGAATGTACGAGATACCTGCGCACCACCGAATGAACGGTTAGCCAGTGTACCACCGTATTCACGAGCGAAAGGAACACCCTGTGCCACGCACTGGTCGATGATGTTGTTTGATACTTCAGCCAGACGGTATACGTTAGCTTCACGAGCACGGTAGTCACCACCTTTCACTGTATCGTAGAACAGACGATAAACAGAGTCACCGTCGTTCTGGTAGTTCTTGGCAGCGTTGATACCACCCTGTGCAGCGATAGAGTGTGCACGGCGAGGAGAGTCCTGGATACAGAAGTTGAACACACGGAATCCCATTTCACCCAGAGAAGCAGCTGCAGAAGCACCTGCCAAACCTGTACCTACCACGATGATGTCCAGACGACGTTTGTTAGCCGGGTTCACCAGTTTCTGGTGAGCTTTATAATTGGTCCATTTCTCAGCTATCGGGCCTTCAGGAATCTTAGAATCAAGTATCTTAGTCATAATGTTTTTTCAATTTAATCAGTTACACTTAAATTAGCAAGCACCGCAACCCATCATGTTTTTCAGGAAGAACACAACGGCTACCAGCATGAAGCCAAGTACGATGATGGTAGAATAGATGTTAGAGATGCATTTCCAACGGTTAATCCAGATGGTGTTGTTCCAACCCAAAGTCTGCATAGAGCTCCAGAATCCGTGAGTCAGGTGGAACCACAAGGCAATCAGCCAGATGATATACAACACGAAGAACACCGGATTAGAGAATGTCTGCATGATGTAGCCGTAACCGTCGGCTGCATGAAGACCACCCATCATCGGGTTGCCGATGATTTCAGCGAACTGCATTTTGTACCAGAAGTTTACGAAGTGAAGAGCCAGACCCAGGATTACGATGATACCCAGTACCAGCATGTTCTGAGATGCCCATTCCACGTTTTTCGGTTTTGCTGTCACTGCATAGCGTTCGTGACCGCGAGCTGCACGGTTCTGCATCGTCAGCCAGAAAGCGTAGATGATGTGAATTACAAACAGGGCAGCCAGTCCGACAGTAGCTACCAGCGCATACCAGTTGGCACCGAGGAACTCACAAACCATGTTGTACGCCTCGCCCGAGAACAATGCAACAAGGTTCATCGCCATGTGAAATGTCAGAAACAGGACAAGGGCGATACCAGTAACACTCATCACCACTTTCCTTCCAATAGATGAATTACTTAACCACATAAATGATTGAATTTAAATTATTTAATTGTTAGAACTATAAATTCGCACTCGAAGGTCCAAATTATGATGCAAAATTAGAAGATTTATTGAGATAACGCAACAGATTATGGAAAAAATTCTGTAATCGGAGGTTGTGAGCCACACGCAAAAAAAACGCAAGTGCGTTTGAACCAAAACGTCGAAGAGTTTCAATTCAAACGCACTTGCGTTTCAGGGAAAACGTACTTGTGTTTTTCGTCAAACGCAAGTACGTTTTCCGGAGCTTATCTTTTGGGGAAATTCATGCCGGGCTTGCGCAGCAGTTCGATGGCCTTTTTCATGCTGTCGTTCAGTGTGTTAATCACCTGGAAGTATTCGTTCATGTCCCAGATGTCGCGGGCCAGCAGGGCTTTCAGCTGTGTCTTGATCAGCGGAAGTGCCGTGCGGAACTGGGGCTCGTTATAGGTGATTCCCATAGAGGTGCCTTGTGCCACCAGCTCGTCGAGCATGGCCTGGCTCACCTCAAACTCGCGGTTGAAGCGGTCGAACGTCTTGTACTGCTGGAGCCATTCTTTCCGGTGGCGGTCAATCAGCTTGATGTTCAGCTGCACCATGGCGCCTTTGTCGCGCAATGACAGGTAATAATCGGTGTACATTGTGGTGTCGATGGGCACAAAATAGTCGGGCATGATGCCTCCGCCGCCGTACACGGTGCGTCCCAATTTCAGGGTCTTGGCCTTGAGGGAATCGGGGAAGTGGATGCTGTCGGCACTCATCATTTCACCCCGGTTGTAGCGGTCTATCAGGTCTTTATTGTATTGCTCGATACTTTCGTAAGGTTTCTGGATACAACGGCCTGAAGGGGTGTAGTAACGGGCTACCGTCAGGCGAATCATGGAACCGTCGGGCAAATCGATGGGGCGCTGCACAAGTCCTTTTCCGAAGGTGCGGCGGCCTACTACGATACCTCTGTCCCAGTCCTGAATGGCTCCGGTCACAATTTCACTGGCGGAAGCCGAAAATTCGTCGACGAGCACCACCAGACGGCCTTTCTGGAAATCACCGTCGCCCTTGGCTTCAAACTCTGAACGCGGGTTGCGGCGTCCTTCGGTATAGACAATGAGTTCTTTCTTGCCCAGAATCTGGTCGCACAGGCTGATGGCGGCATTCAGGTAACCGCCTCCGTTGCCTTGCAAATCGAGAATCAGGTCTTTCATACCTTGTTTCTGCAACTTGTGGAGGGCATCGGTAAATTCTTTTCCGGTGGTAGCGGCAAAGCGGCTCACACGGATGTAACCGATTTTTCCTTCCACCATGTACGAAGCATCCAGACTGTATACGGGAATCTTGTCGCGCTTGATGGTGAAAGGCAACAGCTCCTTCACACCGGCACGCAGCACCTTTACCGTTACTGTAGAGCCTTTCGGTCCGCGCAGGCGGCGCATCACTTCTTCCGTATTCATCTTCACGCCGGCAATGACCGTGTCGTTCACTTCAATGATGCGGTCGCCGGCCAGGATGCCGACCTTCTCGGAGGGACCTCCCGACACGGGCTGAATGACGAACAGGGTGTCAGTAGCCATATTGAACTGGATACCGATGCCGTCAAAGTTTCCCTGAAGGGGTTCGTTGAGCCGCTTCACTTCTTCCGGATCGGAATAGGTGGAATGCGGGTCAAGCTCTTCCAGCATGCTGACAATGGCGGTTTCCACCAGCTTGTCTTCGTCTACCTTATCTACATACAGATTGGAGATGGCGAACTCGGCCAGCTGCAGTTTGCGCGAAGGCGAATCGAGCAGCTTGTTCTGGGCGGGAAGTGCCGTCCATGCCGACCACCCTGCCAATAAAGCAAATACGTATTTTCTGATTTTCATGTGCATTCTTTCATTTTATTCCACTTCCATGCCTTCGGGCAGAAAGTCGGATACATCTTTTCCATACTGCAAAAGCTCACGCACGATGGTGGAACTGATGGAGGTCAGTTCGGGCTCAGTAAAGAGCAGGATGGTTTCTACGCCGGCCAGCTTGCGGTTGATGTCGGCAATGGTTTCTTCGTACTCAAAGTCGTGCACGGTACGGATACCGCGGATAATGAATCCGGCCTCGCGCTCGCGGGCAAAATCAACGGTCAGATTGTCGTATGCCTCTACCTTGATGCGTGGCTCGTCGGCATAAAGCTTGCGAATCATCTCTACACGCTTTTCGGTGGGGAACCAGGTTTTCTTTTTGTCGTTTATCCCGATACCGATAATAATTTCATCCATAAAGGTCAGGGCACGCTTCACCACGGAGTAGTGCCCGATAGTAAACGGGTCGAAGGTGCCCGGAAATATCGCTCTTTTCATCACTGATGACTGGCAGTTTTTAATTATTAATTCTTCATTCTTCATTCTTAATCAAGTCTTCTTCTACCACCAGGTTGTCGATGATGAAGTTCTGGCGTTCCATGGTGTTCTTTCCCATGTAGAATTCCAGCAGTTCCTTCACGGCGTCGGTCTTGCGAAGGGTGACTTGCTCCAGGCGCATGTCCTTGCCGATGAAATGACGGAACTCATCGGGAGAGATTTCTCCCAGTCCTTTGAATCGGGTGATTTCCGGATTGGGACTCAGTTTCTCGATGGCAGCCACCCGTTCTTCGTCCGAATAGCAGTAGATGGTTTCGTACACGCCTTTCTTGCGGTTTCGCACGCGGAACAGAGGTGTCTGCAGGATATATACATGACCTTTCTTGATCAGGTCGGGGAAGAACTGGAGGAAAAAGGTAATCATCAGCAGGCGGATGTGCATACCGTCCACATCGGCATCGGTAGCCACGATTACCTTATTATACCGCAGTCCGTCGAGCCCTTCTTCAATGTTCAGGGCAGCCTGCAGGAGGTTGAACTCTTCGTTCTCGTAGACTACCTTCTTGGTGAGTCCGAAGGAATTCAGCGGTTTACCGCGCAAACTGAACACGGCCTGCGTATTGACATCGCGGCTTTTCGTAATGGAACCGCTGGCGGAGTCTCCCTCGGTGATGAAGATGGAACTTTCCAGACGGGGATCGTCTTCTTCTTTCTTTCCGCCTTTCTGGTCGTTCAGGTGGATGCGGCAGTCACGCAACTTACGGTTGTGCAGGTTGGCTTTCTTGGCACGTTCACGGGCTATCTTCGTGACACCGGCAATGGCCTTACGTTCTTTCTCTGATTCCTGAATCTTCTGCAGCAGCACTTCCGCCACATCGGGATGCTTGTGAAGGTAGTTGTCTACCTGCTCTTTCACGAAATCGCCCACAAACTTGTTGACGCTGATACCGGAAAACGGATAGGGATTGCCTTCGGAATCTTTCTCAGGAGCCATGGTGAGTGAACCCAGCTTGATTTTAGTCTGACTTTCGAAAGTCGGCTCGATCACGTTGATGGCAATGGCGGCCACCAGTCCGTTACGGATGTCCTGGAATTCGAGATTCTTTCCGTAGAATTCCTTGATGGCGCGGGCAATGTGTTCCTTGAACGCACTCTGGTGGGTACCTCCCTGCGTGGTGTGCTGACCGTTGACAAAGGAATAGTATTCCTCGCCATACTGCGCGCTGTGGGTAAAGGCTATCTCAATGTCTTCGCCCGTCAGATGCACGATGGGATACAGCCCCGGTGCAGTCATGTTATCGTTCAGCAGGTCTTCCAGTCCGTTGCGGCTTACAATGCGATGGCCGTTATAATAGATGGAAAGCCCCGTATTTAAATAAGTATAGTTGCGGAGCATGGTCTCAATGAACTCCGGACGGAAGTGGTAGTTCAGGAACAGGGTATCGTCGGGTTCAAAGAAGATATAGGTTCCGTTTTCTTCATCCGTAGCACAGGTTTCGTCGCTGACCAGTTCACCGCGTTCGAACACGGCCTTGCGCATCTGTCCGTCGCGGGCACTCCAGGCAATGAAACGGCGGCTCAATGCATTGACCGCCTTGGCTCCCACTCCGTTCAGTCCGACACTTTTCTTGAAGGCCTTGGTGTCGTACTTACCCCCAGTATTCAGCATGGAAACGGCATCGACCAGACTTCCCAAGGGAATGCCTCGTCCGTAGTCACGCACGGATACACGCAGGTTGTCTTCCATCTGGATGTCAATACGTTTTCCGGCTCCCATCTTGAACTCGTCGATACTGTTGTCGACGACTTCCTTCAACAGCACATAAATTCCGTCTTCCACCTGCGAACCGTCGCCCAGACGACCGATGTACATACCGGGACGAGTACGCACATGCTCCATGTCGCTCAGGTGGCGAATGTTCTCTTCTGTATAGGCAGCAGAGGAAACGGTTTGTTCATTGAGTTCTTCCATATCTATTCTCCCCTCGTTTTTTAAATCATTTTCTTATAAGCACGGCGACGTTTGTGCTGCACGGATTCGAACGCGCTCCACTGTGCCTGTACTTTCTTGTTGAGCTCAAGCTCCGGATTACTTTCTCCATATTCAAATCCCATCTGCTGGAAAATGGGCACGAGATCATAGAACAGGAGGGCATTGACTCCCTTGCTCTGGTATTCGGGCTTCACTCCTACCAGCAACAAATCGAGCACGCGCGGACGCTTGATGAAGAGGGCTTTCAGCAGGTGGAACCAACCGAAAGGCAACATCTTCCCCTTGGCTTTCTGCAAGGCTTTCGACAAAGAAGGCATGGCAATTCCCACTGCCACCAGATTGCCTTCCGCATCTTCTACCAGCGACACCATGCGCAGGTCGATGAGCGGCAGATACATCTTTATATACTGGTCAATCTGTCCCTGTGTCATTTTTGAATATCCGTAAAGGGGAGCGTAGGCTTCGTTAATCAAATCGAAGATTTTCTGCCCGTAGTTCTGCTTCTTGATTTCGCTCCGCTTGAGCTTCTTGATTTTCAGGTTGTATTTCTGAAGAATGATTTCGGAGATGCGCACAAACTTTTCCGGAAGCTGGTGAGGCACGCTCAGTTTGTATTCCACCCAGTCGGCTTCTTTCTCAAAGCCCAGCTGCTCCATGTGTTCCGGATAATAAGAATAGTTGTAGATGGTGGCCATGGTGCTCAGCTGGTCGAATCCTTCTACCAGCATTCCTTCGGCATCCATATCTGTAAATCCCAGCGGACCGACAATGGCTTCCATACCTTTTTCTTTTCCCCATTGTTCTACGGCTTTCAGCAAGGCTGAAGACACTTCTTCTTCGTCGATGAAGTCCAGCCAGCCGAAGCGGACTTCTTTCTTGTTCCAGGTGTCATTGGCACGGTGGTTGATGATGCCAGCCACACGCCCCACTATGTCCTCGCCCTTGTAGGCCAGGAAATACTCTGCCTCACAAAATTCAAATGCCGGATTCTTCTTGGGATTGAAGGTATTCAGCATGTCATCGTACAAATCGGGAACGGAATAGGGATTATTTTTATAAAGTTCGTAATTAAAACGGATGAACTTCTTCAGCTCTTTTTTCGTAGTGACTTTTTTAATCGTGATAGTCATTGTGGTATAATTTTCTTTCGTTCGCTTTGAGTTTAGAAAAATTAAGGCTGTAAAGATAGTGTTTTTTCTCCTAAAAAGCGGGCTATTCACTGATTTTCACACTTTAAGGAATTTTTACGGAGGAGGTGAAGGCCGACAGGAAATTAAGGATTTGACATGATTTTAAGCTATCTTTTCATTCTGCGTCCAGAATAAAAAATCCGACAAATCAGTAAGTTGCTGTTTTACAGAAAAATAGAACACTTTTCCTTTCTGAGAATTGAAAAATCAGCTTTTCCTCGGCAGATGGTCGGGATTTTTCAATTCTCACAACGGTTAGCTCCACCATTCGTCGGGTAAGGAAAGTATCATGGCCACCACCTCGGCATAATTCTTCTGTCCGGAAGGAATCTGGTTCCCTTTCAGGTAATACTCATACATCAGTTCCTGCACACGTCCCACCACCGGATTATAGCGCGCCTGCCAGTAAGCCTGCTTTTCGCGAAGGGTCTGCAAAATCTCCGGACGGATGGAAGAAAGCAGTTGCCGGTAGTCTGCTTCCTCCAACAATGCGGCAGCGTTGGAAAGCACATAAGGCAACAGACCGAAATAGCCGGAGTAGCGGACGGCAGGCGAAACGGAACGGATGCAAATCTGATAGGCCCAGAAGTTGGCTTCGGCTTCACTGCTTATTCCCAGCAGATGGGAATACTCATGGGCATAGGTGAACGGCCATTGCAAGGAAGGCAGCTCACGGTTGAGCTGTGACTCGGCAAAGAAAGGACCCATGTAGCCCAACACGCCGACACCGGAATAGAGTGTGTTGAACATGACCTGCTTGGGATGCTGGTAAGCTTTCGGTGAAGAAAGGCCAAAGCGGGAAGGCACTTGGGCAAAGAGTTGCTTGGCTTCTTTTTCGATAACTTCTTGCGAAGGAAAAGGCGACTGCGTGTAGGCTTGATTCAGGCGACGGGTATAGTCGGCCAGAAAATGATGGAAGGTAGAATCCTGGTAGGCCACATATTCTAACGAGGAACGCGTAAAGAAGTCTTTCCGAAAATAATTGATTCCCCAGCCCACGTAGAACCAAAGGTACACTCCTACCAGCAGCTCGGCTTCTGCCCGCAAGGTCCATTTCCAGCCTTTCTTTTTCTTCCAGCTCCACAGCGGAATCCCAACAAGCAGGACACACGCCCCTGCAAAGAACCATTCTTCCATGGAGAAAGGAATCCAGGAAACCAGGGCCGACAGGAAGGCGGACAGAACGGAATAAAGGTGACGGGCGTACAGCTCGCCCATATCCGGAAAAAAACGGCAAAGGAGGACGAGGCACAATCCTAGTCCCTCTGCGGTCCAACGTACATAACGCAAGGGAAAACTTTTCATACACACAAAGTTATATGTTTTCAGATAAGGTGAAGGAAGTGACAAAGAAATTATATATTTTTGTAACACAGATTAATCATGAATTATACTTAGATAGAAATGGCTTTAAACTACATCTGGATTGCATTTTTCCTTCTGGCCTTTGTGGTGGCACTGGTCAAGCTCGTATTTTTAGGCGACACGGCCGTATTTCCGGAGATTATCAATTCTACCTTTGCTTCTTCTAAAACGGCGTTCGAAATTTCATTGGGGCTGACGGGGGTACTGTCGCTCTGGCTGGGCATCATGAAGATTGGAGAAAAAGGAGGCGTTATACAGCTTTTCGCCCGTCTGCTGAGTCCGCTGTTTTCGAAACTGTTTCCGGAAATCCCCAAAGGGCATCCGGTGACGGGAAGTATTTTCATGAACCTGGCGGCGAATATGCTGGGACTGGACAATGCCGCCACACCGCTCGGCCTGAAAGCCATGGAGGGACTGCAGGAACTGAACCCGCGCAAGGACACGGCTAGCAACCCGATGATCATGTTTCTGGTGCTGAACACGTCGGGACTGACACTGATTCCCATCAGCATCATGGTATACCGGGCACAAATGGGAGCCGCACAACCCACGGACGTGTTTGTTCCGATTCTATTGGCGACTTTCTTTTCGACAATGGCCGGCATCATTGCGGTCAGCCTGTACCAGCGCATCAACCTGCTGAACCGGACCATCCTGCTGTTTCTCGGTGGAGCCAGCCTGCTCATTGCGGGCATCATCTGGCTATTCCTTCAGCTTAGCCGGGAACAGATTGACCTCTACTCTACGACCTTTGCCAATGTGTTTCTCTTTCTCGTCATCATCGGCTTTATCGTGTCGGGTATGCGGAAAAGAATCAATGTGTACGACGCGTTCGTAGAAGGAGCCAAAGAGGGCTTTTCTACTGCCGTGCGCATCATTCCTTACCTGGTGGCGATTCTGGTTTCCATCGGCGTGTTCCGTGCTTCGGGAGCCATGGATTTTCTGATTCAGAGCATCGCCGGGGTGGTTCGGAGTTGCGGAATAGACGACCAGTTTGTCGGCGCACTGCCCACGGCACTGATGAAGCCGTTAAGCGGCAGCGGAGCCCGCGGACTGATGGTGGATGCCATGAGCACCTACGGAGCCGACTCGTTTGTCGGCCGTCTGGCCTGCATCTTCCAGGGGTCGACAGATACCACATTTTATATTCTGGCGGTGTATTTCGGAAGCGTCAGTGTAACCCGCACAAGGCATGCATTAAGTTGCGGACTGATTGCCGACTTCACCGGAATACTGGCTGCCATTTTCATCGGATATTTATTTTTCAATTGACATAAGCTATGATTAGTTATCAGACAGAAGGCGTGGAAATGCCCGCCATCAAGAAGCGCGAAACGACCGCATGGATCAAAGCCGTGGCCGAAACTTACGGCAAGAAGGTAGGTGAAATCGCGTACATCTTTTGCTCGGACGAGAAGATTCTGGAAGTAAACCGCCAGTATCTGCAGCATGATTATTACACGGACATCATTACATTCGACTACTGCGAAGGCAAGAAACTGTCGGGCGATTTGTTCATCAGCCTGGACACGGTACGCACCAACGCCGAACAGTTCGATGCAGCGTATGAGACGGAACTCTACCGCGTAATCATACACGGCATACTGCATCTTTGCGGCATCAATGACAAAGGGCCGGGAGAACGCGAAATCATGGAAGCCGCAGAAAACAAAGCACTGGAAATGCGGAAAGATTTCATGTAATTCGTATTTTTGCAAAGGATTAAAAACATAAAAGCTAATGGATTTCAAGTATGATGTAATCGTAATCGGAGCCGGTCATGCCGGATGTGAAGCGGCGGCTGCGGCTGCCAATCTGGGCTCAAAGACCTGCCTGATTACAATGGACATGAACAAAATCGGGCAGATGAGCTGTAACCCGGCCGTAGGGGGTATTGCCAAGGGACAAATCGTCAGAGAGATTGACGCCCTGGGAGGATACATGGGACTGGTGACAGACAAGACCGCCATCCAGTTCCGTATGCTGAACCGCTCCAAGGGACCGGCCATGTGGAGTCCGCGCGCCCAGTGCGACCGAGGAAAATTTATCTGGGCCTGGAGAGAAATTCTAGAGAACCTGCCCAACCTGCATATCTGGCAAGATACGGTGGAAGAGTTGTTGGTGGAGAACGGCGAAGTGACCGGCGTGGTGACTTGCTGGGGAGTGACGTTTCATGCTAAATGCGTGGTGCTGACTGCCGGTACTTTCCTGAACGGTCTGATGCACATCGGACACAAGATGCTGGCAGGAGGACGCTGTGCGGAACCGGCATCGTATCACCTGACTGAATCCATCACCCGACACGGCATTACGGCCGGACGCATGAAGACGGGTACTCCGGTGCGCATCGACGGAAAGAGCGTACACTTTGACCTAATGGACATGCAGGACGGCGAGAATGATTTCCACCGTTTCTCGTTTATCAGCGAACCACGCCACCTGAAACAACTGCAATGCTGGACCTGCTTTACCAACGAAGAGGTGCACGACACGCTCCGGAAAGGACTGGCCGACTCTCCCCTTTTCAACGGACAAATCCAGAGCATCGGACCGCGTTACTGTCCGAGTATCGAAACCAAAATCGTGACCTTCCCCGATAAGCCGCAACACCAGTTGTTCCTGGAACCGGAAGGTGAAACCACACAGGAACTTTACCTGAACGGCTTCTCTTCTTCACTCCCGATGGACATCCAGCTGGAGGCTCTGAAGAAGATTCCTTGCTTCAAAGACCTGGTGGTGTACCGTCCGGGATATGCCATCGAATACGACTACTTCGATCCGACACAGCTGAAGCATACGCTGGAATCGAAGGTGGTGAAAAACCTGTTCTTTGCCGGACAGGTGAACGGCACAACCGGATACGAAGAAGCCGGCGGACAGGGTATCATTGCAGGTATCAACGCGCACCTGAACTGCCACGGCGGCGAGCCGTTTGTGCTGGGACGCGACGAAGCTTACATCGGTGTACTGATTGACGACCTCGTGACCAAAGGCGTGGATGAGCCGTACCGTATGTTTACTTCGAGAGCGGAATATCGCATCCTGCTCCGTCAGGATGACGCCGACATGCGACTGACCGAACGGGCTTATCAGCTGGGACTGGTGAAGGCCGACCGCTACGAAATCCTGCAAAAGAAACGGGCCGAAATAGACCGCATCGTAAACTTCGTAAGCACCTTCTCCGTGAAGGCCGACAAGATAAACGACGCCCTCGAAAAGTTAGGAACAGCTCCGCTTACTCACGGATGCAAGCTGGTTGACTTAATCAGCCGCCCGCAGATTACGATTGAAAATATCGCTCCTTACATCCCCGCCTTCCAGGCTGCACTCGACAAAATCGAGGAGCGAAAAGAAGAGGTGATTGAGGCTGCCGAAATCCGCATCAAGTACAAAGGCTACATCGACCGGGAGCGTACGATTGCCGACAAGATACACCGGCTGGAGTCCATCCGAATCAAGGGCAAGTTTGACTACGCCAACTTGCAATCACTGTCGACCGAAGCCCGCCAGAAGCTGGTGAAGATAGACCCGGAAACCCTGGCACAGGCCAGCCGCATTCCCGGCGTATCACCGAGCGACATCAACGTGCTGCTAGTGCTTCTGGGACGATAAAGCAGGCATGTTTCACGTGAAACAATTTGTTTAAGGAATACACATAAAATACTGGATATGAATAAAGAAACATTAAAGAAAAACCTTCGAGAAATACCCGATTTCCCCAAGCCAGGAATTCTGTTCTACGACGTCACTACCCTGTTCAAAAATGCGGAATGCTTGCAGGGCATGATAGACGAACTGTATGAACTATACAAGGACAAAGGAATTACCAAAGTGGTAGGTATCGAGTCCAGAGGATTCATTTTGGGTGGTGCCCTGGCGGCCCGCTTAGGAGCCGGATTCATCATGGCTCGCAAGCCCGGAAAGTTGCCGGCTGAAGTCATTGAAGAAACTTACGCCAAAGAGTATGGTACCGACACCATACAGCTTCACAAGGATGCCATCAGCAAAGACGACGTGGTATTGTTGCACGACGACTTGCTGGCTACAGGCGGAACGATGGCAGCAGCTTACCGACTGGTAAAACGCTGCGGCGTAGAGAAAGCATACGTTAACTTCGTCATCGAACTGAAAGGGTTGAACGGAAGAAACGCCTTCGAAAAGGATGTAGAAGTTACTACCCTTTTAGAACTATAACACGAGAAGAATCCCCTACAGAAAGGGGTAATTATATGCAGCCTTCTTTGCAGGAAACCTCTCCTCAAAGAAGGCTGTATTCACCCTGACAAGAACCCTACGACATGGAAGAAACAGAAAAGACAAGCAACACCAGCGAATACCTGAAAGGAATCGTATTGAACCTTCCGGAAGGTCCGGGCATCTACCAATACCTGAACAAGGAAGGGGTCATCATCTATGTGGGAAAAGCCAAGAATCTGAAGCGCCGTGTCTATTCTTATTTTTCCAAGGATCACCAGTCGGCCAAGACGCGCATGCTGGTTTCCAAGATTGCCGACATCCGCTACATCGTAGTGAACTCGGAAGAGGATGCCCTGCTGCTGGAGAATAACCTGATTAAAAAATACAAGCCAAGATACAACGTGCTGCTGAAGGACGATAAGACCTACCCTTCCATCTGTATCAGCAACGAGTATTTCCCGCGCATCTACAAGACCCGGAAGATTATTCGCGACGGTTCGAATTACTTCGGTCCGTACAGCCACGTGCCTTCCATGATGGCCTTGCTGGAGCTGATTAAAAAGCTGTATCCGCTCCGCACCTGCCACCTGACACTGACGCCCGAAAACATTGCGCAGGGGAAGTTCAAGGTCTGCCTGGAATACCACATCAAGAACTGCAAAGGGCCCTGCATCGGGAAGCAGTCGCACGAAGAATACATGCAGCAGATAGCGCAGGCAAGGGAGCTGCTGAAAGGCAATACCCAGAAGGTAAGCAATGCGCTGATGGAAGAAATGAAATGCCTGGCAGAAGAGATGAAGTTTGAGGAAGCACAAAAACTCAAGGAGCAATACATGCTCATCGAAAGCTATCGCGCCAAGAGTGAAGTGGTGAGTTCGGTGCTTCATCACATCGATGTGTTCTCCATAGAAACGGACGAAAATACGGCGTACATCAACTACCTGCACATTACCAACGGATGCATCAACCAGGCTTTCACCTTCGAATACAAAGTACGTATGAACGAGAGCAAGGAGGAGCTGCTGCAGTTAGGTATCGTGGAAATGCGCGAACGCTATAAAAGCACATCGAAGGAAATCATCGTGCCTTTTGAACTGGACATGGAAATGAACGGCGTAACGTTCACGATTCCTAAAAAGGGCGAGAAAAAACACCTGCTCGACCTTTCGCTGATGAACGTGAAGCAATATAAAGTGGACCGCCTGAAGCAGGCCGAAAAACTGAATCCGGAGCAACGGAGCGTGCGGCTGATGAAAGAAATCCAGGCACAGTTACAACTGGAGAAAATGCCGAACCACATTGAGTGTTTTGATAACTCCAACATTCAGGGCTCGGATGCAGTGGCTGCCTGCGTGGTGTTCAAGAAAGCCAAACCCAGCAAAAAAGACTACCGGAAATACCTTATCAAAACGGTGGTGGGACCGGACGATTATGCCTCCATGCAGGAGGTGGTACGCCGCCGCTACAGCCGTATTCTGGAAGAGCAGGGCGAACTGCCCGACCTCATTCTGACGGATGGAGGAAAAGGACAGATGGAAGTGGTAAGGCAGGTGATAGAAGACGAGCTGCACCTGCAGATTCCCATTGTGGGACTTGCCAAGAACAACCGCCACCGCACGTCGGAAGTGCTGTTTGGTTTTCCGCCGCAGACGCTCGGCATCAAGCAGGGCACTCCCCTTTTCCATCTGCTGGAAAATATCCAGGATGAGGTGCACCGCTTTGCCATCACCTTCCATCGGGAAAAAAGAAGCAAAAGCCAGATTGCCTCTGCCCTCGACAATATCAAAGGCATCGGCGACAAGCGGAAAACGGCCCTGCTGAAAAAGTTCAAGAGTGTGGCCCGCATCCGGCAAGCCAGCCTGGAAGAGATTGCCGAAGTAATTGGAGAAAGTGCAGCGAAAAGCGTGAAGGAATCACTATCTGAATCCAAATAAATTGCTATTTTTGTAGAAACAAGACGAATCACATGAGAGTAGTTATACAGCGCGTGACACACGCATCCGTGACCATTGACGGAGTTTGTAAATCAGCCATCAAAGAAGGCTTCATGATTCTGCTCGGCATTGAAGCTGCCGACACGCAGGAAGATGCAGACTGGCTCTGCAAGAAGATTGTCAACCTTCGTGTGTTTGACGATGAGAATGGAGTAATGAACAAGTCCATTCTGGATGTGCAGGGAGAAATCCTTGTAGTAAGCCAGTTCACACTGATGGCCTCGACCAAGAAGGGAAACCGCCCCTCTTACATCCGGGCTGCCGGACATGAAATTGCCGTTCCTCTGTACGAATACTTCTGCAATGAATTGAGTATTGCCCTGGGAAAACAAGTAGGAACCGGTGAGTTTGGTGCCGACATGAAGGTAGAATTATTGAACAACGGACCGGTGACCATTTGCATGGACACCAAAAACAAGGAATAACCATGACACTGGAAGAAGCACAGAAAACCGTAGACGAATGGATAAAGACGTACGGAGTAAGGTACTTCAGTGAGCTGACCAATATGGCTGTGCTCACGGAAGAAGTGGGCGAACTGGCACGCATCATGGCACGCACCTACGGCGACCAGTCGTTCAAGGCAGGCGAAAAAACGGACTTGGGCGACGAAATGGCCGACGTGCTCTGGGTGTTGCTCTGTCTGGCCAACCAGACGGGAGTGGACCTGACGGAAGCGTTCAGAAAGAACCTGGAGAAGAAAACAAGCCGAGACAAGGAAAGACATAAAAACAACCCTAAACTATAAAGTATATGAATCCTAATCACGAACATGCGTGCGGATGCGAACACACGCACGAAGAAGAGAACCAGTACAACAAGTACGAAGATGCGTTGAGTAAATATCAAACGAATCTGAAGGACGATGAAATTGCGGAGAAGACAGCCCGTCTCATCGAAAAGCACCTGGAAGAAAACAATACGAAGGAAGTAAAGAAGTTCCTTTTCAACTGTATTGACTTGACTACACTGAAGTGTACAGACAGCGACACCAGCGTGATGAAGTTCACGGAGAAGGTCAATGAGTTTGTCGACCGCTACCCTGACCTGAAGAACGTGGCTGCTATTTGTGTATATCCCAACATGGCTGAAATCGTCAACGATACACTGGAAGCAGACGACGTGAAGATTGCCTGCGTATCGGGAGGTTTCCCCTCTTCACAAACTTTCATTGAGGTGAAAGTGGCCGAAACTGCCATGGCCATCCATAGTGGCGCAGACGAAATAGATATCGTGATTTCTGTGGGCAAATTCCTGAGCGGTGACTACGAAGGCATGTGCGACGAAATCGAAGAGCTGAAAGAAGTATGCGGCGACAAGCACTTAAAAGTGATTCTGGAAACCGGTGCATTGGGAAGTGCTTCGAACATCAAGAAAGCTTCTATCCTTTCTATGTATTCAGGAGCTGACTTTATCAAGACTTCTACCGGAAAAGAAAGTCCGGCTGCCACACCGGAAGCTGCTTACGTGATGTGTCAGGCCATCAAGGAATACTTCCTGGAGACTGGCCGGAAAGTCGGATTTAAGCCCGCTGGAGGCATTAACTCCGTGCACGACGCACTGGTGTACTACACCATCGTAAAAGAGCTGTTAGGAGAAGAATGGCTGACCAACGAGCTGTTCCGTCTGGGTACAAGCCGCATGGCCAACCTATTACTTTCCGACATTGTGGGAAGTGAAACCAAGTTCTTCTAAAAAGACTTCGCATAAGGATAAAAAATCCCCTCTCTTCATTGAAGAAAGGGGATTTTTTTTGAATCATTTATTTCGTTCAATCACATAATCGATGTAGGCAGTCAGAGCTTCTTTCAAACTGGAATCGGCCGAAGCAGGAACCAATGCCAATGCCTTATCGCGGAACTCGTACATCATGCGGGTGGCGTATTCAATTCCTCCCCTTTCTTTCACGGTTTCTACAAAGGACGCTATTTCTTCTTTTGAAGCTTCCAAGGAACGTATCTTCAAAGCAGTCTGCTTCAAACTGTCATCTCCTGTCTGACTCAACACGTACAAGGCAGGAAGCGTGAGTTTTCCTTCCAGCATATCGTTTCCTGTAGGCTTACCGAGTTCCGGACTCTCGAAATAATCAAAGATATCATCCTTTATCTGGAAAGCGATACCAATCATTTCACCCAACAATCCGGCTTTCATCACCTCTTCCTGCACGGCTCCTACCGATACGGCTCCACTCTGCGAACTGGCTTTAAACAGGGCGGCTGTCTTCTTCCGGATGACATCGAAATATGCCTCCTCTGAGAAATCTTCCTTACCAATATTGCCTAACTGCAGAATCTCACCTTCCGACAATTCCTGCCCTAAAGTAGCCACCAGTTCTACCAGTTCTACCTTACCGGTCAGTGCGGCATGCTTCAGACTTGTGGCCAGCATGTAATCGCCCACCAGTACGGAAACTTTGTTATTATAGATTGCATTTACAGAAGACTGCCCCCGACGCTTGTCGCTCTCGTCTACCACATCATCGTGTACCAGACTGGCGGTATGAAGCAATTCCAGCGACAGTGCCGCATGAAAGGTTGATTCATTCAATGTACCGAACAGTTTAGCCGTCAGCATCACCAGAATAGGACGCATCATCTTTCCGCTCCGTTTCTTGATGTAAGCCAACACCTCTCCCAAGAGAGGGTCTGTGCTCGTCAAAGAGTCCTCAAAAAGCCCTCTGAACTCCTCTAATTCTTTTTCTACAGGCTGCTTTATTAAATCAATTTTGTTCATGTACATTTATTTAGGCCCACAAAAGTAATAATAAAAGACTGAATACCGTATTTTTTTGTACTTTTACATGAAAAAACTTAATATTTTTACACGAATGGAGAAGCTATTTCTATTAGACGCTTATGCACTGATTTACCGTGCTTATTACGCCTTTATCAAGAATCCTCGCATCAACTCGAAGGGTTTTAACACCTCTGCTATCCTGGGATTTGTCAATACGCTGGAAGAAGTGCTACGGAAAGAAAATCCCACTCACATCGGAATTGCCTTCGACCCGTCGGGGCCTACGTTTCGCCACGAAGCTTATGAAGCATACAAAGCGCAACGGGAAGAGACTCCGGAAGCTATCTGGCAGTCGGTTCCTGTCATAAAGGATATCATACGTGCCTATCATATTCCTATTCTGGAGATTGCCGGATACGAAGCCGACGACGTAATCGGTACACTGGCTACGGAAGCCGGTAAAAGAGGCATCAATACTTATATGATGACTCCCGACAAGGACTACGGACAGCTGGTGGGTGAACACGTGTTCATGTATCGCCCCAAATACGGTGACAAAGATTTTGAAGTGATGGGAGTGGAAGAAGTCAAGGCCAAGTTCGACATCCAGTCACCTTTGCAGGTCATCGACATGCTAGGACTCATGGGGGATACAGCCGACAACATTCCGGGATGCCCGGGTGTGGGAGAGAAAACGGCACAGAAACTGATAGCCCAGTTCGGCAGCATCGAGAATCTGCTGGCTCACACCGACGAGCTGAAAGGAGCCATCAAGAAGAAGGTGGAAGAAAACAAAGAGCAAATCACATTCTCAAAATTTCTGGCTACCATCAAAACGGATGTGCCCATCACACTCGACATGGAAGCACTGAAAAGAGAAGAGCCCGATGAAGAGGAACTGCGCCGCCTGTTTGAAATGCTGGAATTCCGAAGCCTGATTGACCGGGTAATCAAAACAGAAAAAAAGGCTCCCTCCTCTCCTGCCGCTCAACCCGATCTCTTTGGCTTTTTTGCGGAGGAAGATACAGCTGACGCCAAAAATTCAATTCTCACGAGGTTAGAAGACCTGTCATACGACTATCAACTAGTTGATAATAAGGAGAAAATGGCGGTTTTAGCCGAAAAATTACTTGCTCAGAAATTTTTCAGTCTAGACACGGAAACCACCGGAATCGATTCCATCACGGCAGAACTGGTGGGAATGAGCTTCAGTTTTGCCGAAAACCAGGCTTTTTATGTACCTGTACCGGCCAATCGTGAAGAAGCCCTTACAATTGTGAATATATTTAAACCGGCCTTCGAAAATCCCGATTCGCTCAAAATTGGACAAAACATCAAATACGACCTTATCATGCTGGCTAATTACGGAGTGACCCTGAAGGGAAAGATGTTCGATACCATGATTGCACATTATGTACTACAGCCCGAACTTCGTCACGGCATGGATTACCTGGCCGAGATTTACCTGAAATACGAAACTATCAAAATTGAAGAACTGATTGGGGCGAAAGGGAAAAAGCAGGGAAACATGCGCGACCTTGCTCCCGAAGCAGTCTACAAATATGCTTGTGAGGATGCCGATGTAACACTTAAGCTGAAGCTGGTTCTCGAAAACGAACTGGAGACAAACGGAGTCAAGAAACTGTTCGAAGAGATAGAAATGCCTTTGGTGCCGGTATTGGCTTATATGGAAAGAAACGGAGTACGTATTGATACGGATGCGCTGAAAGAAACCTCACGGCATTTTACAGCCCGGATGAACCAGATAGAAGAAGAGGTACACCAGCTGGCCGGAATGGGGTTCAACATAGCCTCTCCCAAACAGGTAGGTGAAGTATTGTTCGACCGCCTGAAAATCGTGGAGAAAGCCAAGAAGACGAAAACCGGGCAATATGTCACTTCGGAAGAAGTACTGGAAAGTTTGAGAGGAAAGCATGAAATCGTAGGAAAAATTCTGGAACATCGCGGACTGAAGAAGTTGCTGGGTACCTACATTGATGCCCTCCCTCAACTTATCAATCCGGCTACCGGACGCATCCATACTTCTTTCAACCAGACGGTCACAGCTACCGGACGACTGAGTTCTAGCAACCCGAACCTGCAGAACATTCCTATCCGCAACGAAGACGGAAAGGAAATCCGAAAGGCTTTCATCCCCGATGAAGGATGCGAATTCTTCTCGGCCGACTATTCACAAATTGAGTTGCGCATCATGGCACATCTGAGCAATGACCCACACATGATTGAAGCTTTCCAGAAAGACCAGGACATTCATGCAGCTACTGCCGCTAAAATATATAAGGTAAAATTGGAGGAAGTGACACGCGAACAAAGAAGCAAGGCCAAGACTGCCAATTTCGGTATCATCTATGGAATTTCAGTATTCGGACTGGCAGAACGTCTGAACGTTGACCGCAAGGAGGCCAAAGCCCTTATTGACGGATACTTTGAAAACTATCCGAATGTAAAAGCCTATATGGACCAGAGCATTCAGGAAGCACGCGAAAAAGGATACATTGAAACCATCTTCAAACGCAAACGCTATCTGCCGGACATCAACTCAAAAAATGCAGTCGTCAGAGGATATGCCGAACGAAATGCAATCAATGCTCCCATCCAGGGCAGTGCTGCCGATATTATTAAGGTAGCCATGATACGCATATACCAGCGCTTCCAGGAAGAAGGTATCCGCTCGAAAATGATTCTCCAGGTACACGACGAATTAAACTTCAGCGTCTTGCCGGAAGAAAAAGAAAAAGTGCAGCAAATTGTGATAAGCGAGATGGAGGCTGCTTACAAAATGAAAGCTCCACTGCGTGCAGACCATGGTTGGGGACATAATTGGCTGGAAGCACACTAAGCCACCTAGATTGTTAACTAATGTTTAATTAGTGACATTTTGCTAATTTATCGCATTTTTTTCGCCGAAATACATACAACATATCAAAGCTTTTACTACATTTGCATCGTCAAAAAGAACAAAACGTAAGTAAAACCTTAACATCAAAAAGATATGAAAAAGATGAATTTAGCAAAGTGTGTAGCTGTTTTAGTTATAACTTTTGTTGCAAGCTTGTCAACTTATGCTGCTAAAATGAATAACAACCTGATTTACAATGCACAAGAAGTTAACGGATTGAAAGTTGCAGAAACTGTATACAAGAAAGACGGTAACATGCTGACAAACTACATGAAGTATAACTACAAATACAATGACAACAACCAGATAACTGAAAATATGTCACAGAAATGGAATGTAAACAAGAACTGCTGGGAAAGCGATTTGTGTATTCGTTATACATACGATAACAAGAGCGTAACTACAGAATACTACAAATGGAATTCCAAGAAGAATGATTTCATTCTGATTCCTGAAATGACTGTTACAATGGACAAATGATTAAATAAGAAAATTCATAAACTCTCTTTTACAAAAGAGGCACTTCGTGATGAAGCGCCTCTTTTTTATTTCCGACCGACGAAGTCCGCTAAAATTACCGCTCATTCCATAGAAGAATAGGCAGGAACTTAAAAAATAACTATCTTTGCAGAGAATTAGAGTATTATGCATCAGAAATAAATTAGAAATAAACAATAAATTATGGCATTACAATGTGGTATCGTCGGTTTGCCAAACGTGGGAAAATCGACACTTTTCAACTGCTTATCAAACGCAAAAGCCCAGGCGGCCAACTTCCCGTTCTGCACCATCGAGCCCAATGTGGGCGTGATTACGGTGCCCGATGACCGTCTGAACAAACTGGCCGAGCTGGTGGACCCCGACCGTATCGTGCCCACTACCGTGGAAATTGTGGACATTGCCGGACTGGTGAAAGGGGCCAGCAAGGGCGAAGGGCTGGGCAACAAGTTCCTGGCCAACATTCGTGAAACGGATGCCATTCTGCACGTGCTGCGCTGCTTCGACGATGAGAACGTGACGCATGTGGACGGCAGTGTGGACCCGGTACGCGACAAGGAAATCATTGATACGGAACTTCAGTTGAAGGACCTGGAAACCATTGAAAGCCGCATTCAGAAGGTGCAGAAACAGGCACAGACCGGGGGCGACAAGGTGGCCAAGCAGACGTATGAGGTGCTGGTGCGCTACCGTGAGGCGCTGTTGCAGGGCAAATCGGCACGCACCGTGCAGTTTGAAACGAAGGACGAACAGAAAATAGCGCACGAGCTGTTCCTGCTCACCTCGAAGCCGGTGATGTATGTGTGCAACGTGGACGAAGCCAGCGCCGTAAGCGGCAACAAGTACGTGGAGCAGGTGCGTGAGGCGGTGAAAGAGGAGGGTGCTGAAATCCTGATTGTAGCGGCCAAGACGGAAGCCGACATTGCCGAACTGGAGACGTACGAAGACCGCCAGATGTTCCTGCAGGAAGTGGGGCTGGAAGAGTCGGGCGTGAGCCGGCTGATACGTGCGGCCTACAAGCTGCTGAACCTGGAGACGTACTTCACGGCCGGAAAAATGGAGGTGCGTGCCTGGACGTTCCACAAGGGATGGAAGGCTCCGCAGTGTGCCGGTGTCATCCACACGGATTTCGAAAAGGGATTTATCCGCGCGGAGGTCATCAAGTACGACGACTTTATCCATTACGGCTCGGAAGCTGCCGTACGTGAGGCCGGAAAGCTCAACGTGGAAGGCAAGGAATACGTGGTGGAAGACGGCGACATCATGCACTTCCGTTTCAACGTGTAATCAACTTATTTATCAAGCACGGGCTTGCACGCTCCGTGCTTGTTTTTCTTTATAACTTTTTTCACCATGAATTATCTCATCATCGGAACGGGCGGTGTAGGAGGATGCATCGCCGGCTTTCTGGCACTGGCAGGCAAGGACGTGACCTGCATTGCCCGCGGAAAGCACCTGGAAGCTATCCGCCGACAGGGGCTGCACCTGAAGTCGGACCTGAAGGGGGAGCATTTCCTCCGCGTAAAGGCATGCACCGCCGAAGAATACCAGGGAAAGGCGGATGTCATCCTGGTGTGCGTGAAAGGATATTCCATTGACTCCATCCGCCCCGTGCTGGAGCGTGCGGCTACCCCCGACACCCTGGTCATCCCTATCCTGAATGTGTATGGCACGGGGCCCCGCATCGGCCGCCTGGTGCCTTCGGTCAAGGTGCTCGACGGGTGTATCTACATCGTAGGCTTCGTGTCAGGCGAAGGGGAAATCAGCCAGATGGGCCGCATCTTCCGCCTGGTGTTCGGTGCGCGTCCGCAGCAGCAGGTGGCTCCAGAACGGCTGGAGAGGATTGCCGGCGAACTCCGCGAGTGCGGCATCAAGGTGGACGTGTCGGACGACATCGACCGGGATACGTTCATCAAATGGTCGTTTATCTCGGCCATGGCCTGCACGGGTGCCTATCACGACGTGCCGATGGGCGAAGTGCAGCACGAGGGTGAGGTGCGCGACACGTTCGTCGGCCTGTCGCGTGAGAGTGCGCAGATTGGGGAGAAACTGGGCATCGCCTACCCCGGCGACCCCGTGGCCTACAACCTGATGGTGATTGACAAGCTCGACCCGCACAGCACGGCTTCCATGCAGAAGGACATTGCCCAGGGGCATGAGTCGGAGATTCAGGGTCTGCTGTTCGATATGATTGACCTGGGCGCACAGTTACACATTGACATGCCTACCTACCGGAAGGTGGCGCAAAAATTCCAGCAAGCATGAAGCATCTTATCGATATTGACACCTGGGAGCGGAAGGAGAACTATCTTTTCTTCCGCGATTTCCATAATTCCTGGATTGCCATGACCAGCGAAGTGGACTGCACGGAGGCGTATGCGGAAGCGAAGGCACAGGGCCGTTCCTTCTTTCTGTATTACCTGTACGCCATTCTTCGTGCGGCGAATGAAATCAAGGAGTTCCGTTACCGGTGGGACAAGCACGGGCAGGTGGTCTACCACGATACGGTAGACATCACGACGCCCATCGCCGTGCCGGGAAAGACATTCTACACTGTTCGCATTCCCTGGAACAGTGATTTCAAGGCTTTCTACGAGGAAGCCCGGCGCATCATCACTTCTATCCCGGAGGACGGAGACCCGTACGGCACCGACAAGGAGATTGCGGCTCAGGGCGATTTTGACGTCATCCTGCTCAGTGCCACGCCCAAGCTGTACTTTACTTCCATCTCTTACACGCAGTATGCCCCGGGCCATCCGCTGGACTATCCGCTGATGAATGCGGGCAAGGCGGTGACGCGTGAGGGAAGGCTGGTCATGCCCATTGCACTGACCGTAAGCCATGCCTTTGTAGACGGGGCGCACATCTCACTGTTCTTCGAGAAGGTAGAAAAGTACCTGAAGGAAAGATAAACCTGCTTCTTAAAGAATATTGTTATGACAAAGAAAACAAGCTGGTTCCTGTCTGTAGCCGCCACTGTCATCGTACTCATAGGGGGCAGTTACGCGGCGCTGCGGCATAGCCGAACACAGGTGCATGCCCTTATCAATCAATCCCTGCAGGAAGCCGAACGCCTTCACTACAACGACCGTCTGAATGCGTTCAGCAAGAACCCGCACATCTACGTAGACCCAGCCCTGAAGGCTTATCTTTTCGCGCCCGTCTCCAACCGGAAAATCAAAAGCTATACGCTTCAGACTACAGAAGGAAAAGCCACTTACCTGTTCAAGGACAGCATCCCGGAAGAGAAAGCCCGGAAACTGCTGAACGAATACCTGCTGGCAGACATACAGCCTGTCAGGGTGGAGGAAGTGAACCGGTTGTTTCAGGAACAGCTCGAAAAAAGGCATGTCAGCGGAACGGCGGGTGTGTTTTATTCCGACAAGTCGGCCCGCACCCGCACACGGGCAGGCATCTTACCCACGTCCTCAGCCTATAAGACTCCGGTCTGCTCGCTCGACCTGACTCACAGCCTGCAACTGCAAGGGTGGGCGGACTACGACCGGCTGACTTTACTCCGCCATATCCACGCGGGCTTTTACGAGCTGCTGTGCCTGCTGCTTGCGGCCACAGGTATACAAGTCTGCCTTTACCTGAAAAAACGGCAAAATAAGCCTGAAAAAGGGCTGTACATCGATCTGAAGCAGCAGATACTGCTTATCGACGGCATGCAGTGTGCCATTTCCAGTCTCGACTTGCAGCTTCTTTACCTGCTATGGGAAAAGAAAGGAGAATGTGTGAACCGTGAAGACTTGAAAACGGCTTGCTGGCCGCACGATCCGCAGGCGGATGAGAAATTAGACGCGCATATACAAACAATCCGGAAAGTCCTGCAAGACTTCCCGGATTATCGGATTTCCACCGCCAGAGGACGGGGATATTATCTGACTGCTGCCTCCAGTTAAGGATTCTGCACCAGATTAGGATTGGCGTCTATCTCGGTCTGCGGAATGGGGATGGCCAGACGTGAGTCATTCGGCTGGATGGTATAGGCACCGGAAGTATCCAGCGAAGTCAGGTGCCAGCTTCCCTTACGCTCCACGGGCAATTTATTACGCGTATAATCGTACACTGCCAGGCCCTCGCCCACCAGTTCCTTTCTTCTTTCTTTCAGAATGCGCTCCAGGGTGAAATCGGCAGCGGCATTTACCTTCATGGCGGTATTCGTGGTACGGTTGGTAATCACTTCGTTCAGGTATTCCATTCCCTTGGTCGCCTGCTCGCCCCCTATTTTCAGGCCTGCCTCGGCTGCATTCAAATAAATCTCTGACAGGCGCACGATGCAGAGGTTGTTGTCGCGCGGATCGCCGGTCTTACCGGGGAACTTCGCCAGATAGACTTTCTTGTCACGGGCGCCTTCGGGAAGACCTTCATTATTTGCTATGGCAGATACTTCTGTCACACAGTGGCGCACATCCTGCGGGTCTTCATTCAGCAAGTTCAGGTAGTCTTCCGACAGTATCAGGTTGTTCCAGTCCACTTTTTCCTCATTGGCATAGACCATAGGAGCTCCTTCTCCACCCGAACCACCGGAGGGTTCCGTCAGCGAGAAGTAGAATTCGAAAAGCGACTCGCTGGTATATTCCTTTCCCCAGACGGTGGGGTACTCGTCGCGGGTGTACAACTGATACAGGCTTTTACTGTTTTCGATGACATCTGTAGCTGCCTTATAGGCGTTCGGATAATCCAGCTTGTTCAAATAAACTCTTGACAGAATACCCTGCACGGCCCAGTAGTTCAGACAGCCGTCCTTCTTCTCCTTACTAAGGCCGGCCAGCGAGTTGGTCAGGTCAGTGATAATCTGGTCATAGCATTCGGCCACCGTATTGCGTGCTGGCTTCGAAGACTGATCTGTGGCTGTTGTAACGATAGGCACCCCTAATGACTGGCCGTTATCATACGAATAAGGCATGGCAAACACGCGTATAAGATCGTATAAAGCAAGCCCTCTCATGGCCAAGGCCTGAGCCTTAATCTCATTCAGAGCAGCCTCATCAGTAGTTTTTATCAACCCACTTTCAGTTGCGGCTATCAGATTGTTGGTTTGTCGAATCACTTTATAGACCTGATTCCACGGCAGGCTTGAATTAAAACTGTCAGTAGCCTTCACATTATACTCATAATAAGGTGAAACCCTACGTCCGTCTCCTTTCGTCATACGAGCCTGCACATCCGCAGCCCGGCAATCGCCAAAATAAAAAAAATTGTCACCATAATAACTATGTGCTGACGCCAGCCTATAAATGCCGTTTAATGCGCTTTGGGCATCTTCCAAAGAAGAGAAAGCCTGGTCGGTGGGTACGGACGTGGACGGATTCAGGTCCAGCCAGCTGTCCGAACAAGAGGTACATGCCAGTGAGGCGGCAAGAAAATAAATATAGAGTGGTTTCATAATCCAATTCGTTTTTAGAAAGTTAATTGTACACCGAAGTTGAAGGTACGCATGGCGGGTGCCTCGCAGAACACTTCTCCGTTAACCGGAGTTTCGGGGTCATACTGTTTCCATTTGGCCCATGTCAGCAGGTTGCTGCCTGAGAAATAAATACGAGCTTTGTCTATCAGGGCCTTGCGGGTCCATTCAGAAGGAAGCGTAAATCCGAACGTAAGATTTTTCAGACGCAGATGATTGGTGCTGTGAATGTAACGCGAAGAGTTCTGAGGTCCGGCATCTTCCCCATACACAAAGCGCGGCACATTGGTCTGGTCGCCCGGCTCCTGCCAGCGGTCCATGGCATATATCGGAAGATTATATCTTGAATCATAAATGTTCTTGGTACCATTCTCTATATAGGTGCCAGTTTTATCATAAGAATATCCGCCCAAGGAATAGGTCAGCGTAAAGCTCAGGTCCAGCCATTTGTAGTTCAGCATGTTCGTCAGACCGCCAGACACTTTCGGGTTAACCGACTTATAAGGAATGGCCTGCGCCTCACTGGCACTCTCCGTCAGGCTCCGGTCTACAATCACCGAACCGTCTTCCTGAGGTATTTCCTGGTTACGGTAATACATGGCCTTACCTGTATCCGGATTTACCCCGGCGTATTCTTTTACGTAGAAGGTGTAGTAGGGCAATCCTACTTTGTGGATGAACCATGTGCCCTCGATTGACTGCTCCAGCTGTCCGTTGAGTGACACAATCTTGTTCTTGTTGTGACTCAGATTGAAGACCGTGGTCCAGTTAAAGTTGTCATTGGCGAAGTTGATGGTACGCAATTCCAGTTCCACGCCCCGGTTATTCAACTGTCCCACATTGCTCAGGTAGTTCGTAAATCCGGTAGTGGCACTGATGGGAAGGCTGTACAGCAAATCCTTCGTATCGCGGTTATAGTATTCCACGCTCAGGAAAATACGGTTGATGAACGACACGTCCAGTCCCACGTTCAGATTATAGTTCTTTTCCCATCCCAAGTTGGGGTTGGAGATAGCAGATTCATAAGAACCCAAACCTCCCATATAGCTTTGTCCCAAAGAATACAATCCCATATAGCCATACAGAGAGCCTGGCTGGTTACCGTTCACACCGTAAGAGGCACGAATCTTCAAATCGCTCAGAATGTGCTTCACGGGCTGCATGAAGGCTTCGTTGCTTACATGCCACATACCCGATACGGACCAGAAATTTCCCCAACGGTTATCGGGTGAAAGACGGGAACTACCGTCGCGGCGGAAGCTTCCTGCCACATAATAACGGTCGTCATAATCGTAGTTCAAACGTGAAATATACGACAGCATACGATAATCCTGCGTTGATGAAACGAAGCTGTTCAACACTGCTCCGTTATCAGGTTCAGTAAGCCCTACATACGACGGCAATTTGGAACGTTCGCCGGATGCCTTATCCGTCTGGTAGCTTTCCACTTCGTACGCAGCCAAGACATCCAGGTGGTGCTTCTGCGCAAAGGTCTTCACGTAATTCGCCGAAGTAGAAGAAATCAGCTTTCCATACTCGATGAATCCTTTGGAGGACTGTGCATCGGAACCGCTCTTCGGTCCTGCAGAACTCAACGGATTGTAGTAGCGCGAGTCCTTCTGGATGGTATAGTCATAGCTTAACGTTTCCTTTATTTTCAGGCCCTTTATCGGTTCTACAGCCGCATAGCCGGTGGAGAACATACGCGTCATCCGCGTGCGGTTATAGTCCGTCAGAATATCACGCAGTGGGTTCAACTGTGTACCGTCGTACGCTCCCACATAATTCCCGGCTTCATCTCTCACCAGCATGGAAGGAGTCATGGTCATCGCCACACACAAATACGGGTTGATGGCAGAGCCACGCTCTTCGTTCATCTCCTGGTTCATCTGGGTAAACATCATGTTGGCGCCTACCTCACCGTACCGGCCTACCTTCTGGGTCATGTTCAGACGGGCGGAGTAGCGATCCAGGCTGGAGTTCTTGGCCAGTCCTTCCTGACTGTTATAGCCCAAAGAGGCATAGAAAGTGGTCTTCTCGTTTCCTCCGGATACGGATGCCTCGTAATCCTGCTGGATGGCGGTACGAAGCAGTTCCTTTCTCCAGTCGGTATAGCCCATGGAAGGCACAGACGCATACTTGTCAATCTCACCGTCTGCATAGCCGGTAGGGTCTGCCATCTGCTTGTCCGTGGCATAGTTCACCAGGCCCTCGTACAACAGTTCACGGCGCTGGTCGCCGTTCAGTGTCGGACGGAAATCAACCGCCGCATTCGAGAAACCTCCCGACATGTTAAAGGAAACCTGTGCCTTGCCCGCCTTTCCTTTCTTGGTCGTAATCAGGATTACGCCATTGGCTGCACGCGAACCATACAGAGAGGCTGCCGCCGCATCCTTGATAATCGTAATGTTTTCAATATCGGCCGGATTCAGCGTGCTCATGATATTGGTCTTTGAGTTGTTCATATAGGCCGCATCGGCTCCTCCGGCACTCAGGCTACCGGAAGTGACCGGCACCCCGTCGATCACGAACAGCGGTTCCTGAGAAGCATTGAACGAGCCCATACCACGGATACGGATGCTCTGATTGGCTCCCGGCTGTCCGGAACTGCTGGTAATAGACACGCCCATGGTCATTCCCTGCAGCTTCTGCTCCACGCTCATCACGGGGATGTCTTTCATCATGTCTCCCTTCAGGGTATTGGCAGACCCCGTAAAAGAAGACTTGGTGAAATTACCGTATCCCGTCACCACCACCTCTTCCAGGTTCATGGTTTCAGGCTGGAGCACCACGTTCAGGTGTTCTTTCTTGGGAACCTTTATCAACTGAGTTTTCATACCCAGGTAAGCCACGACCAGAATCTTGTCATCCGGTCCCACTTCCAATGTATACTTTCCATCAATGTCGGTCACTACCCCATGCGCTTCGTTTCCCTGTACGGAAATCGTAGCACCGATAAGCGGCTCGTGATCTTCAGCTGAAATAACCAGTCCGCTGATGGTACGCTGTTGTGCAAAAGTCTGTTGACACACCACACACAGCAGCAATAAAACTAAAAGTCTGATTCTTTGCATTTTGACGATTTTTGTTTTTAATTCCGTAGAATACTTCGCAAAACACACGCCAAAAACAGCCTTTTTATACTTTATTTTTTAAAAATTTGATTACAAGAACGTTACACGCGATTAAAAAAAAGAAAGGCTGTGGAATTTCTGCACATTTGTAGAAATAATCCACAGCCTTTATTCTGCTTTATTTACTGTTCAGATAGTCACACAGCTTCTGTACGGCTCTTGCCCGGTGACTGATCCTGTTCTTTTCTTCAGCCCCCATCTCCGCAAAAGTCTCGGAATAACCTTCCGGCACGAACACCGGGTCGTAGCCGAAGCCGGAGCTTCCTTTTTTCTCCCGGATGATTTCTCCCTTCACAATGCCTTCGAACAAGTGCTTTTCTCCTCCTTCTATCAGGCAGATGGCCGTGCGGAACTGCGCCTTCCGGTTCTCCTTGCCTTCCAGTTCTGCCAGCAGCTTCTTCATGTTGGCTTCCGAGTCGTGCCCTTCACCGCCCGCATAACGTGCCGAATACACCCCGGGAGCCCCGTCCAGCGCTTCCACCTCCAGACCGGTATCGTCGGCAAAGCAATCCATGCCATAATGCGCATGAATATATTCCGCCTTCAGCGCGGCATTTCCTTCCAGCGTATCCGCCGTTTCCGGAATATCGGCCTCACAACGGATATCTTTCAAACTCAGCACTTCCACTTTATCTCCCAGAATGGCACGTATCTCCTCCAGTTTATGGGCATTGTTAGTAGCAAAAACCAGTTTACGCATAGCCGTCAGTTCAATACGATTTCATCTACAAACAAGAATCCGGGATTGCCCTTGCCGCCGTGCCATGCCGGGATATTCTTTTCGGACAAAGCCGTTACCTTCACGTAACGGGTCTTTACCGGGTCAAACGTCAGGGTATGGGTATAAATCTGGTTGGCATCCGTTTCCTTCATAGCCGGATAAGCTTCCGAAGCCACTTTCTTGAAAGTCTTGTTGTCGTCTGACACCTCTACGGTAATGCCTCTGGTATCAAACGTCCAGTCGCCCTTTTCCACGCAAGTGCGCAGGGTCATGGAACTGATTTCGGTAGCCTCCTTCAAGTCGATCACCGCCTCCATGTCATTCTTGTAGAAAGCAATCCAGCGTCCGGTCTTGTAGTTGCGGTCGCCCGTCATACCGTCTACCAGCGTAGTGGCACCCTTAAACTCGTAAGGCTTATTGATAGGCTGCAACATAGTGATAGGTTTCGCCGTAGACTTGCTGAACGCAATGCTGTCACGCGTAATGCGCGAATTGCCTTCCGGACGCACGGCCATCATGCGCAGCACACATGCCGCATCAATGGTCAGTCCGTTTTCATACTTGGACGAAGCAGTGGTAGGCTCCGTACCGTCGAGGGTATAGTACACAGGTGCCTCGTCGATGGTGCTTGCCGTTACATCCAGCTTGCCCGTTTCCGTGTTGGGAGCGATGTGCACATTCACATCGAAGATATGCGTCGCGTAGTTCCATCCCTTCAGCTGGTAAATCCTGGTCAGACGAGCCGTGCGTTTCAGGAATCCCTGATAATCCTGCTTCTTTTCAGGAGCGCTCCACTGTGTTTCACAAAGCGCAGCCATACGCGGCAATACCATGTACTGTGCCTGTGCCATGGTCGGGATATATTCCGTCCAGAGGTTCGCCTGCACACCGGTAATGAACTTCTGTTCTTCCGGAGAAAGGGCAGACGGCATCGGTTCGTAGCTGTACACCCGTTCCATAGGCAGATAGCCACCGATGGCCAGCGGTTCACTGTCCGTATCCTTTGCCTGATAATAGTCGAAATACAGGTACGTGTTCGGCGTCATGATGACATTGTGCTGCTGACGAGCCGCTTCAATGCCACCGGCTTCCCCTCTCCACGACATCACCGTGGCGTTCGGAGCCAGACCGCCTTCCAGGATTTCATCCCAGCCAATCATGCTGCGTCCGTTCTCGGTGAGGAACTTCTCGGCCTCGTGTATCACGTAGCTCTGCAGGTATTCCTCCTTCGAGTGCTTGCTGTCGCCCTTGATGCCCAGCGCCTTGATACGTGCCTGACACTTCGGACAAGTCTCCCACTTCACCTTCGGACATTCGTCGCCACCCACATGGATGTATTCCGACGGGAAGATGTCGATGATTTCCGCCAGCACATCCTTGATGAACTGGATGGTCTTGTCGTTACCCGCACAAAGCACGTTGTCGGAAATGCCCCACATGCGCCACACTTCATACGGACCGCCCGTACATCCCAGTTCCGGATAAGCCGCCAGCGCCGCCTGCATGTGACCCGGAAGGTCGATTTCCGGAATGACCGTGATATAGCGTTCCGCCGCGTAAGCCACGATTTCCCGGGCCTGCTCCTGCGTATAGAAACCGCCGTAAGGCTTGCCGTCATACCGGCCCGAGTTACGTCCGATCACCGTCTCGCTGCGTCTGGAGCCGATTTCCGTCAGCTTGGGATACTTCTTGATTTCGATACGCCATCCCTGATCTTCCGACAGATGCCAGTGGAAGCGGTTGATGTTGTGCAAAGCCAGCATGTCGATGTACGTCTTGATTTCATCCATGCTGAACATGTGACGGCCCACATCGAGCATCATACCACGGTAGCTGAAGCGCGGCGAGTCGTTGATTTCCACTGCCGGCAGTTCCACCGCTCCTGCCCCCTCATGCACCGACACCGACTTGCGGAGCGTCTGGATGCCATAGAACACACCCGCTTCCGAAGGAGCGGCAATCACCACCTTGCGGTCGTCCACCTTCAGCTGATATGCTTCCGGAGAATCAGCTTCCAGCCCCAGTCGGAGCACGATGCCCTCTTCCCCGTCACCTTCCGCTACCTTCAGCGCGATGCCCGTCTGTTCCTTGATAAAAGCCGCCAGGAACTCGGCGTTCTTCTTCATCTTGTCATTCCCTGCCGTATAGCAGATAGTTTCCCCGCTCTTCAGCAGGAACGAACCCTGCGATGCTGCCGTAATCTCCAGCGGCATGGGCACCACCTGATAGTCAGCCACTGCCGTCGGACTGTCCGCACACGAGGCCATCAGCATTCCGGCAAATGCCAGCCCCATACAATTCATTTTTGAAAATGGTTTCATAATCAATACATATAAAAGATTAGTAATCAGATTTTATTCCCTCACATCGGCCAGCTGGTGAATCACCACGGAAACGTCCTCCAGCGGCGTACCGTCGGCCGAAGACACCGTGATGCGCTTCATCTCGCCCGGCAGCAGGTCGAAGAAATTGTCGGAGAAACGCGCCCCCTGCAAGGGCACCTCCACGAACACGTCGCGCGCCAGCACACGCGACTTCAGCGTCAGTTCCACCACCCCGCCCTTCTTCACCTTGCGGCAGGAGATTTCAGCCCTAGGCAGATGCTGCTCCTTGGGATGCACCGGATAGAACACCTCGTCCGAGAGCACCTCCCGTCCGTCCGCGCCCTTGAGCGTCATGCGGATGAACGAAGCCGTAGTATCCCAGCCCTCGAAAGCCTTCTGCCAGTCCTGCTCAAAGAACACCTCCGAAGCATTTACCGGCAGCATCCCTTCCACCCGATGGCGACGGATCACCTTTCCCTGAAAGTCCGTCAGCGCCAGGTGCAGTGTCACCTTCTCCGTCTGCAGGCGGTCGGACAGCACATAAAAGCGCAGCTTGTCGCCCTGGCGGATGGCATCCACCAGCACGGGCGCAAAGGCACGGCGCGTGTGATACTGCATGGCTTTCCAGTTGCCGTAATAATCGATGGCCGACCACGACACCACGGGCCAGCTGTCGTTCAGCTGCCAGGGCAAGCTGCCCATGCAGTACGGACGATTGCGGCGGTGCGCCACCATGCCCCGGCGCATGCCGTGGCCCTGCAGCACCAGCCCCACGTACACCAGGTCTTCAAACTTCTCCGGCACCGGATAATATAGGCTCATGGTTTTCTTAATCAAGGCATTCCCTATCGTGCTCTTCTGATGCGCATTCATTACGGGCGACTCCAGCTCATAATCCTCGGGCGAAGCAAAGGTGCGGATGGTCTTCATCTCCGGAAAGGCCTGAAAGCCGTACTCGCTCATGAAACGCGGTATCTCCTTATCTAAACTCTCGAAAGGCTTCTGCCCGTACCACGTGCCCCAGTTATGGCTGTCGCCCACTTTCCAGCTCTCCGGCCTGCCCCAGTTGGCCTCCAGCGGCGAGCCTTCCAGGTAGAAGCGACCCGGATCAAATTCTTTCACCTTCTGTGGCAAAAGCTGACGGAAAAGTATATCATATCCCTCCTGCATCTGCTGATAGACTTCGGGCGAATATTTCTCCTTCCACCCCCAATAGCGCATACCCTCGTAAATCTCATTATTGCCGCACCACATGGCCAGCGACGCATGGTTGCGCAGACGACGAATGTTATATTCCGCTTCCGCTTCTACACGACGCAGAAAGGCCGGGTCATGGGGATAGGTGGTACAAGCAAACATGAAGTCCTGCCATACCAGAATGCCGCGCCTATCGGCTTCCTCAAAGAACGCGTCGTCTTCATAGATACCACCGCCCCACACACGAATCATGTTCATATTGGATGACTGCACATCCTCCAGCAGACGGCTGTAGCGCTGGCGTGTGACACGCGGCAGCAGGGCATCCGACGGAATCAAGTTCGTACCTTTAGCAAACATCGGTACCCCGTTCACTTCGAAGTAGAAACTCTGACCGTCCTTATCCTCCTCCTGGACTACACGTATCGAGCGCAGACCAATCTGGTGACTCTTCTGTGACACCACTTGTCCATCGACCGACACTGAAGCCTCAAACATATACAACGCAGGCTCTCCCCAACCGTTAGGCATCCACAAGTGCGGCCGCTCCACTGTTACAGGAAGAGAAATATGATTAAGCCCTGGCTGCAATTCCACCACCTTTTCTATGCTTTTATCTGACTCACCCGCATAACTGTACGTCACACGTACCACAGCCTGCTGTGTATGATTACCAATATTATTTATTTCTAGGCGATTGTCTACCTCTGCCTGTTCAGCACTGACTGACTGCTGGTGCACGAAATAATCTTCCACTACCGCCCGGTCCGCAAACTGCAAATACACTGGCCGCCAAATACCACAAGTCACCATACGGATGCCCCAGTCCCATCCGTAGGAATAAGGTGCTTTCCGACTAAACACACTTAATTTTTGAGGATAATGGTCATTATCTGCAGGATAATCAAAACCGTTGCTCTCCCATTGAGGCATCAGTTCACGAATAGGCGAACGAAAACGTACTACAAGTCTGTTTTCTCCTTTTCTTAAAACAGACTTGACAGGTACCCGATATCCCACAAACATATTATCTGCTTTCAGCAACAAAGAACCATTTAAGAAAACATCTGCATAGGTATCAAGCCCTTCAAAAACCAGATACACCCCTTCATGATGTAGCTGCTCTTCTGTCAGTACAAATGAAGTGCGATACAACCAGTCTTCCTTTTCTACCCATTGTATTTTCTGCTCATTCATGCCATAAAAAGGATCAGGCAATTTATCATGAGCTATCAGGTCCTGATGCACCGTGCCCGGCACCTGTGCAGACAACCATTCATTACTACCGTACGTTGAAAATTCCCATCCAGTATGCAGCTGATGGATTTGAGATAAACTACTGCCCGACGCATGATTTCCATAAGTCAGTAAAAAGGCCAGTAACATCATCAGAGTGACTTTTGACATATTTTTCACGTTATAGATTCAAGTATCGCAATATCAGGTACAAAATAAAATAAGTTTTTCCGATAAGCCAAATTAATCGAAAAAACTTATTTTATTTTAGTTTTTTAAGGGAGAAGTTTATTTTACTTTAAGCTTATCAAAGCCTTCGCCATATACTCCAACTACATTACTTTGTGAAATGAAGGCATTCGGATCAATGTCCTTTACTAAACGGAAGATATCGAGTGATTCCCTTTTTTTAGCCAAAACCACTACTACCTTTATTTCCTGTTTACTATACCATCCCTTTCCATCAAGCAAAGTCACTCCACGATCAATCTTTGTCGCAATCCCTTCGGCTATCTCCTCATATTTGCGTGAGAATATCAGAAACTGCACAGACTGCCGTGTACTGTTAATCACATAGTCAATGACGATACTCATCACAAATAAGACACAAAAACCGAACAATACCCTGCGCCAGTCGTGAAAAATAAAATAACAGGATGAAATGATGACGATATCGCAATACATCATCATCCGCCCCAACGTAACATCCTTATACTTATTGATAATCCAGGCAATGATATCCGTTCCACCCGTACTTCCATTATTACAGAACACGATACCAATTCCAAAACCCAGCAGACCAGCACCTATCACACAAGCCATAAAATCCTGACCAGGGCCTAACAACTGAGGAAGATTGCCATTCTCATCCTTCAAAATCATCTGAAAGAACCAGAGCAGGAAAGTCAGCATAAAGATGGCAAAGATGGTCTTAATACTAAATTTAGGCCCTAATATTTTCAAGGCAAAACCCAAGAATATTGCATTAATCACAAAATAGGAGACCTGAATCTCTATGCCTGTGGCATAATAAATAATTGCCGCAATACCCGTTACTCCTCCGGTAGTAATCTGATAGGGAAGCATAAATGCAGCCCAGCCAATGGAATAACAAATCAGCCCGAAGGTTATGGCCAAATAGTCTCTGGACTCCCGGCCCAACTTTTTCTTTAATAAAGCTTCCATAGACAATAAAAAACAGTCCGGAATGAACAGAAGATACCTCCTGTTCATTCCGGACGAGCATTTAAAAGGTTAAAGTACAATATTTACAATTTTCTTCGGTACAATAATCACCTTCTTCGGAGTCTTGCCCTCAATCCACTTCTGTGACTGTTCTTCAGCCAGTACAGCAGCCTGGATGGTATTATTGTCTGCATCTGCAGGGAACTCCATTGTAAAGCGAGCCTTACCATTGAAAGAAATAGTATATTTTACGCTGTTTTCTTTCAAATATTCCTCATTGAATTCCGGCCAATGTGCATCGCATACAGAAGAAGTATTGCCCAAAGCTTCCCACAATTCTTCTGCCAAATGCGGAGCAAACGGAGCCAAAAGCACTACCAGATTGCTCATCACAGCCTTGTTGCGACATTTCAATGAAGTCAATTCATTGACACAAATCATAAAGGCGCTGATAGAGGTGTTGTAAGAGAAGGTTTCAATATCTCCTGTCACCTTCTTAATCAATTTATGAATGGCTTTCAGTTCTTCTTTGGTAGCTTCTCCTTCAGCAGGCAAGAAAGTACCCTGACGGTCATAGAACAAATTCCAAAGCTTCTTCAGGAAGCGGTGTACTCCGTCAATACCATTGGTATCCCATGGCTTAGACTGTTCTACCGGGCCAAGGAACATTTCATACATACGCAATGTATCTGCTCCATAACGTTCTACAATCATATCCGGGTTCACCACGTTATACATGGACTTACTCATCTTTTCAACTGCCCAACCACAGATATACTTGCCATCTTCCAAAATAAACTCTGCATTATGATATTCCGGGCGCCAGTTCTTGAAGGCTTCCACATCCAGTACATCATTCGATACAATGTTTACATCTACGTGCAACGGAGTTACTTCATACTGGTCTTTCAATCCCAATGACACAAAAGTATTGGTATCCTTGATACGATATACAAAGTTGCTTCGTCCCTGAATCATTCCCTGATTCACCAGTTTCTGGAACGGTTCTTCCTTAATGCTGATACCCAAGTCGAACAAGAACTTATTCCAGAAGCGAGAATAAATCAAGTGGCCGGTAGCATGTTCCGTACCTCCTACATAAAGGTCTACATTCTGCCAGTAATGGTCTGCCTTCTCAGAAACCATCGCTTCATTGTTATGCGGATCCATGTAACGCAAATAATATGCGCTGGAACCGGCAAATCCCGGCATAGTATTCAATTCCAGAGGGAATACATTCACGTTATCAATCTTCGTATTTTCTACGACTTCACCTTTGGCTACATCCCATGCCCAACGGGTTGCATGTCCCAAAGGAGGTTCTCCACTTTCTGTAGGCAAGAACTTAGCAACCTCAGGAAGTTCCAGCGGAAGCTTGCTTTCGTCAATCATATACGGCATGCCGTCCTTGTAATATACCGGGAACGGTTCACCCCAATAACGCTGGCGAGAGAAAATCGCATCACGCAAACGGAAGTTGACTTTCACACGGCCCAGATTATGCTCTTTCACATATTTCTTGGTAGCTGCAATGGCTTCTTTAATTGTCAGGCCATTCAGCGTCAACTCGCAATAAGGAGTTACCCCGGCTTTCGGAGAGTTGCAAACGATTCCTTCCTTCGCATCGAAGCTTTCTTCGCTTACGTCACAACCTTCTACCAACGGTACAATCGGCAAGTTGAAATGTTTGGCAAATGCATAGTCACGACTATCGTGCGCAGGTACCGCCATGATGGCTCCTGTTCCATAACCAGCCAATACATAATCACTAATCCATACTGGAACAGATTCTCCTGTAAACGGATTTACGGCATACGAACCACTGAACACACCCGTTACACGACGGTCAGCAATACGTTCACGTTCTGTACGCTTCTTTGTACGGTCCAGATAAGCCTCAACTTCTGCACGCTGTGCTTCGGTTGTCAGCGTCGGCACCAGTTCACTTTCAGGTGCAAGTACCATGAAAGTCACACCGAACATCGTATCGGCACGCGTAGTAAAGATAGTAAATTCCAAATCGCTGTCTTTTACCTTGAAACGTACTTCAGTACCTTCTGAACGACCAATCCAGTTACGCTGAGTTTCTTTCAAAGAATCTGTCCAGTCTACCGTTTCCAGTCCGTCAAGTAAACGCTGTGCATAAGCAGACACACGCAAACACCACTGGCGCATCTTTTTCTGCACCACCGGATGGCCTCCACGTTCAGATACCCCGTCTACTACTTCATCATTGGCCAATACCGTACCCAATGCCGGACACCAGTTTACCATGGTCTCTCCTAAGTAAGCGATACGGTAGTTCATCAGAATTTCCTGCTGTTCCTTTTCTGTCTTAGCTTTCCATTCTTCTGCAGTAAAATTCAGTTCTTCGCTGCATGCTACGTCCAGCCCCTTGGTTCCTTCAGCCTCAAAATGAGCAATCAGTTTGCTGATAGGCTGTGCTTTCTGGCATGAATTACAATAGAAGCTGTTGAACATTTTCTGGAAAGCCCACTGTGTCCAGTGATAATATCCAGGTTCGCACGTACGTACCTCACGATCCCAGTCGAACGAAAAACCAATCTTGTCCAACTGCTCGCGATAGCGTGCAATGTTAGCTGCGGTAGTAACGGCCGGATGCTGGCCCGTTTGAATGGCATACTGTTCAGCAGGCAAACCGTATGCGTCATATCCCATCGGATTCAACACATTGAATCCTTGCAATCGTTTGTAACGTGCATAAATATCGCTGGCAATGTATCCCAGCGGATGACCTACGTGAAGTCCCGCTCCCGACGGATAAGGGAACATGTTCAACACGTAGAACTTTTTCTTGGATTCATCTTCGACAACTTTATAGGTCTTACGTTCCACCCATCTCTGCTGCCACTTTTTCTCAATTTCTCTGAAATTATATTCCATAGCGAAATATTATATGATTGATTATTACGTATTTCTCCAATTTCTCCGCAAATATAGTAAGAGTTCAGGAATAAATAAGGATAGTTTCGAACGAAAAGTTTATCTTTGCTTGATAAATGAAAACCTAATCTTAGAAATCTATGTACATCCGTAAATTCTTTCTGCTCGCTACTATCCTCTGTAGTGTATGCAGTCTCAACGCACAGCGACATGAACAACTCTTGGAAACCGGCTGGAAATTCCACAAAGGAGAAACCAATGGAGCTGAAACTGTTTCATTTAATGATTCTCAATGGGAATCTGTCTGTATTCCACACGACTGGGCCATTTATGGACCGTTTGACCGTAATAATGATTTACAAAATGTAGCCATTACTCAGAACTTGGAGAAACAGGCATCTGTCAAGACCGGACGTACCGGAGGACTTCCTTATGTGGGAGTAGGATGGTATCGTACCTGTTTCGATGCAGACCCTGACAAAAAGACAACACTGGTTTTTGATGGAGCCATGAGTGAAGCCCGCGTGTATGTCAATGGAAAAGAAGCCTGCTTCTGGCCTTTCGGTTACAATTCCTTCCATTGCGACATTACTGAGCTTCTGCACAAAGAAGGAAAAGACAATGTATTGGCCGTACGTCTGGAAAACCGTCCTCAATCTTCCCGCTGGTATCCGGGAGCCGGACTTTACCGGAATGTCCATCTGATTACTGCAGAAAAAATACATGTACCTGTATGGGGAACACAGGTTACCACCCCACACGTTGCTAATGACTATGCTTCAGTTTGCCTTCGTACCTCTTTACAGAATGCAGGAAAAGAAGAAATTACCATAGAAACAGAAATTCTGGACCCGAACGGAAAAAGAGTTTCTTTCAAGAAAAACAGCGGACGTATCAATCACGGGCAACCGTTTACACAAAATTTTATTGTAGAAAACCCGCAATTGTGGTCGCCCGAAACACCGTTCTTATATCAGGCCGTATCTAAAATCTATGCCAACGGAAAACTAACAGATACTTATACCACCCGCTTTGGTATCCGTTCCATCGAATTTGTAGCTGACAAAGGCTTTTTCCTGAACGGCCAGCACCGTAAATTCCAGGGGGTATGCAACCACCACGACTTAGGTCCTTTAGGAGCTGCCATCAACGTATCGGCTCTACGCCACCAGCTTACATTATTAAAAGACATGGGCTGCGATGCCATTCGTACCGCACACAACATGCCGGCACCCGAACTTGTCAGACTCTGCGATGAAATGGGATTCATGATGATGATTGAACCTTTCGATGAATGGGACATTGCCAAATGTGAAAACGGATACCATCGTTATTTTAAGGAATGGGCCGAAAAAGACATGGTAAACATGCTACGGCAATACCGGAATAATCCCTGTGTAGTGATGTGGAGTATCGGTAATGAAGTACCCACCCAATGCAGCAGTGAAGGATACAAAGTAGCCAAGTTCCTGCAAGACATTTGCCATCGGGAAGACCCTACCCGTCCGGTTACCTGCGGCATGGACCAGGTTAGTTGTGTACTCGACAACGGTTTTGCGGCCATGCTCGATATTCCAGGATTCAATTATCGCGCACACCGCTATGAAGAAGCTTACCAACGCCTGCCTCAAAATCTTGTATTAGGCTCAGAAACCTCTTCTACCGTCAGTTCACGCGGTATATACAAATTCCCGGCAGAGCGTAAAGCCGATGCAAAATACGAAGACCATCAGTCTTCTTCTTACGACCTGGAATACTGCTCCTGGTCTAATATTCCCGATATAGACTTTGCTCTGGCTGATGACCACCAATGGACTTTGGGGCAGTTTGTCTGGACAGGTTTTGATTATCTAGGTGAACCCAGTCCATACGATACGGATGCATGGCCCAACCACAGCTCTATGTTCGGTATTATCGACCTGGCTTCCTTGCCCAAAGACCGGTACTATTTATACCGCAGCGTATGGAACAAGCAAGCTGAAACACTTCACATTCTTCCTCATTGGAATTGGGAAGGCAGAGAAGGAAAAGAAGTACCTGTATTCGTCTATACCAACTATCCGACAGCCGAACTTTTCATCAACGGAAAAAGTTATGGGAAACAGACGAAGAACAACCAAAGCGTAGAGAACCGTTACCGCCTGATGTGGCACAACGCCATTTACGAACCGGGAGAAGTAAAAGTCGTGGCATACGATGAACACGGTACGGCTAAAGCAGAAAAGATAATCCGCACGGCAGGCAAACCTCACCATATTGAATTGGTTTCTTCACGCCAGTCGCTCACAGCCGATGGAAAAGATTTGGCTTACGTAACCGTACGTGTTGTGGACAAAGACGGAAATCTCTGCCCCACAGATATGCGCTTGGTGAAATTTAAAGTAAAAGGAGCTGGAAGCTACAAAGCCTCAGCCAATGGAGATCCAACTTGTCTGGATTTGTTCCACCTGCCTCAGATGCACTCCTTCAACGGCATGCTGACTGCAATTGTGCAATCAGGAAAAGAAGCAGGTACCCTTGAGTTACAAGTCACCGCAAAAGGGCTGAAATCAGGAAAGATACAAATCGAAGTAAAATAACCCTCAAAACAACAGCGGGGAAAAGCAACCACGTTATGTCTGCTTTTCCCCGTTTATATTTTCACCCAGCCTGCTATCTGTTCAGGCTTTCCTTAAATTCAACTTCTACAATACGAAGTTCATGATTGGTTTTATCTCCATCTTTCGCCTTAAACAAATCCAATTCATTGGCTACTGGAGCAGCCACTTCCACAATCTGTCCAAAGGCATCATCCTCTTTACTTGAACCCTTCAACCGGATAGTTATTTCAGAAGCAGGAACCGGTTTCACTTTCAGATGAACGTAACCCAGACTTTTTTCAGTTTCTCCGCTCCAAATCAGTTCATCGCCCGCATAAATTTCCAAAGGATAACTGCGCATACGCCATCCTGTAAGTTTCATACATACCTCATCCACACGCGCTATCCTTTCAAGATGATACTTAATCCATGCAGTGGAAGCTTTTCCATCATTTTTCCATTCACTCAATTCATTGTCATCACAACTCTTACAAGCTTCTTCCGTATTTATTCCAGCCTCTGCAGAGAGCACAGCCACATCCACCGCACAATCTATATAAGAAGGAGACAAAGGTGTTTCTCCACGATCTAAACTTCCTTCCAAATCATCTCCAGGAATGTATGTACTCAGTCCGTTTTGTACTTCTACAGGAGAAGAAACCAGTTCCAATGAGGCAGAAGCCAATCCTTCTGCTTCAGCTCGTACAACCACCTTCCCTGCTGTAACAGACGAGCGCAATAACGCACGGTTCACCCCACATTCCACAGGAAGTTTTTCCGACAAGATATAATTATCCGGACCTTGCGCTATACCTCCTCGCCATTCTGCCGGACCTTCTACCGTAAAATGAATCAAATCGTTCGCCAGCGGACAACAATTCCCTTCCGCATCAGCGACCTCCACTTGCAACAACACCAAATCGGCTCCATCGGCTTTCCATCCTTTCGGATGCTGAATGGCAGCTAATTTCAATTTAGCTGGTTTACCTGCGGTTCTTAACTGCATACGCGCAGCTTCTTTTCCGTCATTATACCCCACAGCTTCCAATACTCCAGGAGTGAAGGCGATTTTATCAAAAGTAAACAAAAAATGATAGTCACGCTGAGCCTGTCCCATTGGTTTTCCGTTTAAAAATAACGCCACACTATCCGTATTAGAAACCACATACACAGGCTTGACCACTCCCGGTTCATAATTCCAGTGTCCTACGATATGCAAACGAGGATTTTCCGTATCTACCCATCCGTCCCACATCACTTGATGAGCGAAATAAGAATCTTTCGGAATACGCATCGGGTCTGTATCTCCACTACGCCGGTAATTCTCTACCCCACGAAAATGAGTATTTGTATCTGAAAAAATAATCTTAGCGCCGCCTGAGCTTACCCTTTTCCCTGTCCCCGGACGTTCACGCCAGTAATCAAACCAACGAATCACATTCTCAATGGTGAAAGAGTCCTGATTGCGATTGTATACACTGGCATCTGCCTGTTTTTTCGTTTTTCCGGTGGCCGCAGAATGATAAGCACTGTTTCCTTCTCCATCCTTATGATATGGATAGGAGTAATTATCCCAATACTTGCGCAAGCCTTCATCACGGCAATACTCCATGGCCCACATAGGATGATGAGCACTTTTGTTAATATACAACATCTCTCCCCCATACTCGGCATCACGAATATCCAGCATCTCACGAGAACCGATTGCACGCCCACCATGATAATCAAACTCATCACGTATCTTCTTCATCTCCAGCATGTGTTCACGGCTGATTGATTCATTGCCACATTCATAAAAAAGGATACTCGGATTGTTGCGGTTATAGATAATTGCATCCCTCATTACCAGTTTACGCTGTTCCCACTGACGTCCTTTGCAGTCTTTTTCTGCATCTCCTGCCGGCATGGCCTGAATCAAACCGACACGGTCGCATGACTCTACATCTTGCTTCCAGGGAGTTACATGCATCCAACGCACCAGATTAGCATTGGCTTTCACCATGAGGCCATTGCTATAATCACTCAACCAGGCCGGTACCGACATTCCTACAGCAGGCCATTCATTACTTGTTCGCTGAGCAAATCCCTTCAACTGAATCACCCGGTCGTTCAACCATACTTTTCCATCAGCAAATCGTGTCTTGCGAAAACCTGTACGCGTAATTACTTCATCCGTTTTCTTTCCCTCTATGCACAAAGCAGTCTTTACCGTATACAGATAGCCATACCCCCAGCTCCAGAAATGTAAACCCTCTACTTCACTTTCAGCTGAAAGCACTATTTTTTCTCCTGGATTAATTCTTTTCTCCTCGCCACAGAACGCCTTTACAAGCTTCCCGTCACGGTCAAAAAGTTCCACCAGATAACCAACCGTCTGACTTTTCTTTGTTTCATTTTTCACTTCCGATTCGGTATGAATCCGAGCTTTACGAGCACGCACTTGAATATCTTCCGCATAAATATAGACACCCGTAGTTTGCAGATTACTATATAAAGGTAAGGTTTGGTATAGTTTATCCGTCACATGCAACCACACATTCTTGGGTAAGCCTCCATAATTTGCATTAAAATTACGGTTACTCCACTGATACTTCACGTCAGTAGCCTTCTCTGCATAATCCCAATTGTTATCAATACGTGCAGCAATGACATTTTCCTTACCTGGCTTTACAAATGCAGTAAGGTCAAAACCAAAAGCCATCACTCCATTTTCATGCTGACCAACCAGGTGACCGTTCACATACAGATCAATTCCTTGTCGTGCTCCTTCAAATTCAATGAACACCTTTCGTCCTTTCACATCAGCAGGTAAGCGAAAATGTTTTCGATACCACACAATTGTATCAGTAAGATCCTTGATATTCAGTTTGAAAGCTTCATCCTCATTGAATGCATGAGGAAGTGTAACCGACTTCCATTCTGCATCCGAATAGTCCATCTCCTCTGCCTGAACTATATCACCCACCTTTAATTTCCAGTCGCTGTTGAAATTATACTTCTCCCGCTCTGCGGCATGAATATGCCCTAAAGCCATAAAAATGAATAAACTTATTAGAATGTACCTCATAGTATTGCCTTTTTAACTACTTAACAAAGGTATGTTTTTTGTTTCTACAAGGTATAGGAAAAATAGATAGTTAAGATGGAATAAATGATGGTTATCAGAAATTCTTTACATTTCATGCGGGACAAGATTCAAACTAACAGAATTTTATCTGAATAAAAATCCCAAAGGATTAAACAGAAAATCCTTTTACCAGTTCTATGTTTTCTTATCTGAATCCATAAGTTTCTCAATCTGCAAACCCACGTTTTAGGGCTGAAAAACATATATTTCCGATAAGCAACACATAAAATCTACAAGCACGAATTCGGCTCTTTGCTATTGAGTTTTCCCAACTATATTAAAACGTACGTTAAGATGTTAAATTAAAAGCTTAAAATCAATTCTATTATTAACATTTCAAAAAGAAATAAGTACATCACTTCTTCGGAAGAGGTGAAGAAAGCTTTTTAATGCAAAATATACCTATCCACCTGTATCCAATAATCTCGTGCTGATTTTTCCATGTTTCTACACAATTTTACATTGTTTACCCTCTCATACAATTGTACTTTTACATCGCATTCAAAAATGCAAAATACAAAGATATAATGAAACTAACTTTTGTTTAACTTAACCAAATTAGAGGTATGAAAGACAGAACTTATTCTAGTCTGATGCGTTGCGCTTCTAACTTGCAACGCCTGTTCTTCTTAGCCTTGTTCTCTGTTATCGCTATTGGAGCGTATGCACAAGGTAAGACGGTGTCGGGTACGGTACTCGATAAAAGTGGGGAATCTGTAATTGGTGCAAGTGTAGTAGTAAAAGGAACTACTAACGGTACAATTACTGACTTTGACGGTAAGTTTACCTTATCTAATGTACCTAATGACGCTTCACTTGAAATCAGCTTTGTTGGCTACAAGACTCAAGTGATTCCGGTACAAGGAAAAACAACATTTAATGTCACAATGGCAGAAGACACCGAAGTGCTTGATGAAGTTGTCGTAGTAGGTTACGGTGTACAGAAAAAATCGGATGTTACAGGTGCAATGGCACGTGTCGGAGAAAAAGAATTGAAAGCGATGCCTGTTAAAAATGCACTGGAAGGTATGCAAGGTAAAACCGCCGGTGTGGACATTACTTCCAGCCAGCGTCCGGGTGAAGTAGGAAGCATTAATATCCGTGGTGTACGTTCTATCACTGCCGATCAAGGCCCGCTGTATGTAGTAGATGGTATGATTATCCAAAACGGCGGTATCGAAAATATCAACCCGAGTGATATTGAATCTATCGACGTATTGAAAGACGCTTCTGCTACTGCTATTTATGGTTCGCGCGGTGCCAATGGTGTAATCTTGGTTACTACTAAGAAAGGAAAAGAAGGAAAGATTTCATTGAATTATTCAGGAACCGTAACCTTTGAGACCCTGCATGATGTAACAGAAATGATGTCTGCTTCAGAATGGTTGGATTACGCTCGTCTTGCCAAATATAACATGGGATCTTATGCATCTGCAACTCCTGATTACGAAGCTGATAAAGCTGCATTTGGCAGTGTAGCCGCTTCTTGGGCAAACATTGAAAAAGCATGGGAAGGAGGAACTTATGATCCTTCAAAAGTAGGTTCCTATGATTGGGCTTCTAATGGCAAACAAACGGGTATCACTCATGAACATACATTAAGCGCTTCTGGCGGTACAGACAAATTCCAGGGTTATGCTTCATTCGGATATTTAAATCAGAAAGGTACACAGCCTGGACAGGCCTATGAACGCTATACATTAAAAACTTCTTTCGACGCTTCCCCTCTGAGTTTCTTTAAGATGGGTTCTTCAATCAACGCATCTTATTCAGATCAGGATTATGGTTACAGCTTCACAAAATCTGTTACAGGTTCGGGAGACCTTTATGGAGCATTGAGAAGCATGCTGCCATGGACTGTACCTTATGATGAAAACGGAGAATACATTCGTAACCCGAATGGTGATGTAAACATCATCAACCCTATTCGTGAACTGGATTACAATACCAACCAGCGCCGTACATTCCGAGCTAATGCCAGCATGTATGCACAAGTAGACTTCGGAAAAATCTGGGAACCACTGGAAGGACTTTCTTATAGAATTCAGTTTGGTCCTGAATTCCAGTATTATACTCTGGGAATAGCCAATGCTGCAGAAGGTATCAACGGAGATGGAAACAATGGAGCTCAATACAAAAATGAACAGAAACGTTCATGGACACTGGATAACTTGATTTATTACAACAAGACATTTGCTGAAAAACATAATTTAGGATTGACTTTGATGCAATCAGCTTCTGCTTATCACTATGAAATGGGTGATATGCGTGCCACTAATGTTGCTTCATCAGAAGAATTATGGTATAATATGTCTACAGCTGGTACATTAAGTTCATTCGGCACTGGACTGACAGAAACCCAGATGACTTCTTACATGATTCGTGCAAACTACGGATTCATGGATAAATACTTATTGACCGCATCTATGCGTTGGGATGGTGCTTCACAGTTAGCTCCAGGACATAAATGGGCAAGCTTCCCTTCTATGGCGTTGGCATGGCGCCTGGATCAGGAAAATTTCCTGAAAGACGTTAACTGGTTAAGCCAATTGAAATTGCGTCTTGGATTTGGTATCACAGGTAATGCCGCTATTGCAGCTTATGCCACTAAAGGAGCTATTACCGGATTATACTACAACTGGGGACAAACAGATTCTTCATTAGGATATGTTCCTTCAGATCCTTCTGCAAAAAATCCGGCTAAGATGGCTAATCAGGATTTAGGATGGGAAAAAACAACTCAGTACAACGTAGGTATCGATTATGGATTCTTTAATAACCGCTTAAGTGGTAGCATTGATGCCTATAAGACTAAGACCAATGACTTGTTGCTCGGTATGACGATTCCTTCATTAACAGGTTACACTTCTACATATGCCAACGTAGGAAAGACATCCGGATGGGGTATTGACTTACAGGTAAATGCCATTCCTGTTCAAACAAAAGATTTCTCTTGGAATACTACATTGACATGGTCTATGGACCGCAACAAGATTGAAGAGTTATCTAATGGAAGAACTGAAGATGTAAATAACAGATGGTTTGTAGGTGAAGAAATCGGTGTATACTATGATTATGTATATGATGGAATCTGGAAAACATCTGAAGCTGAAGAAGCAGCAAAATATGGTCGTAAACCTGGTCAGATTAAAGTAAAAGATTTAAATCAGGATAGTTCTATTGATGCCACAAACGACCGTCAGATTGTCGGTAAAGTACGTCCTGACTGGACTGCCGGATGGAATAATACATTCAGCTACAAGAATTTTGAACTTTCATTCTTTATCCTTTCACGTTGGGGCTTTACCGTTCCACAAGGAGCTGCCACTCTTGACGGCCGTTACATGATGCGTAAATTGGACTATTGGGTAGCTGGCACCAACGAAAATGCACAATATTACTCTCCGGGTTCAAATGGAGAGGCTGCAGATACATACAGCTCTTCTATGAACTATCAGGATGGTTCATACATCAAAGTACGTAATATTTCTTTGGGATATAACTTTACTTCTAAGCAACTGAAAAATGTAGGATTGAACAATCTTAAAGTATACGTACAGGCCATGAACCCATTCACTATTTATAAAGCTTGTGACTGGTTGGATACTGATTTGCTTAACTATGATAATAACACTAAAACATTTGGTTCTGCAACAACTCTGAAGAGCTTTGTTATCGGTGTTAATATTGGATTCTAATCATAAAATTAAGGAACTATGAAACTAAATAAAATATTATATACTGCATTAATGATCAGTTCTATGGGAAGCAGTCTGTCTTCATGTAAAGATTCTTTCCTGGATGAAGAACTAATTACCCAATATAGTACCGACCGATTTGAAACCCAAGAAGGTCTCGATGAACTGGTTACCGGTGCATATCAGAAATTGAAATTTAAATATAACTACGTTTGGGCAATCGAATGCTACAACATGGGAGTAGATGAATTTACCGATGCAAACAATACTATGCCTGCATGGAATCACTACAGCCAAGACTTGAACTCAGCGGAAACTGGAGCTAACCAACCGGTTTGGGATAATTTCTATGGCTTGGTAGAACCGGCAAATATCATCATTGCCAATATGCCTCAATATTACGATAAAAATAGTGCTACCTATAAAACCCGCTTGGGAGAAGGCTATTTTTTAAGAGCGTTTGCCTATTTTGAACTGGTTAAACAATTTGGCGGTGTGCCCCTTAAGCTAACCCCTTCAACCAGTGTAGAGACCTATTTCACACGTGCATCTGAAGAAGATGTTTACAAACAGATTATCAGCGACTTCCAAGAAGCTTATAACTTGTTGCCAGAAAGCCCAGAGCAGACAGGCCGTATTACAAAATATGCCGCTGCCCATTTTTTAGCTAAAGCACATCTGTTCCGTGCTTCTGAGTTATACAGTGGATGGAACTCAAGCTATGTTGCTGAAGACTTGGACGCCGTAATTCAGTATGGTTCGGAAGTGGTAAACAAACACCTGATATGTACTAACTACGTAGAACTTTGGGACTACCAGGAACCTAATGGAGCAAATGAAAAAGTCAGTGAAGTCGTATTGGCAGCACAGTTCTCAAACGATGAATCTACATGGGGACGTTACGGTAATCAGATGCATCTGTATTACCCATCTGTATACCAGGATATACAGGGAACTAAACGTGACATCTCTGGTGGCCGTGAATTCTCTTATGTAAGTGCAACTGAATATACCATGCAGGTATTCGACCGAGTTAATGACTCCAGATTCTGGAAATCATTTATTACTTGCTATGGAGCAAACTACACAGCCGGAGCACCTACATGGACTGAAGAAGATATAAATAACGGCGCACCCGCAGGTGTTAATGTGGGAGATAAGCGTTTTATCGCTGGAGAAGTAGGTATCAAATATATCGTTAACGAACCGGGAGACGACCGTTTTGAAAACTACTCAACAGGGGCAGCTGATATCAAAGTAAAGAAAAATGGAGAGATTTGTGCACCACACACATTTGTACGTTATTTCAAAGGTGAAAATCAGCTGAACTGGAACCTCTCTACACACACAGGAAACTATTATAACATTATTCCTCACAAACGCTCTGTTGCATTGTCTAAGTTCCGTGACGGTTCGCGTAACTCTATTGGTTCTCAGTTTGGAACTCGTGATGCCATTATCGCACGTTCAGCTGATGATGTGCTAATGGTAGCAGAAGCTTATATCCGTAAAGGAGAAAGCCATTATGCAGACGCTATCACCTGGATTAACAAATTGCGTGACCGTGCTGCCTATAAAGAAGGTGAAGACAGAAGTGTAAACGTGGATGGTGGTCAATCTTACAAAAACAACACATACTGCTCCGGAAAAGGAGGAGGTTACTCTGCTGACGGAGCCATCTATTCTGAACAGAACACTTATTATGAATCTAATAACCTGGAAGGACAGGAAAGTGTTTACAATGCACAGTCATCTCTTTCAGGCATGCACCTGAACAGCGTAGACGATGTATATAATTCTCAAACAGATGCACCTATCTATCAGGCACTGAATTGCACTAGCAATGCAGAAAAAATGATGTGCTTCTTGTTGAACGAACGTACACGTGAACTTTGTGGTGAAGGATATAGATGGGAAGACCTGGCACGTACAAAAACTCTTGATGCACGCTGGCATGCATTTAACGACGGTGTAAGCCGTGGTATCGGTGAGTTTAACCCAGACAAACATTACTATCGCCCAATTCCACAATCATTCCTTGATGGTATCACAAATGAGAGTGGAGCAGCTTTGACCAATGAGGAAAAACAAGCAATGCAGAATCCTGGCTATTAACCAAAACCTTATTTTTCCATACAATTTTAAGAGACGCTTTTCAAAAAAGAGAAGCGTCTCTTTTTTATACAAATTTACAGCAACATGTACAATACTCCAGTCCCTAAGACAGAAGCTTTCCCGTACTTTGCAAAATGATTATTTTTCCAATAAAACTATGAAGAAACTGTGGTTAATAGGACTTTTGATGTATAGTCCGTTTACGATGAATGCACAATCCGGAACGACATCCGGACTGGACAAAAGCCATTTCAGCAAATACTGGAAGGTGGAATCCGAATCTCCTGACTATAAAGTTTCCTTTTCAGGAGATACCTGTGAAATTTTATCTCCTAAAGGACTGACTCTGTGGAGAAAAGAAAAAATGTCGGGCAACGTCACCATTGAATACGATGCCTGTGTGGCAGTAGAAGGGAAACCAGGTGACAGACTAAGCGACTTAAACTGCTTCTGGATGGCTTCCGACCCGAAAGCTTCTGACATCTGGAAACGCATGAACTGGCGAAACGGAGTTTTCGTAAACTGCTACAGCCTTCAGCTGTATTATCTGGGATATGGAGGTAACTACAATTCTACCACTCGTTTCCGCCGTTATGACGGCAATGAAGCCGGGGTTACAGATGAAAAGGTGCGTCCTGCCATTTTGAAAGAATACAAAGACCAAAATAATCTGTTGACAGCAAATAAATGGTATCACATTAAGATTCAAAATACAGACAACAGAATACGCTATTACATCGACGGGAAATTACTTGTCGACTTTTATGATCCGTCACCGTTGACTTCCGGCTGGTTCGGTTTCCGTACCACATTATCTAGGACACGTATCACTAATTTCAAATACTCCATTGAAAAAGAAAAAGCTACCGAAGCTCCTTTACACTGGATTGGAAAGGTTCCAGAACAAGCACGCCCCATCAGTTTTGGAGTTCCGTTCAAACAAGGTAAAGTAAAATCAGGTACCCCCTTGTGTGTACAAACTGAAAACGGAGAATTAGTGGAGGCCGACACATGGACCACAGCATACTGGCCCGATGGATCTGTAAAATGGGCAGGTATGGCTGCTGTTATTCCGGGTAATACCCGTTCAGTAAAAGTAATACCTTCTTCTAAAAAGAAAAAAACGACCAATACAGAAGAAATTCATGTCACAGAATCCGATAACCAACTGACTATAGCCACTGGAAAAATTACTGCTTTTATCCCTAAATCTGGAACTTGTATTCTAGACAGTCTTCTGTATGGGAATGTGAAAGTAGGTGGAAAGGCGGATTTAATTGCCAGCACACAAGATTCTCCATCACGAGAAGATGCCACTGAGATTCATTATCAGTCATTCAATAGCCTCATCAAAAAAGCCGTAATTGAACAGCAAGGAAAAATACGTACTACCATCAAACTGGAGGGTGTACAGCAGGGAAAAGACGGACGTGAATGGCTTCCGTTCACTCTGCGTATGTATTTTTACGCAGGAAATGAGCAAATCAAAATGGTACACTCTTTCATCTACGATGGAGACCAAAACAAAGATTTTATCCGCTCACTAGGAGTACGATTCCAGGTTCCGATGAGAGAGGATTTATATAACCGTCATGTAGCCTTCGCCGGTGCCGACGGAGGTGTATGGAGCGAACCGGTTAAACCGCTGGTGGGAAGAAGAATCCTGACACTCGACAAAGACCAAAGCTGGCAGAAACAACAGATGGAAGGAAAACGCATTCCTGAATACCAGCGTTTTGATGCAAAAAACAGAAGTTTGATTGACAATTGGGCAGCATGGGATAATTTCCGTCTCTCTCAACTTACAGACAATTCTTTCAGCATCCGCAAACGGGCTACAGAAGACAGTCCCTGGATTGGTACTTTTACCGGCACACAAGCCGGAGGATATGCTTTTGCCGGTGATGTCAGTGGAGGAATAGGAGTTGCCTTACAGGATTTCTGGCAAGCTTATCCTTCTACCCTGGAAGTACAATATGCACGTAGCCAGGAAGCTTCACTGATTGTCTGGTTATGGAGTCCGGAGTCAGAAGCTATGGACTTAAGACACTATGACAAGGTGGCACATGACCTGATAGCCAGCTACGAAGACGTACAGGAAGGAATGAGTACCCCCTATGGTATTGCTCGCACACACACACTGACCGTTGTTCCACAAGCTGCTTATCCAGGTAAAGCCGGCATCGCAGAAACGGCACAGATTCTATCAGAAGCAGCTCCACTGATGTGTACACCGGAATATCTCCATGCCTGCCGGGCTTTTGGCATCTGGTCATTACCTGACAGAAGTAATCCGCAGCGCAGTAAAGTAGAAGACCGCCTGAATGCTTATATCGATTTATATCAAAACGCTATTGCTCAACATAAATGGTATGGTTTTTGGAACTATGGTGACTTAATGCATGCTTACGATCCGATACGCCACTCTTGGAGATACGATGTAGGCGGATATGCATGGGATAACACCGAACTGGCATCCAACATGTGGCTGTGGTATAATTTCCTGCGTACAGGACGGCAGGACATCTGGAAAATGGCAGAAGCCATCACACGTCATACGGCAGAAGTGGATGTATACCACATCGGTCCCAATGCAGGCTTAGGAAGCCGTCACAACGTCAGTCACTGGGGATGCGGTGCAAAAGAGGCTCGTATCAGTCAGGCCGCCTGGAATCGTTTCTATTATTACCTGACCACAGACGAAAGAGCCGGCGACTTAATGAAAGAAGTAACCGATGCAGACCAGAAGCTATATACACTCGATCCGATGCGTTTGGCCGAGCCAAAGAGCCAGTTCCCATGCAGCGCACCTGCCCGATTACGCATCGGCCCCGACTGGCTGGCCTACGCTGGTAACTGGATGACTGAATGGGAACGTACGCAAAATACGAAGTACTGCGACAAGATTATCACAGGCATGAAGAGTATTGCAGCCCTGAAAAATGGATTGTTCACCGGAAATATGGCCTTAGGATATGACCCGGCAACTGGAGTGATCAGTTATGAGGGAGACCCCAATAAACAAAATACCAATCACCTGATGACGATCATGGGAGGCTTTGAAATAATGAATGAAATGCAGGAAATGATTCAGGTTCCGGAGTTCAACAAAGTATGGCTGGAACATGCACGTGACTACAAACAAAAAGCACTCGAAATAACACGTAATCGTTTCCGGGTTTGCAGACTGATGGCATACGCTGCATCCCATCTGTATGACCCGAAAACAGCTGCAGAGGCCTGGAAGGATTTATGGAGCAAACTGGAACATACTCCGGCACCGGAATTCAAGATAGAAAAAGTGCTTCCTCCAGAAGTTCCGGCAACTATGGATGAATGTAAGACAATCAGCACCAATGATGCTGCACTGTGGAGTCTGGATGCGATTTATATGCAGGAGGTAATTCCGCAATAACACCACATTAATAGATAACAAAAACGGCTTTAAATGACAGGAAAACATCATTTAAAGCCGTTTTTTACATCCTATATTTTCTCTCTTCTAAAATTTGAAGACCAATACACCGGCTGTAGCAATATTAGGAGTACCAATCAACACTTTTGCTCCTTGAGGAAGTGCAAACTGATAAGGCTGGTCACTATAGTTTAGCACTATACCTAATCCGTTACGGTATTCCATTGTCACACCGTAAGGTAAATTCATTACCTCGATTTGCAGACGACTATACAACTTATCCAAAACCTGACGCTCCAAAGCCCCGTCTGAACTGTCTACTCCGATATAAGTCACAGACCCCTTTCCTAATTTACGGAAAGTAACCGCAGGTTTTCCTTCATAAAATTCATTCGTATAAGTAGCCCAAACCTCATTGGAAGCACTGGGTTGCAAAATCTCTCCCCAAGTATTCCAAGTATAAACCTTTCCATCCATCTTTACTTGTCCTGGATCTTGAGGCAACAACAAGTCATAAAACTCCATGTGATTCCCGGTCAACTCATCAATCATTGAACCAAAAGGAGCCTCCGGTAAACGTCCAAAACGGTCTTTCTGTGCGGTACGGCAAGTCAGCACCAAGTTTCCTCCTTCTTCCACATATTTTTTCCACCTTGCTACCAGTTCTTTATCGGCCAACTGATATGCGGGAACTATCATCACCGGATATTGTGAGAAATCTTTCTCTTCAGAAATAAAATCTACAGGAGCTGCATAAGACTTAAGTGTACGATAATATTTATCTACATGAGCAAAAGTATTCCATGTTGCATTCTGTTTCTGACGGTCAATACTCCAATAATTTTCCGGATTCCATAAAATAGCTGTCTTCCGTTTCAGATAGGTTTCCGGTTTATCTTCCTTCGGGCGATAATCTTTTCTCAAAGAACGGATTTCTTTCATAAACTGTTCATACTCTCGTCCGCCAGGTGTCACAGTCACACCGTCTGTGCCCACAATACCATAATGGTACTGCTCAGTTCCATACAAAGGCTGACGATAGCGATACGTACAGATAAAATCAGAGCCTCCGGCAAATACACTCCATAACCACAAACGGACAGCACCTGGCAAGGGTTGAGGATTGATACTTCCCCAGTTTACCTGTCCCGGCTGCAACTCCATTACCCCGTAAATACCATTTACCGGACGGAAAAAGTCATTTGCCATGGCAATCCGTAAAGGATTTCCCACACGATATCCTCTACGACCGATACCTTCATTGTCACCATATACCATATAGCGGGTATAGCTGACAAAATCCAAGTCCTTGCTACCTCCAATATGTCCTTTATCATAATCTGGAATATAATTGGTAGTCACCCACTGGTTCTTGGCATATTTCTTGATTAACCTGCATTGTTCATTCAAAAAGTCATTAGTCTGCTTGGCTGCAAACCGACGATAATCTAGAATCTGATGATGATTCATAAACATCTGGGCGGTTTTAGGCAAGGTAATTTCCTCAAACCGAGAATAGACTTCACTCCAGAAGGCAGTGCCCCAGGCTGCATTCAGTTCCTGAATATTGTGATGGTATTTCTCTTTCAAGAATTCCCGGAAAGCTTCTTCTGCTGCCTGATTATAGTCAAATTGTACAGTAGGCTCATTATCCAGCTGCCAACCAATTATGCGCGAATCCTTTCCATAATGGCGGGCCAGTTCTTCAATCATACGATAAGCGAGTTTCCGGTAAACAGGAGAAGCAAAAGAAGCATGCTGGCGTGCCCCATGATCTTGCACAGTACCGTCTTCGGACTTCAGCAAAACCTCCAGATATTTACGGCTTAACCATACAGGAGGAGTAGCTGTAGAAGTGCACATCACGACCTTCAAATCATATTTGGCCGCCAAGGCAACTGCCCGGTCCAGCCAAGAAAAATCATATACCCCCTCCTGTGGCTCAAGCTGCGCCCAAGCGAATTCTGCAAAATGAGTAAATTCAAATCCTAGTTCATGCATCTGTTTCAGGTCGCGTTCCCATTGACTTTCATCCCAATGTTCCGGATAATAATAAGCTCCTGTCAAGGTCAAATCTTTGTCATTAAACCAGGTATGCTGAGCAAAAACTCCCCCATAGAACAAGCACCCGCATACCATTGCAAGCAAACGTTTTTTCATCGTATTCAAGTATTAGTTTTGAAATGTATTACTCTTGCAAAGGTAGAAGGAAATCACAATCAGCCTGCATGATAGCTCATTTTTTTCAGGAAAGTGTATGATAATCGAGGAACATGTATAATAATCCATGCTCCTTTCGATTCAAGATGCGTAACTTTGCTGAAACAAGGACAACATTTTATCAAGAACTATGAATTCACTGAAATCATTTGTGACTGGATTTTTTTTATGGAGCATTTTAGGGGGAATTTCTGCTCAAAACAAAGCACTTTCTTTCTCTATGCCCGATGGTTCAGGTACACTCAGACTAGGCATTATTGAAAACGACTCAAGCCGATGGCTGGATGAGAAACAGACACAGCTGCATATCGATTGCCATCCACTCAGTGATACAAAAGGATTCATTCTGGAAATCGAAAATAAGAGAGAAGATATTACATTGGGATGGGCTTTTGGAGGATGCGATGCGACCACTCCAGAAACAGATATTGAACCTCAATATTGCAAAGACAATGTTTTCAATGTAGAAGGTACACAAGTTACAGTCTACCACGGAAAAGTTATGCAACTAAAAGTGACCAATCTTATAGTTCCCTCAGCTTCTTCCATTCGTTTATCCGACGGACACAAGCAACATACTCCGTTGGCACTTTTCACATCCGGAAAGAAAACGGATGCTCCCGTACTGGCAGCAACCTGCCTGATTCGTAAAGGAGAAAAAGTGTACTTCTGTGCATACAAGCAAAATACAAAGGCCGACTATGCCGACTACATGTTACCAGCATTGTTTTACCAAGAAAAGCAACAACCATGAATAAGAAAATCATCATTTGCTTGTGGATTTTGTTTCTCTGTACAAACATACTGCAAGCAAAAATTTATAACGTAAAAGATTTCGGAGCCGTAGGCGACGGACAGCACATTGATTCTGAAGCCATCAATCAGGCTATCGTGCAAGCTACCCGCGAAGGAGGGGGAACAATATATGTTCCTGCTGGAAAATATGCCTGTTATTCTATCCGACTTGCCAGCCAGATTCATCTGTATCTGGAACAAGGTGCTACAATTGTGGCTGCTTTCCCTACGGCTGAAAAGGGATATGACAAAGCAGAATCCAATCCCCATAACAGCTATCAAGACTTCGGACACAGTCACTGGAAGAATTCCCTTATCTGGGGAATTAACCTGGAAGATATTACAATCAGTGGTCCAGGAAAGATTGACGGAAAAGGATTGACACGCGAAGAAAGCCGACGCGACGGAGTAGGCAATAAAGCCATCAGTCTGAAAGAATGCAAGAATGTTACACTGAAAGATCTGTCTATGTTTCGTTGTGGTCACTTTGCCCTACTGGCTACTGGAGTAGACAACTTGACCATCGATAACCTGAAAGTAGATACCAACCGTGACGGATTTGACATCGACTGTTGCAAAAATGTACGTATCAGCCGATGCAGCGTCAATACTCCATGGGATGATGCTATTGTACTAAAATCATCTTATGCGTTAGGCTACTTTAAAGATACAGAAAACGTAACAATCTCCGACTGTTACGTCAGCGGATACGATCGCGGAACTATGCTCAGCGGTACTTGGGAACTGGATGAGCCTCAGGCACCGGACCATGGCTACCGTACAGGACGTATCAAACTGGGTACAGAATCTAGTGGAGGATTTAAGAATATCACCGTAACCAACTGTATTTTTGAACACTGCAGGGGACTGGCTTTGGAAACGGTAGACGGAGGGCATCTGGAAGACATCGAAATCAGCCATATCACCATGCGACACATTGTCAATGCCGGTATCTTTCTCCGCCTGGGAGCCCGTATGCGAAGCCCCGAAGGAACTCCAGCCGGAAGTATGAAGCGTATCCGTATCAGTCACATTAATGTATACAATGTAGACTCCCGTTATTCTTCCATTATCAGCGGTATCCCTAATGGGATTATAGAAGATGTTACCTTCGACCACATTCACTTGTATTATAAAGGAGGATATACAAAAGAAGATGGAAAAAGAGAGCTTCCGGAACAAGAAAAGGTATATCCTGAACCATGGATGTTCGGTACTATCCCGGCAAAAGGCTTCTACATTTCACATGCTAAGAATATCTCGTTTCATCATATCAACTTCTATTATGAGAAACCGGATGGACGTCCTTTATTCGTAACCAAAGATGTAGAAAACATCCGCTTTACAGATATTCGGGAGAATGGAGAAGACGTTTCAATCACAATAAATCAATAATCAAATATCACATAAAATGAAGACACAAAGGAAATGGCTCATGACATTGGCTGCCTGCAGCCTAGGAGTGCTCAGCTCCGCACAAACGAATTATGATTTCAGTAAACTGCAGCGAGAAAAACTCGGAAGAGGAGTTGTCGCCGTCAGAGAGAATGCACAAAAAGTAGCAGTTTCATGGAGATACCTTTCTTCCGACCCAATGGAAACCGCATTCAATGTTTACCGGAACGGAAAAAAGATTGCACAAGTTCCAGCTGGAACAGGAACTTTTTATACAGACAATTATGCAGGAAACCAGAAAGCAGTCTATATGGTAAAACCCGTGATCAATGGGAAAGAGACTTCAAATGAAGGAAGCTATACCCTTCCGGGAAATGCTCCTTCAGGATACATTGACATTCCACTGGACAAACCCGCAGACGGTGTTACACCGACCGGAGAAAAATACAGCTACAGTCCCAACGATGCCTCCATCGGAGATGTAGATGGAGATGGAAACTATGAAATTATCCTGAAATGGGACCCATCAAACGCACACGACAATGCACACGATGGTTACACAGGAAACGTATATTTCGACTGCTATCGCCTGACCGGAGAAAAACTATGGCGCATTGATATGGGAAAGAACATACGTGCCGGTGCTCACTACACCCAGTTTATGGTATATGACCTGGATGGAGACGGAAAAGCTGAAATCGTGATGAAAACTTCCGACGGAACCATAGATGGAAAAGGAAAAGCAATCGGAGATGCCACGGCCGACTATCGTGAACCAGGAAATCCCAACCAGCCTAAAGGAGGAGATTTTCCTCCCAATGATCCTCGAGGTAAAGGAAAACCTACAGACCCTCTTCGTAACCAAGGACGTATATTGACCGGAAATGAATACCTGACTGTCTTCAACGGACTGACAGGCGAAGCTATGCAAACCATTGACTATATTCCATTACGTGGCGATTTGAAAGGCTGGGGAGACGAGCGTGCCAACCGTAGTGACCGTTTTCTGGCATGCATTGCTTACCTGGACGGAGTTCATCCTAGCGTAGTCATGTGCCGTGGATATTATACACGTACCGTACTGGCTGCATTCGACTGGAACGGAAAAGAACTGAAAAACCGCTGGGTATTCGACAGCAACAACCCGGGATGTGAGAAATATGCCGGACAAGGCAACCATAACCTCCGTGTAGGAGATATTGATCAGGACGGATGCGATGAAATCGTATATGGCTCTTGTACATTCGACCACGATGGAAAAGGACTTTATTCCACAGGAATGGGACACGGAGATGCCATGCACCTCACTCAATTTGATCCGGCTTCAGCCAGTCTGCAAGTATGGGCCTGCCATGAAAACCGGAAAGACGGTTCTTCATTCCGAGATGCAAAAACCGGAAAAGTATTGCTTCAATATCCCGACAAGACCGATGTAGGACGTTGTATGGCTGCCGAAATTGACCCGACAAGTCCCGGTGTAGAAATGTGGTCACTAGCCTCAGGAGGAATTCGTAACATCAAAGGAGAAGTAGTGGCAGAAAAAGTTCCCGGACTGTCTTACAACATGGCAGTATGGTGGGATGGCGACTTGCTCCGTGAACTGCTTGACAAAGGGAAAGTAAGCAAATACGACTGGAAAAACAAATGTTGCAATACCATCTTTACATTTGAAGGATGCGCATTTAACAATGGTACCAAATCTAATCCCTCACTTCAGGGCGACCTTATCGGTGACTGGAGAGAAGAGGTGCTGGTTCGTACCGAGGACAACAAGTCTCTCCGCTTGTACGTAACCACAATTCCTACTGAGTACCGCTTCCAAACTTTCCAGGAAGACCCTGTATATAGAATCAGTATTGCTACACAGAACGTGGCTTACAACCAGCCTACCCAGCCTGGTTTCTATATCGGACCGGAACTGAAAGGCACTTTCAGAGGATATACATTCAAATAACCCATTACGCTTACATTTAAAACTAGTTATATGAATAAACTCGTCTTAAACTTCGCACTGCTGGCGGCTCTTTCTGCCGGTCTTAGTGCCCATGCACAAAAGAAAAAGGAAGTCATCAATGACTCCAATACTCCGCTTCATCTTTTGCAGCCTGATTATCAGGTAGGGTATGGTATTGTATCAGCAGAAGACATCAAAAAAGACATGGACCGTGTCTTGAGATATCTGGAAAGTAACACACCGACCAGAGTGGTTGACAAACGCAACGGAAAAGTCATTACCGACTATGCGAACATGGATACCAATGCACAATTGGAAAGAGGTGCTTTCCGTCTGGCCAGTTATGAATGGGGAGTTACTTATTCCGCCATGCTGGCTGCTGCAGAAGCTACGGGTGACGAAGCCTACAAAAAATATGTATACGACCGCTTCAAATTCTTATCGGAAGTAGCTCCTTACTTTAAGAAAGTATATGAAAAATACGGTACAACCGATGCACAGATGCTTCAGATTCTGACTCCTCACGCCTTGGATGATGCAGGAGCCGTATGTGCGGCAATGATGAAGGCACAGATGAAAGACAAAAGCCTGAAATTGCAGGACATGATTGACAATTACTTCCATTTCATCATGTACAAAGAGCATCGTCTGGCCGACGGAACATTTGCCCGTAACCGTCCTTACCACAACACATTGTGGTTGGACGACATGTTCATGGGCATCCCCTCTGTTGCTCTGATGGGACGCTATGCATCCGACCACAATGACAAATATTATCAGGAAGCCGTACGCCAGGTACTGCAGTTTGCAGAGCGCATGTTTGTTCCGGAAAAAGGCTTGTTCCGTCATGGATGGGTAGAAGGAATGAAAGATCATCCGGCTTTCCACTGGGGACGTGCCAACGGATGGGCTATTCTTACTATGTGTGAAGTGCTGGATGTACTTCCGGCCGACTATCCCGGACGCGATAAAATTATCAGCCTGTTGCAGGCACACGTTCGCGGACTGGCTGCCTGTCAAAGCAAAGACGGTTTCTGGCATCAGTTGCTCGACCGCAATGATTCTTACCTGGAATCTTCTGCCACTGCCCTCTACGTATACTGTATAGCACATGCCATCAACAAAGGATGGATTGACGCCATGGCATACGGTCCGGTAGTGCAACTGGGATGGCATGCCGTATCTTCTGCCATCAACGCCCAGGGACAGGTAGAAATGACCTGCGTAGGAACTGGTATGGGATATGACCCGGCATTCTATTACTACCGCCCGGTAAATGTATATGCAGCCCACGGGTATGGTCCTGTCATCTGGGCCGGAGCCGAAATGCTCAATTTACTGAAGCACCAGCATCCGCGTATGAACGACAGCGCCGTACATTTCTATCCTACAGAACAGCAGACGAAAGAACCTATCTTCTTCTATTCTGAGCCGGGAAATCCGCGTGAATTTGTAGCAGGAGTAAGCCGTATCAACGAAAAGAGTCCTGTCGCTTTCCTGATTGGAGACTCTACCGTAAAATGTGGAGCAGGCAACGGAGAAGATAACAAATGGGGATGGGGAAGCTACTTGCAAAATTACTTTGACACAACCCGCATCAGCATTGAAAACTGTGCATTGGGAGGAAGAAGCAGCCGTACTTATTTCACGGAGGGCCTTTGGAACCGTGTACTTCCTGCCATCAAACCGGGTGATTATGTATTGATTGATTTCGGACACAATGACGGAGGCCCGATGAATACCGGACGTGCACGCGCTTCTCTGCCAGGCACTGGAGATGACTCTAAAAAAGTAGTCATGGAAAAAGACGGAAGCACGGAAAAAGTATACAGCTTCGGCCACTACATCCGTATGTATATTCGCCAGGCAAAAGCTAAAGGAGCAAAAGTCATCGTGATGTCACACACTCCGGGTAACCGCTGGACCGACAATCACATGAACCGCTGCGATAAGACTTACGGCAAATGGTCAAAAGAAGTAGCAGAACAGGAAGGTGTAAGCTTTATTGACTTGAACGACCTGACTGCCAAGAAATTTGAAGCCATAGGAAAAGAAAAGACTGCCGCTTACTATGCAGACTCTGTACACAACACTCAGGAAGGTGCTGTATTGAATGCAGAATCTGTGGTAGAAGGTATCCGTTCGCTCCAGAATTGCGACCTGAAAGACTATCTGAAATAAGCATTTACAGATAAAATCAATGCCCCGCACTGCCAATTCAGTACGGGGCATTTTTTATGAGATACTATTTCTTTTTTATTTCTGGAATTCAGCCCAGTCTGTCAAACGCATGTCACCTTTATTGATAAACACCTGATGCATACCCAACGCTGCAGACAGGCTGTGACAGGTTTGTCCTTTCGTAGAAATCTTCAAGTAATCCCAAAGTAGCTGCTTGTAATCAGGATGTGCACAGTTTTCAATCACCGCTTCCGCACGTTCCATCGGACTCCTTCCACGTAAATCGGCTATACCCTGTTCAGTAATAATAACATTTACCGAATGCTCGCTGTGGTCCAAATGAGAAACCATCGGTACAATAGAACTGATACAACCTCCCTTGGCCGTTGACGGACAAGAGAAAATAGAAATGTAGGCACTGCGGGTAAAGTCGCCGGAACCTCCGATACCATTCATCATCTTGGTTCCACAAATATGAGTGGAATTGACATTTCCATAAATATCTGCTTCAATGGCAGTATTCATAGATATCACACCAATACGACGAACCACTTCCGGACAGTTGGAAATTTCAGAAGGACGCAACACCAGTTTATGGCGGAAAAAGTCCATATTATCGTAAATATCTTGCAAACAATCATTCGTCACACTCAAAGAGCAAGTGCTACCAAACTTGATTCTACCCTCTTTCACCAGTTTAATAACGGAATTCTGAATCACTTCAGTGTACATCTCAAAAGGAGGAATGCTGGGATCCTTACCCAATGCGCTCAACACGGCATTGGCAATATTTCCTACTCCCGATTGTAAAGGAAGGAATGTAGAAGGAATAATTCCCTTACGCATATCTGAAGCTAAAAACTCAGCCACATTCTGACCGATTTTATCCGTCACTGGGTCAGATTCATGGAAACCACGTGCCTCATCCGGTATATTCGTTTCTACCACACCCACAATCTTGGAAGGATCGACCTGAACATAAGGAAGACCAATACGGTCGCTAGGACGTACGATAGGAATCGGACGGCGATAAGGAGGACGCTCCATTTCATACAAATCGTGCATGCCTATCAGGCTTTTACTATGCGCCGCATTCAATTCCACAATAATTTTATCAGCCAATCGAGCGATAGTAGGTGTAATACCTACTCCTGCAGTCAGGTAAATACGTCCGTCTTCCGTAATTTCACAAGCTTCTATGATGGCTACATTCACATGCCCCAAAAAGCCAGAACGCAAACGTTGAGCCACTTGTGAGAGGTGAATGTCTGTATAATTGATTTCGCCGTTATTCACAGCCTTGCGGAAATCTGTATTAGTGGTATAAGGAGCACGGAACTTAATGGCGTGCGCACGCGTCAACATCCCGTCACAAGAATCTCCCGTAGAAGCTCCCGTTATCACACCTATCTGAAAAGCTTCTCCCCTTGCATGCTTTTCTTCTGCTATTTTCGCTAACTCTGCAGTCACAGCTTTCGGACTTCCGGCAGGGGTGAAGCCACTCAGTCCAACAATGTCTCCATCCTTAATATAGCTGGCAGCTTCGGCTGCCGTAATAAAGTTAAAGCTCATAGTATCAAGTGTTTTTTATGTTAGTATTAAAAAAGTTAGTCAATCAGTCATATTTACGACGAAAAATTTCAGAATAGATAAAAGCCCTACGTGCATCTGCTGCATTACGAAAAGCTATTTCAGGCTTCTGCTCCTCTTTTTTCGGTACATTCAATGCTTGTTCTTTCGGAGTGGAAGGTTTGACAGAAGTGTATCTCCGTTTCTTCCTTGCTTCGGGTACAGGAGCTGGTATCACTTCTTCAGGAATCTCCTCTTCTACAGAAAAAGATGCTGCCGGAGGTGCCTGTCTTACGGTCTTTGCACGCTTCGGCTTCTTCTGTTTTTGAGTCCTGACCTGAAAAAGTCCCCAGCCAATTATACCTAAAAAAACAAGAACTTGAATTATATCCATAAATATTAAGTGTTAAGGTTTTCTTCAAAGATACGAATAAAATCTATATCTCCCACCCTTTTTATGGAAGTTAACCAAGAAACAGATATCTTTGCAAGCAAATTTTTAATATAGAAAACCTTATGACAAAAGAAGCTACAGGAGCAGACTTTAAATCTGCAACTGAACACGAAAACAAGAAATTGTTTATCGAGACCTACGGATGCCAGATGAATGTGGCAGACAGTGAAGTAATTGCATCTATCATGCAAATGGCTGGATATTCTCCTTGCGACACACTGGAGGAAGCCGATGCCGTATTCATGAACACCTGCTCTATCCGCGACAATGCGGAACAGAAAATCCTGAACCGACTGGAATTTTTCCATTCTTTGCGCAAAAAGCGGAAAAACCTGATTGTGGGCGTACTGGGATGCATGGCCGAGAGAGTGAAAAATGAGCTGATAGAAAAGCATCATGTAGACCTGGTAGCTGGTCCGGATGCCTACCTGACCTTGCCCGACCTGATTGCAGCCGTAGAAGCAGGAGAAAAAGCCATCAATGTGGAACTTTCTACTACGGAAACTTACCGTGACGTGATTCCTTCACGTATTTGCGGAAACCATATTTCGGGCTTCGTTTCCATCATGCGAGGATGTAACAATTTCTGCCATTACTGTATTGTACCTTATACACGCGGACGTGAACGCAGCCGTGACGTGGAAAGTATCCTGAACGAAGTACGCGACCTGCAACGAAAAGGCTACAAGGAAGTAACCCTGTTGGGACAGAACGTCAACTCATACCGTTTTGAAAAAGACGGCCAGACAGTAACCTTCCCTATGCTGCTCCGTATCGTGGCCGAAGCAGTGCCCGACATGCGCGTACGTTTCACCACTTCACATCCCAAAGACATGAGTGACGAAACGCTTCATGTCATCGCAGAAGTGCCCAATGTATGCAAGCACATCCACTTGCCCGTACAGAGCGGAAGTTCACGCATCCTGAAACTGATGAACCGTAAATATACCCGTGAATGGTACCTGGAAAGAGTGGCTGCTATCCGGAGAATTATCCCCGACTGCGGACTCAGTACCGATATTTTCTCGGGCTTCCATTCTGAAACAGAAGAAGACCACCAGATGTCTTTGTCGCTGATGCGCGAATGTGCTTACGACTCGGCTTTCATGTTCAAATATTCTGAACGTCCGGGTACATACGCTTCCAAACATCTTCCGGATGACGTGCCCGAAGAAATCAAAATCCGCCGACTGAATGAAATGATTGAACTGCAGAACCAGCTTTCTGCTGAAAGCAATGCCAAAGATGTAGGAAAAACTTTCGAAGTATTGGTAGAAGGTGTATCCAAGCGCTCTAAAGAACAGTTGTTCGGTCGTACGGAACAAAATAAAGTAGTAGTCTTTGACCGTGGCAGCCATCGCATCGGCGACTTTGTAAAGGTAAAAATTACAGAGTCCAGTTCTGCTACTCTGAAAGGCATAGAAGTAACTGAATAATTCTTACTGAAATAGTTTGGAGAAATCTCAATAAAAACCAGCAAGCATTTTTTTCAAGATGCTTGCAGGTTTTTTACATTTCACAAGGCGGAAACTTACGTTTCCGGCATGAAAAACATAGGTTTCCGCTCCGCAAAACATACGGTTCGCGCGAGGAAAACCTAAACAATTACAGCACGTATACTGCTTTATACAAGTCTGTTTTTTAATTACTTTCTCTTCCGGCCTCCGGCATTACCAGCCAGAGAATCAGATAAACCAATCCACCAGAAAAAGCCGTAAAAAATGTGGCCAGCACATAAATAATACGTACTAAAGTAATATCCCATCCAAAATAATCGGCTATTCCAGCACAGACCCCACCTATCATACGATTGTTTGACCGTGTCAATCTCTTTTTCTCCATAATCTATTGGCAAATATTCATTATTCGGGGCTAAGTTACAAAAAACATACATAAAGCATCCTATTACTCTTAAAAACTTTTAAAGAAAATCATGGCATAGGCTTTTTATTTGTTATTTTGCAGCAAATTAGGGAATAAAGTGAATATACTGAAAATAGATAAATGTCCACTTTGTGGAGGAAACCACTTTGAAGAGGTAATGACATGTACAGACCACTATGCTTCCGGTGAGTCTTTTCAGATTTGTCGTTGCAAAGACTGCGGTTTCCAGTTCACTCATCCTGTTCCGGTTGAAGCAGAAATAGGACGCTACTACGAAACTCCAGATTATATTTCACACAGCGATACACACAAAGGGTTAATGAACCGTGTATATCACTGGGTGCGCCGTGTTATGCTTGCCCGTAAAGCACGCCTTGTCAAGCATAATTCCAGATTAAACCAGGGCAGCCTGCTGGACATCGGTACAGGCACAGGCTATTTTCCGCATTTCATGCAGGAAAGAGGATGGCACGTTTCTGCCATCGAAAAAAGCCCTCAAGCCCGCCAGTTTGCCAAAGAGCACTTTGAACTGGATGTGGCAGCTCCGGAAGCCCTCAATGAATTCGCCGACAAATCGTTCGATGTAATTACATTGTGGCATGTCATGGAGCATCTGGAACATTTAAATGAGACCTGGGAAACACTGAAGCGTATTCTGAAAGATCAGGGTATACTCATTATAGCCGTGCCCAACCCCACTTCATTCGATGCAGAGAAGTACAAAGAAATGTGGGGTGCCTACGATGTTCCCCGACATTTGTGGCATTTCAGCCCTTCCGTTATGCAGCAGTTTGGAGCCAAACACGACTTTATTCTCTGCGAGCGACATCCGATGCCTTTTGATGCGTTTTACGTATCTATGCTGAGCGAGAAGTACCGGAAAAGTGCTTTCCCGTTCCTAAAAGGCCTGATTGCCGGAACGGAAGCATGGATTGTTTCACTGGCTAAGAAAGACCGAAGCAGTTCCATGATTTATGTATTCAGAAAAAAATAAGAAATTATGAGTCAGAAGTCGGGCAGTCTTTTCGATATGCAATTCATTACCTCCTGCATCAGTACAATGTTGGTACTGCTGTTGTTGGGTATGGTGGTCTTTTTTGTTATGACCGCCAATAATCTTTCTGTATACGTACGTGAGAATATCAACTTTTCCGTTCTCCTCAACGACGACATGAAAGAAGCAGAAGCCATCCGCTTCCAAAAGCAGCTGGAAGAAGAGCCTTTTGTGAAGCAGGCCACCTACATATCAAAAGCACAGGCTCTGAAAGAACAGACAGAAGCCATGGGAACAGATCCGGCTGAATTCTTAGGCTATAATCCATTTACGGCTTCCATCGAAATCAAGCTCAATGCAGCATATGCCAATTCTGACAGTCTGAGCTGGATTCAGGAAAAACTGCTGGACAATAAAAAAGTCATTGAAGTAAATTATCCGCAGGACCTGATTGACACCATCAACCAGAACATACGTAAGATCAGCATGTTCCTGTTAGGGCTAGCTGCTTTACTCACCCTTATTTCATTTGCATTGATCAACAATACCATACGACTGACCATTTACTCCAAACGTTTTCTGATTCACACCATGAAACTGGTAGGTGCAAGCTGGTCATTCATCCGGCGACCGTTCATTGTCAGAAATGTATGGATAGGCATTCTTGCGGCGGCTATGGCCAATGCCCTGCTTATCAGTATGTCCTACATGCTCGTCAATTATGAACCAGGGCTACTGGAACTTATTACTCCGGAAATTATGCTTTGCGTAATGGGAGCTGTCTTTATCTCGGGTATCCTCATCGCCACCTTATGTGCCTACATCTCCATCAACAAATATTTGAAAATGAAAGCCGGAGATTTATATCGCCTTTAATGTTCAAACTAAATAGACAAAATTCATTATGGACAAAAAAAGTTTTGCTTTTGATAAAACAAACTTCATACTGCTTGCCATAGGTATGATAGTCATTATCATCGGATTCCTGTTAATGAGCGGACCAGGCTCCACTGAAACAGCTTTTGAACCAGATATTTTCAGTGTACGCCGCATCAAAGTAGCTCCCGTTGTTTGCTTTTTGGGATTTATTTTCATGATTTATGGCATTCTGAGAAAACCTAAAGACAAAGAAGAAACAATTACTAAAGAATAAATGCAATGAGTTGGTTTGAAGCCTTAATTTTAGGAATTCTGCAGGGACTGACAGAATACCTCCCCGTAAGTAGTAGTGGACACCTTGCCATCGGATCGGCTTTGTTCGGCATTCAAGGTGAAGAAAATCTGACTTTCACTGTAGTGGTTCACATTGCTACCGTACTGAGTACACTGGTTATCTTGTGGAAAGAAATTGACTGGATTTTCCGGGGATTGTTTAAATGGAAAATGAATGACGAGACCAAATATGTCATCAACATTCTTGTGTCAATGATTCCTATCGGCATTGTCGGAATATTCTTTAAAGATTACGTAGAAGAAATTTTCGGCTCCGGTTTGCTGATCGTAGGATGCATGTTGTTACTGACTGCCGTGTTGCTGGCTTTTTCTTATTACGCCAGACCTCGGCAGAAAGAAAAAATCAGCCTGCGTGATGCATTCATCATCGGACTGGCTCAGGCCTGTGCAGTCATGCCAGGATTGTCACGCTCAGGAAGCACCATCGCTACCGGACTGATTTTGGGAAACAAGAAGGAAACACTGGCACAATTCTCTTTCCTCATGGTTATCCCCCCGATTTTAGGAGAAGCACTGCTTTCTGGAATGGAAATTGTAAAAAATGCTTCAGCCGCTAATGCAGAAATCAGTATGGGTGCACTTATTATTGGTTTCTTAGCTGCTTTTATTTCAGGTTGCGTAGCTTGCAAATGGATGATTAACATTGTAAAGAAAGGAAAATTGATATGGTTCGGCGTATATTGCGCCATTGCCGGAGTAATTACAATTGCGTGCAGTCTGCTGGGATAAGCAGCCTCAACAACAATTTACAACCAAAGAATGAATTTCAAAGAAGGAGAAGTATTATATTTTGACAAGCCACTGCGATGGACCTCTTTTGCCGTGGTCAATAAGATAAGATACCACATCAGTCGCAAATTAGGAGTAAAGAAAATAAAAGTAGGACATGCCGGAACGCTCGATCCACTGGCCACCGGAGTGATGATTATCTGTACCGGAAAGGCCACAAAGCGTATTGAGGAGTTCCAGTATCATACAAAAGAGTACATTGCCACTCTCCAGCTGGGAGCAACCACTCCCTCATTCGACCTGGAAAAGGAGATTGATGCGACTTACCCTACCGACCACATCACCAAAGAAATGGTCGAGGAAACATTGAAAAAGTTTGTCGGCACCATTGAACAGGTACCACCGGCATTTTCCGCATGCAAGATAGACGGGAAGCGTGCATACGACCTGGCTAGAAAAGGAGATGAAGTAGAACTGAAACCCAAAGTTCTGGTCATTGATGAAATCGAGTTGCTGGAATGCAACCTGCCGGAAATTAAGATACGGGTAGTCTGTAGCAAGGGTACTTACATACGGGCATTGGCCAGAGACATTGGCCAAGCACTGCAAAGCGGTGCCCACCTGACCGGTCTGATACGTACACGGGTAGGAGAAGTAAAGTTGGAAGACTGCATGAAAGTGGAAGATTTTGAAGCCTGGCTCGACCAGCAAGAAATAGAAGTTATAAACGATTAAGGAAAGAAAGGAAGAAGATGAAACTGTCACAATTCAAATTCAAGTTGCCGGAAGAAAAAATCGCTCTTTATCCGGCTAAATACAGAGATGAATCCCGCCTGATGGTAATTCACAAGTCAACCGGAGAAATTGAACATGTCAATTTCAAGGATATACTGAACTATTTCGACGACAAAGACGTGTTTATCTTTAACGATACCAAAGTCTTTCCTGCTCGTTTGTATGGTAACAAGGAAAAAACAGGTGCCCGCATTGAAGTATTCCTGCTCCGTGAGTTGAACGAAGAACTGCGCTTGTGGGATGTGCTGGTAGATCCCGCCCGTAAAATCCGTATCGGTAACAAGTTGTACTTCGGCGACGATGACTCGATGGTGGCCGAAGTAATTGACAATACGACTTCTCGCGGACGTACACTCCGCTTTTTGTACGACGGTCCTCATGATGAATTCAAGAAGGCTTTGTATGCCTTGGGAGAACCTCCATTGCCTCCTTTCATCCATCGTCCGGCAGAACCGGAAGACGAAGAACGTTTCCAGACTATCTACGCCAAAAATGAAGGAGCCGTTACCGTACCGGCAGCCGGTCTTCACTTCAGCCGTGAGCTTATGAAACGTATGGAAATCAAAGGCATCGACTTCTCTTTCATCACCATGCATGCCGGATTGGGTAACTTCCGCGACATCGATGTGGAAGATTTAACCAAGCATAAAATGGATTCAGAACAGATGTTCGTCAACGCGGAAGCCTGCCGCATCGTCAACGAAGCCAAAGACAGAGGCAACAAAGTATGCGCTATCGGTACTACTGTGATGCGTGCCATTGAAACAGCTGTGGGTACAGACGGCCATTTGAAAGAGTTCGAAGGATGGACCAACAAGTTTATTTTCCCTCCTTACGACTTCTCAGTAGCCAATGCCATGGTAAGCAATTTCCACATGCCGCTTTCTACCATGCTGATGCTTGTATGTGCTTACGGAGGATATGAACTGATCATGGATGCTTACAACATCGCACTGAAAGAAGACTACCGTTTTGGAACATACGGTGATGCCATGCTGATTCTGGATAAATAAACCATCATTCTATGGCAACAATTTATCTGGGATTAGGTACAAACCTTGGCGATAAAGAAGCTAATTTACGTACCGCCATCTATAAACTACAGGAAAGGATAGGGAAGCAAGTTTCCCTATCCTCTTTTTATGAAACAGCCCCTTGGGGATTTAAATCAGACCACAGCTTTCTGAATGCAGCAATCGGACTGGAAACCAATCTCTCCCCTATCGAAGTGCTTCATATCACGCAGGAAATAGAGAAAGAACTCGGCAGGACAAAGAAATCAGTCAACGGCAGCTACAGCGACCGGCTCATTGATATTGATATTCTTTTATACGACAATCTCGTACTCCAGACACCTGAGCTTACGGTTCCTCATCCATTGATGACGGAAAGAGATTTTGTAATGAAACCGTTAATCGAAATTGCAGGAAATGCAATCCACCCCACCCTTCAAAAAACATTGTCAGAATTATATCTGGAATGATTTACCGACAGGCAGGAGCATAAAGCTATGTTAAAAAGAAACTGAAATTGTAATTATTCCAATTTATATCACTATCTTTGCAGCGAAAATAAAAAGTGGAAAGATTTGAGTAGCTTGCAACCACGGAAAAAAATGCTAAAACACATTGTTATTTCCCCGAAGATTACTTCTCTACTCTGTCCGTACACGGATAAAAACAAACCATTAACAATTTTAATTTACCACAACAATGGGATACTTATTCACATCCGAATCGGTGTCTGAAGGACACCCCGACAAAGTGGCCGATCAAATTTCGGACGCTGTGCTTGACAAACTGTTGGCTTACGACCCCAGTTCAAAAGTAGCTTGCGAAACTCTGGTAACTACCGGACAGGTGGTACTGGCAGGAGAAGTGAAAACCAAAGCATATATTGATTTGCAGCGCGTAGCACGCGAAGTAATTAATAAGATAGGCTATACCAAGAGTGAATACATGTTCGAAGGTAATTCATGCGGTGTATTCTCTGCCATTCACGAACAGAGTCCTGACATCAACCGTGGAGTAGAACGCGAAGACCCGATGAATCAGGGAGCAGGCGACCAAGGTATGATGTTCGGTTATGCTACCAACGAAACTGAAAACTACATGCCGCTGTCGCTCGACCTGGCACACAAACTGCTGATGGTATTGGCCGACATCCGTCGTGAAGGAAAGGTGATGACTTACCTTCGTCCGGACTCTAAGAGCCAGGTAACTATCGAATACGATGACAACCGTCGTCCGGTACGTATTGATACCATCGTAGTATCTACCCAGCACGATGAATTTATCCAGCCGGAAAATGACTCAAAAGAAGCTCAATTGAAGGCTGACGAGGAAATGCTGGCACAGATTCGCAAGGACGTAATTGAAATCCTGATGCCGCGTGTCATTGCCGAAATCCACAACCCGCAGGTACTGGCTTTATTCAACGACCAGATTAAATACCACGTAAACCCGACAGGTAAGTTCGTGATTGGTGGTCCTCACGGTGATACCGGACTGACTGGCCGTAAGATTATTGTAGACACTTACGGTGGTGCCGGAGCTCACGGAGGAGGTGCTTTCTCAGGAAAAGACCCCAGCAAGGTAGACCGTAGTGCTGCATACGCTGCACGCCACATTGCCAAGAACCTGGTAGCTGCCGGAGTAGCAGACGAAGTATTGGTACAGGTTTCATACGCCATCGGAGTAGCACGTCCGATCAATATCTACGTAAATACTTACGGACGTAGCAATGTAGCTCTGACCGACGGAGAAATCGCTAAGAAAGTAGATGAAATCTTCGATATGCGTCCGCGTGCCATCGAAGAACGCTTGAAGCTGCGCAACCCGATTTATAGCGAAACTGCTGCTTACGGACACATGGGCCGTGAACCGCAAATCGTTACCAAGCATTTCGAATCGGTTTACGAAGGCAACAAAGACGTAGAAGTGGAACTCTTCACTTGGGAGAAACTGGATTATGTAGACAAAGTGAAAGAAGCTTTCGGACTGAAATAAGCTGAGATCTTCCACTAACCATACAGAGGGCTTGATACATCAGAAGATGGTCAAGCCCTTTTTGCTGGCACAACGGTTTGGCTATGCACTCACCTTTACCTATCTTTGCAAAAACTAAAAAGACCATGAACGATATCAAGAATATATGCGTATACAGTGCTTCCAGCACTAAAATTGATTCTATCTATTTCGAAGCAGCCGAAGAACTTGGAAAAATTCTTGCACAAAAGCACATCAACCTTATCAACGGAGCCGGATGCCTGGGACTGATGTGCCGCATCAGCGACGCGACTCTTGCTGCCGGAGGAACCGTAACCGGTGTCATTCCCCGGTTTATGGTGGAGCAAGGCTGGCATCATAAAGGACTGACCCGGCTAATAGAAACGGAAAGCATGCACGAACGCAAACAACTTATGGCCGATTTGTCCGATGGAGTGATTGCCCTGCCCGGAGGATGCGGTACATTGGAAGAATTGCTCGAAATCATTACCTGGAAACAACTCGGACTATACCTGAAACCCATCGTCATACTGAATACCAACGGATTTTATAACCTGCTGCTGGAGATGCTTCAACAAGCTATTTCCCAAAACTTCATGCGAAAGGAACATGGAAACATCTGGCACGTAGCACAAACTCCCGAAGAAGCTGTAAATTTATTATATACCACCCCTCACTGGAGCAAAGAAATTCGTAAATTTGCCGCAATATGAACAAGTTCTGCCATACCGGTTTCTCACAGATTCAAGAACTCTACAACCAGCACGTAGAGCAAATAGACAGTGCACTGCAGCATTGTAAGGAAACACCGTGTACAAACGGTATGGCAGGAGAACCTGTCCCTTATCAGTTACGTAATGACTTTGCAATTACAGGTATTGTGTTTCTTTGCTTCTTTTTGGTCACTTATTCCTTAAAAAACGGACAAAAATACCTGTATCAACACATCAAAAGCTTTTTCCGACATAAAGAACGAGCTGGACTCTTTGATGAGAGTTCCGGATTTAACATTCGCTACACCCTCACTTTAGGCGGTATAAGTTGCATATCTACTGGGTTATTTGTCTATGATTTCTTCTCTAAGACCGAACCGTTTCTATTTCAAACAGTTTCACACTATGCCATTCTGTTTGTCTACATTTTCTGCATTTTACTCACCGTTGTAGGGAAAACTGCTTTATATCAATTTGTTAACTGGATTTTTTTTGATAAAGAAAAAAACAGCACCTGGATTTCGGCCTATTTTGATTTGCTTTCTGGAGCCGCATTTGTTTTATTTCCTCTATCCTTGCTTATTGTCTATTTCAACTTAGACTTTAATTTTTCTAAAACCTTCGTATTCATTGCAGTAGTCAGTTTCAAAATATTGTTATTTTATAAGTGTATTAGGAACTTTTTTAATCATTTCCATGGCATTTTACATTTAATTCTGTACTTTTGCACCCTCGAAATCATACCCTTACTTTTCCTCTGGAAAGGATTGATATATATAAATAACATTTTGATTTTAAAATTTTAGTAACGTTGAAAATAAAGAAAGTCCTCGTTTCTCAGCCAAAACCGACGACAGAAAAGTCTCCCTATTTTGACATTGCTGAGAAGTACGGAGTGAAGATAGATTTTCGCCCGTTTATTAAAGTAGAAAGTTTGTCAGCTAAAGAATTCAGACAGCAAAAGGTTTCTATCTTAGATCATACAGCCGTTGTGTTTACTTCACGCCATGCTATCGATCACTTCTTTAGCCTGTGTGCAGAGTTGCGTGTAACAATTCCGGAAACAATGAAATACTTCTGTACTTCGGAAACCATCGCTCTATATATTCAAAAATACGTTCAATACCGCAAGCGTAAAGTATTCTTCGGAGCTACCGGAAAGTTTGCTGACCTGCTTCCGCAAATTATCAAGCATAATACGGAAAAATACTTTATCCCGATGTCAGATGTACACAATGACGAAGTAAAAGACTTGCTCAACAAAAACCACATTCAGCACACGGAAGCTGTAATGTATCGTACTGTCAGCAACGATTTCACTCCAGAAGAAGAATTCAACTATGACATGCTGATATTCTTCAGCCCGGCAGGTATTCAGTCATTGATGAAGAACTTCCCGAATTTCGAACAGAAAGACATTGCTATCGGAAGCTTCGGACCGACTACAGCTAAGGCCGTAAAAGATGCAGGTCTGCGTCTTGATTTGGAAGCTCCTTCAAGTGTAGCTCCTTCCATGCCAGCAGCGTTGGATATGTTTATCCGCGAACATAACAAATAAAAAAATAATTCTGACAAACAAAGCGAAGCAATCCATTTTCCCATTACTTCGCTTTGTTTTATTATATACTCTCTATGAGCGATTCTCCCAAATTAACACTATCGAAAGTAGAACGACTGAACAGCCGAATTCTGATTGAAAGACTGTTTACAGGAGGCAGCAAATCATTGCCTGCTTTTCCGTTGCGTATCGTATACATGCCGGTGGAAGGAGAGAATCTACCTGCAGCTACTATTCTGATTAGCGTACCGAAAAAAAGATTCAAGCGGGCAGTCAAACGCAATCGTGTAAAACGTCAAGTACGTGAGGCCTACCGTAAAAACAAACACATCCTGCTCGATGCTTTAAAAAGTTCAGGACAGAAAATTGCCGTCGCCTTTATCTGGCTCGACAATGAACTGCATGAATCGGCCGATGTGGAAGCTAAGGTGGTTAAATTGTTGCAACTTACCGCTGAACGTCTGGCATGAAAAAGTTCATATCTTTCCTGCTCCTGCTCCCCATTTATTTTTACCGGAACTGCATTTCACCTTTTACACCTCCCTCCTGTCGCTTTACTCCGACTTGTTCTCAATATGCCATAGAAGCGATACAAAAGCATGGACCTTTCAAAGGACTTTACCTGGCCATACGACGCATTCTTCGTTGCCACCCCTGGGGAGGTTCGGGATATGACCCAGTTCCTTAAAAAGCCTGTTTTCACATGATTGACACTCCCTTTTTCGATGCACACACACATCATTTGCCTCAGCCGCAGATCACTGCCATCGTAAGCTGCCGCATGGACGAGAAAACGGCTTCCTCTTACCTGCAAGCTACATTTATCTCCGCCAGCCTGCACCCGTGGTATCTCACGGAAGAAAACATTCAGCCACAAATAGATTGGCTGGTACAGACTATCCAAAGTGATTCGCGAGTAGTCGCACTGGGAGAAACCGGACTGGACAAAGTATGCGATACCCCTTTCGACTTACAAATACAGGCCTTCAAGAAAGTAATAGAGATATCAGAAACCTATCATCTCCCCTTAGTGATACATTCCGTAAAAGCCACTGAAGAACTGCTTGCCCTACACAAGGAATATCACCCCGCACAAGCCTGGATTATCCATGGTTTCCGAGGTAAAAAAGAACTTGCCACCGACCTGATACGACACGGATTTTATCTCTCTTTCGGAAAAAAATACCAGGAAAAAGCCTTATCTATCGTCCCTGCAGACAGATTTTTATTAGAGAGTGACGAAGCAAACACAGACTTTCCAGACTTCTACCGGCAAGTAGCTTCACTACGCGGAACCTCTTTTGACAGCTTGATTGAAAATATCAAAGAAAATGCTAACCGTCTCTTTTTTAATCGCTAAAAATTGGTTATTCAGATAAAGTGTCGTACTTTTGCTTCTGTATTATTAAATAAATATGTTAAACTAAGAATTTCATTCGATGAATTTTGTAGATGAACTAAGATGGCGTGGAATGGTACATACCATGATGCCGGGCACAGAAGAATTGCTGGAGAAGGAAATGGTGACAGCTTACCTGGGTATTGACCCTACAGCTGACTCGTTGCATATCGGCCACTTGTGTGGCGTGATGATGTTGCGTCATTTCCAGCGTTGCGGCCACAAACCGCTGGCTCTGATAGGAGGTGCAACCGGTATGATTGGAGACCCTTCAGGTAAGTCACAGGAACGTAACTTGCTGGATGAGGAAACACTGCGCCACAATCAGGAGTGTATCAAGAAGCAGTTGGGCAAATTCCTCGATTTCGAATCGGATGCCCCTAACCGTGCAGAACTGGTAAACAACTACGACTGGATGAAAGACTTCTCTTTCCTGGATTTTGCCCGCACCGTAGGAAAACACATCACCGTAAACTACATGATGGCAAAGGAATCGGTTCAGAAACGTCTGAACGGAGAAGCACGCGACGGTCTTTCATTCACTGAATTTACTTATCAGCTGTTACAAGGATACGATTTCCTGCATCTGTATGAAACCAAAAACTGCAAGCTTCAGCTGGGTGGTTCTGACCAGTGGGGAAACATCACTACGGGAGCAGAATTAATCCGCCGTACTAACGGAGGTGAAGTATTTGCCCTGACTTGTCCGCTGATTACAAAAGCTGACGGTGGTAAATTTGGTAAGACAGAATCAGGAAATATCTGGCTGGACGCACGATATACCTCTCCTTACAAGTTCTATCAATTCTGGCTGAATGTAAGCGACGAAGACGCTAAGCGTTATATCAAGATATTCACTTCACTGAGCAAAGAAGAAATAGAAGACCTGATTGCAGAACACGAACAGGCTCCTCACTTGCGTGTACTCCAGAAACGTCTGGCTAAGGAAGTAACCATCATGGTTCACTCTGAAGCTGATTACAACGCTGCTGTAGAAGCTTCAGGCATCCTGTTTGGAAACGCTACTTCTGAAGCGTTGAAGAAACTGGATGAAGATACCCTGCTGTCTGTATTCGAAGGCGTTCCTCAGTTTGAAGTAGCCAAATCGGATATTGAAGCCGGTATCAAGGCAGTAGACTTATTTACTGAAAAGGCTGCTATCTTCCCGTCAAAAGGTGAGATGCGTAAGCTGGTTCAGGGCGGCGGCGTTTCTTTGAACAAAGAAAAACTGGCTGCATTTGACCAGGAAATTACCACCGCCGACTTGCTGGATGAAAAATACCTGCTCGTACAGCGCGGAAAGAAAAACTACTATCTGGTAATTGCCAAATAAATTCTTTCAGAAAAAAATACCGGAAGGCTGTCTCAATTCAATTTGGGGCAGCCTTTCTTATCTTACAGTTCCTCCATAATTCTTTATCAAACAGCAAGGAACAAGTTACCAGTACTTTCAGGCCAGTACTGCAGTACTCCCTAAGCAGTACTTTAGTACTTTCAAGGAAGTACTGGAGTACTGCCAAAGAAGTACTGGCAGGAGATGAAAATCACCTCGGGAAATAAAGCCAGGGATAAAAAAATACCGGCTGACTCCTTGTGAATTAACCGGTACTTTAGAGTATGTCCGGAAGGCAATCCTTCCGGATATTTCAGTACTTATTTCTTTGCATCCAGCTCTTTAAGCAGTTCATCTACCGCAGCCTTCAACTGTGTATCCTCTCCTTTCACCACTGTTTCAGGCGCATTCAATACATATACATCCGGCTCCAGCTCTTTGTTTTCCAGGTAGCTTCCGTCTGGCAGACGATAACCAATCACAGGAATACCGTAAATCAAATCCGGATCCTGCATCTGTACCCAGTTTACACTGGTCATGGTTCCAGGTACCGGAGCACCTACCAGCTTACCCATCTGGCGATGTTTGTACACCCACGGTGTGCCGTGTGCATTGGAATAGTTGGCTTCGCACTGTACCATGATAGAAGGCTTGTTCCAGCGACGGCTCGGCATGTCGCATGCTTCACGACCACGAATCACCTGTGTCAGATACTTCTGCCCACTGAACAGCACTTCAATATCTTCATGCAAACGTCCTCCTCCGTTGAAACGGGTATCAATCACAATACCTTCGCGGTTGTTGTATTTACCCAAAATATCGGAATATACCGTACGGAAGCTGCCGTCGTCCATTGATTCGATATGTACATAGCCTAAACGGCCGTTTGACCATTTATCCACATCTGCTGCACGCTGCTTTACCCAACGTTCATACAGCAGACTGCTCAACGTTCCACCGCTAATAGGCTTCACCACCTCATCCCAGCGTTCTTTTGATTGTACATCGTAGCATGAAACCAATATCTTCTTGCCTGCCTTTCCGTTCAGCAAAGCAGAGAAATCAGCATCTACCGGCTGACCGTCAATCTTTTCAATCACCACACCCGGTTTTACCCGTGTAGTTTTCCGGTCGAACGGACCTTTTTCCACCACTTCGTCCACTTTCATGCCTTTTCCGGTGTAATTCCAGTCATAAAGCAATCCCAAGCTGGCAGTTGCCTCTTTCACTCCCGGGCGATAACGGCCACCTGTATGCGATACGTTCAGTTCGCCCAGCAACTCACTCAACATTTCCGCGTAGTCATACTTATTATTGATATGCGGCAAGAAACGACGATAATTAGCGGTCATAGCCTTCCAGGCTACCCCATGCATATTTACCTCATAAAAACGTTTCTGTTCCTCACGGCACATATTATCATACATATAAGCACGTTCGGCAGCCAAATCCATCTTCATTTCTGCACGATAAGAAATCGGTTTCAACTTCTCACCGCCCAAATCCATTTTCTGCATGGAGCCTGAACCTAATACGAAAAGATTTTTTCCTTCCTTATCCATTTCCATATCGGCCCATCCGGAACCCATCTTGTGTAACAATTTGGTTTCCCGTTTGCGCAAATCCATCTTCCACATATCAAATCCACGCTCAAAAGCCGACAGGTAATACAAACTTTCTCCATCCTTTGAAAGAATAGCCGAAGCAATGCTTGATGAATTCGGAGTCAGACGTACGATGCGGTCCTGAATACCCACCAGTTCCACCACAATATCTTTCACCTTGTCGGCTTCTTCTTTCTTGTCCTTATCCTCTTTTTTATCTTCTTTTTTCTTTCCGTCTTTCTTGTCCGCAGCTTTTTCCTGTTCTTTTTCCAGTTCCTTCTGGAGTTCATAATCCTCCTTGCTCATACGGAATTTATCGTAGGCATCCTGATTGACAAATACCATCATCACATCGTCCAGTGAACCCCATGAAGCGTGATTTCTCATACCGTAACGCTCTGTAGTAAACAAAATGGCATTACCGTCCATTGTCCACTTCGGAGAGCTACTTGTATAACCACTGTTCGTCAGGTTAACTAACTCTCCCTTTCCGTCTGCACTGACCAAGGCAATGTCCGTATAAGGATCATGCTTGTTTCCGATAAACTCCAACGTAAACCATTTACCGTCGGGCGACCAGGCATAATTAAACCCTCCACTCAAGCTGTACCAAGTACTTCCATCAGTAATCTGACGTACCTTATTCGTTTCCAGATTTAATACTTTCAGACGGATACGGTCTTCAATGAAAGCCACTTCCTTGCCATCGGGTGAGAACTTAGGATACATCCGTTCCACAGTCTTGGAAGGCAACAGCACTTCTTCTTTTATCAATGTCGCATTCGGGAAATTCAAATCTTCTTTCCGTTCAATTTCCGCCTTATAAAGCTGCCAGTTTCCATCGCGTTCGCTGGCATATACCAGTGTACGATTGTCTGCCCCGAAAGAAAGACCTTCTTCTGCTTCAGATGTGTGCGTAATCTGTTTGGTAGTACCATATTCCACAGAAGTCACGAACACTTCTCCTCGTACAATGAAAGCCACCTGCTTGCCATCGGGCGATACGACTGCTTCCGATGCTCCCCGAGTATAAGTTAATGTAACCGGAATTTCCTGGTCATCCCGTGTCAGTGATACATTTACCTTACTCGGCTTTCCACCCTGTTTCTGCGTATAAATTTCTCCATTATAGGTATAGCACAGCGTACCGTCGCCTCCCAAAGAAAGGAAACGCACCGGATGTGTAGAGAATGAAGTCAGCGGTTTCACCTGTTCCGGATTATCCAGCGGGAAAGAATAGACATTAAACGAGCCTTTGTTGCGTTCACTCAAGAAGAAAACCTCCTTGCCATCCGACGAAAGCACCGGATTACGGTCTTCTCCTGCGCGCTTGGTCAGATTGGTGTGCTTGCCCGAAGCCATGTCATACATCCATACATCCCGTGTAATGGAAGAAGTGTGATGTTTACGCCACTCATCTTCGAATCCTTTCCGGTCCTGATACAGGAACTTGTCGCCTGCCGCATTGAAACAAACCATTTCGGCAGGAGTACCCAGAATTTGTTCCGTTTTTCCACCTTCAGCAGGAACCTTATACAGTTCTGTCATGGCAGAAGTCGGGAACAATGCACTGCTGGCAGGGTCTTGAATACTTGCAGAAAATACAACATACTTTCCATCCGGTGTAAACGCAGAAGGAATTTCCGAAGCAGAATTCGTTGTCAGTCTGCGGGCAGAACCTCCATTAGCCGACATGACAAACACATCCGTATTGCCAAAACGATCGCTGGCAAAAGCAATCTGTTTACCGTCAGGCGACCACACCGGCGATGACTCATACGAATCTTGTGTAGTCAACTGCACAGCTTCTCCACCCTTGGCAGACACTTTATAAATGTCCCCCTTATAACAGAACAAAATTTCTTTTCCATCTGGAGAAATACGCACATCACGCATCCACAACGGAGTAACCGCCATGGCGTGTGCAAAAGTAGTCCCCAGCACCAATGTACACAATGTTTTTTTCATCATAACTCAGTTGTTTTGCAAACAAAGGTAAGGATTCCCGTCAGAAACAGAAAAAAAGTCAGAAATTATTTGGAAGGTATTCATAAAAACGCTTATCTTTGCAGCGTTTTCTGAGGAAAACAACAAAAAGTTTGGACTATGGTGTAATGGTAGCACAACAGGTTTTGGTTCTGTTTGTCCAGGTTCGAATCCTGGTAGTCCAACCGAGAATAAATGAAAATCCCTAAGAGACAATCTCTTAGGGATTTCTTTTTTCTACTAAAATTCCATTAACATCCCTCTCAAAAAAACGCAAGTACGTTTTGAATAAAACACCAAAGAGTTTTACTTTAAACGCAAGTGCATTTGAATTCAAACGTAAGTACGTTTTAAACTAAACGCCTTTACGTTTGAAAACAAATACAAAAATATTCTGATAATACTCATCTATACCAACCTCATAAATATAAGAACAGACTATTTCTATCAATTTAAAACCACACAAAAAGATAAAATTATCACATAAAATCTCATATAAAACACGATTTTTCATACATAAAGTTTTTTATTGCATAAAATTTCTGACTTTCAGAGAAAAGTTATACCTTCGCGCCCGATTTCAACCACACAAAAACTTATAATTTGAAAGTATAGTATGAAGATTATCTGGTCTATCCGGTCATTTAACTTTACAAACGTGCCATAGAAAGGGTTCCTGGCGAGAGAAAAACTTTCTATGTTTCATTTTATAACCAACTATTTTTATGTTCACTTTTATTTCTATAATGGCCGTAGGAGTCCTTATAGGCTATCCTTTGCGCCGTAAACAAAGCATTCATAAGATACCCGTACTGATACAAATCGTAGTTTGTCTGTTACTTTTTATTTTGGGACTGTCTATCGGAACAAACAAACTTATCATTGGCAACCTGAGTTATTTCTGCCAGCAGGCAGCCATCATCTCCATGCTGAGTCTGCTGGGAAGCTCTGTAGCCGCTCTCCTTGTGTCTCACTTTTTCTTTAAGAAAGGAGCAAACCGTGAAGGGTAGTCTTTTGATTCTGATATTTTTCCTGATGGGATGCCTCATCGGCTATTTTTGTACCATCGGATTCGACATTCATGAAATGTCAGTAAAAGTACTTTATGTATTGATGCTCCTGCTAGGAATGAATCTGGGAGGTAATCAAGATTTAAAAGGATTTGTCGCGCAATTTAATTTCAAGATGCTGCTCGTCCCCATTGCCACAGTATCAGGTACGTTTCTTTTTTCTGCCATCGCCGGCTTTATTCTGAGCCAGTGGAGTGTATTCGACTGCATGGCAGTAGGCAGTGGATTTGCGTATTATTCCATTTCATCGGTCCTCATCACACAGCTCAAGACACCGAGCATGGGACTGCAAGTAGCCACGGAATTGGGAACAATTGCCTTGCTGACCAATATCTTCCGTGAAATGACCGCACTGGTCGGTGCACCTTTCATCCGGAAATATTTTGGACGTCTGGCTCCCATTTCAGCAGCAGGCATTGGCTCTTCCGACATTCTGCTGGCCGCCATCACCAAATACTCCGGAAAAGATGCTATTCCGCTGGCCATCCTGCATGGTATTCTGATTAACCTCAGCGTGCCTTTCTTCGTTTCATTATTTTGTAACCTGTAATACAGATACGTAACTTCATGTAAACGTAACTACATAGCAACTTTTCTGTAATAAAAAACACTGACCTTTGGGCAGACTTTAAAAAAGGAGATTATTATGGAAACAGTTGCAGACAAATATGTAGTAGAATGTACGCCCGACGGTGAATATTACGCTTACCTGTGCAATCATGAACAATGCTTTGCATACGGTGAAACCGAAGAAGAAGCGCTGGAAAATCTGGAAACCGCGGCTGAAGAATTCTATAATGAATTCAATTCTATTTTTTACATGGAAGATATAGCCTGATACTATATTGAAAAAAACGCACATTGTAAGTAAATTGCCGATATTTAGTCATTTCTCAAAAGCCATTTCTGTGGGACGCAGGAATGGCTTTCTTCTTGCCCCGTCTCCTCGCTTGTTGAAACAAGTTATTCATTTGACAGTCATACCCTTGTAATATACATTCCCTTCTTTTGTACAGTGTTAAGAAAAACATGAAGCATGAAAGAAAGACCTTATTACCGGACCATTGTAGTGTCGGACATTCATTTGGGAACTACCCATTCGAAAGTAAACCAAATCAGCGATTTTCTTAGTAGAGTAGACTGCGGACGACTGATTCTGAACGGTGACATCATCGACGGATGGCATCTGCAGAAATCCGGCATCAGCAAATGGAAAGCAGAACATACGCACTTTTTTAAAATCATCATGAAAATGATGGAAAAACACGGTACGGAAATCATCTATATCCGCGGCAATCATGACGATTTTCTTGACAATCTTGCTCCCCTACAATTCGCCAACCTGACCATTACAAAAGATTATATACTGGAAAGCAATGGAAAACATTATTTCGTAACACACGGCGATGTGTTCGATAAGGTAACTACCAGCATGAAATGGCTGGCTAAATTGGGAGATATAGGCTATACGCTCCTGCTGTGGCTCAACAGCCAGTACAACCGCTATCGCGTAAGAAAAGGAAAACCTTATTATTCACTTTCACAGGCCATCAAGCAGAAAGTAAAATCTGCCGTATCCTATATTTCTGATTTTGAAAACGTACTGGTAGAATTCGCGAAGAACCGTCAGTGCGAAGGGGTTATCTGCGGTCATATCCACCATCCGGAAAACCGCATGATCGACCAGATACACTACCTGAACTCAGGCGACTGGGTAGAAACCATGTCGGCACTTACCGAAGATGAAAACGGGGAATGGAAAGTAATCTATTACACCGAATTGGAACAGCAGGCTACGAAACCTGAAGAAAACAATGTCATACCGCTAATACCTATCGCATCATGAAAATCTTATTTATCGTTCAGGGAGAAGGAAGAGGACACCTCACACAAGCCATTTCAATGGAAAGACTGCTTAGAAGCAACGGACACGAGGTGGTAGAAGTGCTCGTCGGAAAAAGTGAATCCAGACGGCTTCCGGGATTTTTTATCCGGAACATCCAGGCTCCTGTCAAACAGTTTATCAGCCCCAATTTCCTGCCTACCCACGCCAACAAACGGGTAAACCTGACACGAAGCATCTTATATAATTTGTTGAAAGTACCGGAATATGCAGAAAGTATATGCTATATTAACCGGCATATCAAGGAAACCGGTGCCGAACTGGTCATCAACTTCTATGAATTATTGACCGGACTGACTTATTTCTTTTTTCGTCCGGCAGTACCTCAAATCTGTATCGGTCATCAGTACCTGTTCCTTCACAACCAATTCAAATTACCCAAAAAGAACAAATACAGTCTGTTTTTCCTGAATTTCTTTACACGACTGACTGCATTGGGAGCTTCACAAAAACTGGCCCTCTCCTTCCGTTCCATGCCAGAAGACAATCATCAGCACATCAGCGTGGTTCCTCCTTTGTTGCGACAAGACGTATTGCAGCAGGAAAGCAAACCAGGCGACTACATCCATGGATATATGCTGAATGCGGGATTCTCTGAAAATATTCTAAACTGGCATAAAAAACATCCAGATACTCCTCTCCGCTTTTTCTGGGACCATTGGGAAGAAGAGCCTGTGAAAAAAATAGACTCCACACTTTCTTTCTATCAACTTGACGATATAGAGTTTCTTCGCCAGATGGCAGGCTGCAAGGCATACGCCAGCACGGCAGGATTCGAATCGGTGTGCGAAGCCATGTATTTAGGAAAACCCATCCTGATGGTACCGGCACATATTGAACAAGAGTGTAATGCTTTCGATGCCATGCAGAACGGAGCAGGTATCATCGACCACAATTTTAACTTGAGTAACTTACTGCGTTTTTCTCAGAACTACAAACCAAACCGCCTGTTTGTGGAATGGGTGAAATCAGCAGAATACATCATATTGAATGAAATAGAGCGATTTGCTCCGCAAAATACCCTGCAAGGAATGTATCTGGTAGAGGAGTTTGTGTAAAAGAATCTAAATAATCGTTCTGAAATCATATTGTAACATAAAATCATTTTCTTTGCAAAAAAAGTGATTTTATGGCCACAAGAAATAGAAAAAAAGAAAAGCCTTATTTGGAAAGAGACATCAGTTGGATGTACTTTAACCGCAGAATCCTGCAGGAAGCAACCCGAAGCCATGTGCCATTGCTGGAACGAATGGCCTTTCTTGGCATCTATTCCAACAACTTGGATGAGTTTTTCCGTGTCAGAGTAGCTTCTCAAAGCCGCATTGCTGAGTGCATGGATAAATCGGCTGCCAAGGAAAGAGAAAAAGCAAAAAAACTGCTTAAGCAAATCGGAAAACTGAACGCACGTTACGTAAAGGATTACGAAGAAGCTGTAAGCAGTGTGACAGAGGATCTGAAAAAAGAAAATATTTATCTGGTATCCAATTCGGAGGTTACTCCCGAACAGCTACAGTTCATCCAGTCTTTCTATAAAGAAAAGCTGAATGGACTTATTGTGCCCGTATGGTTCTCAGCTGTTAAGTTATTGGATTACGAAAACGATGAAAATATCTACCTGGCTGTAAAGGTAAGCAAGAACGGCAACAAGCCAATGGCGGACTATGCTTTTCTGGAACTCCCGGTAAATATTTGCGGACGTTTTGTGCAACTACCGGATCATGAAAATAAAAGTTATCTGATGTATCTGGACGACGTCATCCGCTGCTGTCTTCCGCTGGTGTTCGAAGGACTGGGATACGACAAATACGAAGCCTATGCCTTTAAGTTTACCCGCGACGCGGAAATGGAAATTGACAACGACCTGCGCACCGGTACACTTCAAAAGATTTCAAAAGGGGTAAAGAGCCGTAAAAAAGGAGAACCTCTTCGCATAATATATGATAACAACATGCCGAAAGACCTGTTGAAAAGGGTGTTGAAAAAGCTTGAACTTGACAGTCTGGACACAGTAATTGAAAGCGGACGTTATCAGAACCACAAGGACTTAATGAAATTCCCGGATTGTGGACACAGCAACTTGAAATACCCGAAATGGCCTCCTATCCTGAAAAAAGAACTTGACGGACCGGAAAGTCTGTTGAAAAAGATTCAGGAGAAAGACCGCTTTATCCATGTGCCTTATCATAATTTCGACTCCTTCATCCGTGTGCTTCAGGAAGCAGCTGTCAGCAAGCAGGTTACAAGTATTAAAATTACGCTTTACCGTCTGGCTAAAGAATCAAAGGTAGTAAAAGCCCTTATCGGAGCTGCCCGCAACGGAAAGAAGGTAACCGTAGTCATTGAATTATTGGCTCGTTTCGACGAAGCGTCCAACATCAACTGGTCAAAGAAAATGCAGGATGCCGGCATCAAGGTGATTTTCGGTGTAGAAGGCTTGAAGGTTCACTCCAAGATTACACACATTGAGATGAAAAGCGGACCGGATATTGCTTGTATCAGCACCGGAAACTTCCACGAAGGAAACGCCAAGATGTACACAGACTGTATGCTGATGACAGCTTATCCCAAAATCGTGAAGGATGTAAATCAGGTGTTCGAATTCATTGAACGTCCTTACACTCAGATACGGTTCAAGGAGCTGCTTGTTTCACCTAATGAGATGAAAAACAAGTTTGTGACATTAATCAACAATGAAATAAAGAACAAGAAAGCCGGAAAACCTGCTTACATCAAAATCAAGATCAATCACATCACCGACCCGATTATGGTAGAAAAACTGTATGAAGCTTCGGAAGCAGGCGTAGATATTGACCTGGTAGTACGTGGCAACTGTTCACTGATTACCAATGTACCCGATGTCAGCACGCACATCCGGATTCATGGCATCATCGACCGCTATCTGGAGCATTCACGCATTTTCATCTTTGCCAACGGAGGAGAAGAAAAGATATACTTAGGTTCTGCCGACTGGATGCCTCGCAACCTGGATCACCGCATCGAAGTGATTACTCCGGTCTACGATCCGGCCATCAAGGGAGAAATGAAACGCATTGTAGAATACGGCCTGAAGGATACCCTGCAGGGACGTATAGTAGACGGTGCAGGCGACAATCTGTTCTGGAGTGAAGAAACGGAAGAAGCTCCTTTCCGCTCACAGGAAGCGCTCTACAATTATTACCTGGCCGAAAATGAACAATAACTTAAATGTGATATTATGGACAATATGCTAAAAGACTGCAAGACGTACTATGGAGCCATTGATATTGGTTCGAATGCAGTGAGATTGCTCATCAAATGTGTAGAAGAAGACGAACAAGGAAAGGTTTTCTTTTCAAAAGTGCTTCTATTGCGTGTCCCTCTGCGTCTGGGATTTGACGTATTTGCGATGGGGAAAATTTCCGAAACCAAGGAAAAGAACATGCTCCGTCTGATGAAAGTATTCCATCACCTGATGAAAATCTACGATGTGGAAGACTACCGTGCATGTGCCACTTCTGCCATGCGTGATGCAAAGAACGGAAAAGATATTATCAAACGCATCAAAAAGAAAACGGGAATCCGCATTGAAATCATTGACGGACAGGAAGAAGCCAAAATGATATACAACAACCACATTGAATGCATGGAAGACTGTAACGGAAACTATATGTATGTGGATGTGGGTGGAGGTAGTACCGAAATCAACTTGCTTTCACAAGGAGAACTCGTATGCAGCCGTTCGTACAACATCGGTACAGTACGTATTCTGAACAATGCCGTAAAGGAAACTGAATGGGAACGGTTGAAAAAGGATATGCAGGAACTGGCTATTTCTTACCCCGGTACGAACATCATCGGTTCGGGTGGAAACATCAACAAACTTTATCGTCTGGCGGAAAAGAAAGACAAGAAAAAGCAACGAATTACGGTGGAAGTACTGCACAAACTGCATGAAAGCCTGAACAAGCTATCTGTAGAAGAACGAATGGAAAAATACCAGCTCAAACCCGACCGGGCTGACGTAATCGTTCCGGCTGGCAATATATTCCTGACCATTGCAGACATTATTCATGCTACGCATATTTATGTACCTGTAATCGGACTTGCCGACGGTATCATCGACGGACTGTACGCCAGTCACCTGGAAGAGAAACAGAAGATTTTAGGCATTCTTCCAAGTAAAAAAGATGCTTCGGACACACCTGAAGATGCGGAAGAATAATTCTTATTTTTCTGATAATAAAAACCGCTTTATGAGCAAATTTCTCATAAAGCGGTTTTTTATTATTCACAACCTGTTTATAAACTATTATTTCACATAAATATGTTGTATTTCAAGAATATACATCTTATGTAAATTACCATGCCCTTCACCATACCAACGGTTTATTAACAGCTTATCCACAAACTTATCCTCCTGAATCATGTCTGCATATAATTTTTTGCACACCAAAACCAGACGTGCCTGTTCGTACGAAATGGTTCCATCTTCCATTACATAAGGTTTCAAGCCTGAAGCAGCTACTTTATCCATATCCCGGCCTGATTTGGAACCACAGATTTTATGTACCTCTTTATGCTCTTCTCCTAAAAAAGACAAGGTCAGCTTATCTCCTTCTTCGATAAACTCGTATGTATAACGTTCCGGACGAATAAAGATGAAAGCAACTGGCTTTCCCCATAAAATACCGGTTCCTCCCCAACTGGCGGTCATCATGTTAAACTTTTCCTGCGTACCGGCTGTCACCAGCATCCACTCTTTGCCAATGGCATCAAACATGTTGTCCTGCAATTCAGACACACTAATTTCCTTCATATCCATTCATATTTAGTTTCTGCAAAACTAAATATTTTTCCTCTTTCCGCCTTTCCCCTTTTTTTATTTTTTAAGCCGAATTAAAATCCTATCCCCTCAAAATATCTTTTCCTATCTCGGCCTTTTAAAGTATCTTTGCAAGGAATATCATTAACTAAAAAAGAAAGGACTGAACCGTGGCAAAAGACAATGAGGTTGTACTGACCCCGATGATGAAGCAATATTTCGACTTGAAAGCAAAACATCCGGATGCCATCATGCTATTCAGGTGTGGCGACTTTTATGAAACTTACTCGGAAGATGCTGTAGCAGCTGCTGAGATTTTAGGAATCACCTTGACAAAACGTGCCAACGGTCAAAGCAAAACGGTGGAGATGGCGGGTTTCCCCCATCATGCACTCGATACCTACCTGCCTAAACTGATTCGTGCGGGACGAAGAGTCGCTATCTGCGACCAGCTGGAAGATCCGAAGACAACTAAAAAGCTTGTCAAACGCGGAATTACGGAACTGGTCACACCGGGAGTAGCCATCAACGACAATGTGCTTTCTTACAAGGAAAACAACTTCTTGGCTGCCGTGTATTTCGGAAAAACAGCTTGTGGTATATCTTTCCTGGATATTTCTACCGGTGAATTTCTTACCGCCGAAGGACCTACTGACTATATCGACAAACTATTGAATAACTTTGCACCCAAAGAAGTGCTTTTTGAACGCGGAAAGAAACCCATGTTCGAAGGAAACTTCGGCAGCAAATTCTTTACGTTCGAACTGGAAGACTGGGTATTCAATGAAACGTCTGCAAAGGAAAAGTTACTGAAGCATTTCGAAACCAAAAACCTCAAAGGTTTCGGAGTGGAAAATCTTCATAACGGCATCATTGCTTCCGGAGCCATCCTGCAGTATCTTGACATGACCCAGCACTACCAGATTGGACACATCACTTCTTTGTCACGCATTGAAGAGGACCGCTTCGTACGCCTGGATAAATTTACGGTACGCAGTCTGGAACTTGTGGGCAGCATGAATGAAGGCGGTACCTGCCTGCTGGATATTATCGACCACACCATCAGCCCGATGGGAGCCAGAATGCTGAAACGCTGGATTGTATTCCCGTTGAAAGAAATCAAACCTATCAACGAACGTCTGGATGTGGTGGAATTCTTTTTCCGAGAGCCGGAGTTCAAAGAATTCGTTGAAGAGAAACTTCATCTGATTGGCGATTTGGAGCGTATTTGTTCCAAAGCTGCCGTAGGACGTATTTCTCCTCGAGAAGTCGTACAGCTGAAAACAGCCTTACAAGCTATCGAGCCCATCAAAAATGCCTGCCTGAATGCAGATAACGAGAGCTTGCGCCGTATCGGTGAGCAACTCAACCTGTGCGCATCCATTCGTGACAAAATAGCCAAAGAAATTCAGAATGATCCTCCCCTGCTGGTCAACAAAGGAGGCGTGATTGCCGACGGAGTAAATGCCGAACTGGACGAACTTCGTAAAATTGCGTATTCCGGAAAAGATTATCTGTTGCAGATACAGCAGAGAGAAAGCGAACTGACCGGCATTCCCAGCCTGAAGATTGCCTATAACAACGTATTCGGATATTATATCGAAGTACGTAACACCCACAAGGATAAAGTTCCCGCAGAATGGATTCGTAAGCAGACACTGGTCAATGCGGAACGTTACATTACTCAGGAACTGAAAGAATACGAAGAAAAGATTCTGGGAGCAGAAGACAAGATTCTGATTCTGGAAACCAAGTTATACAACGAACTGGTTTGTGAACTGGCCGAATTTATTCCTGCCATCCAAATCAATGCCACACAGATAGCCCGCCTGGACTGCCTGCTGTCATTTGCCAACGTGGCTCGTGCCAATAAATACATCCGTCCGAATGTAGTGGACGATGATGTGCTTGACATTCGTCAGGGACGTCATCCGGTGATTGAGAAACAATTGCCACCGGGAGAAAAGTACATCGCCAACGATGTGTATCTCGACACGGAAGAGCAACAAATCATCATTATCACCGGACCGAACATGGCCGGTAAGTCGGCTTTGCTCCGACAGACTGCCCTCATCACCCTGATGGCGCAGATTGGATGCTTTGTCCCTGCCGAAAGTGCGCACATCGGCCTTGTAGATAAAATTTTTACCCGTGTAGGTGCCAGCGACAACATTTCTGTAGGAGAATCTACGTTCATGGTCGAAATGAACGAGGCAGCCAATATCCTCAACAACATTTCTCCGAGAAGCCTGGTGCTTTTTGATGAATTAGGAAGAGGAACTTCCACCTACGACGGTATTTCCATTGCATGGGCTATCGTGGAGCATATTCATGAGCACAAGAAAGCCCGCGCACGTACCCTTTTTGCAACGCACTACCATGAACTGAACGACATGGAAGCTCAGTTCAAACGCATAAAGAATTACAACGTATCGGTCAAAGAAGTGGACAACAAAGTCATTTTCCTTCGTAAGCTGGAAAGAGGCGGAAGTGCACACTCCTTTGGTATCCACGTAGCCAAGATGGCCGGTATGCCGAAATCCATTGTCAAACGTGCCGACGAAATATTACATCAGTTGGAAGCGGAAAACCGTCAGGAAGGTATTTCAGCCAAAGGACAGCCCAGTAAACAGGCTGCATCCGACGGAATACAGCTCAGTTTCTTTCAGTTGGATGACCCCGTACTCTGCCAGATCAGGGATGAGATTCTGAACCTGGATGTAAACAACCTGACACCGCTGGAAGCTCTGAACAAACTGAATGACATCAAAAAAATTGTAAGAGGAAGATAATTTGTAACGCTTATGTCAACCATTATTTATCCGGCCCCTATATTCGGCCCCGTCCATAGCCGCCGACTCGGCGTATCCCTCGGAATCAACCTGCTTCCGGGAGACGGTAAATTTTGTACATTCGACTGCATCTATTGCGAATGTGGATACAACAAGGATTTCCGTCCCAAACAAAAGGTACAGACACGTGAAGCCGTACGTGAAGCACTCGAAAAGCGTTTGGCCGAGATGAAAGAAAACGGTCCTTTTCCAGATGTACTGACTTTTGCCGGCAACGGAGAGCCGACTGCCAATCCTTATTTTCCAGAAATTATTGAAGATACACTGGCCCTGCGCGACAAATATTTCCCCAATGCCAAAGTCAGCGTACTGAGCAATGCTACTCTTATCCACAACCCGAAAGTGTTTGCCGCACTTAACAAAATAGACAACAACATTCTGAAACTGGATACCGTGGACATGGACTACATCCGGGCAGTGGACCGTCCTACCGGACACTATGAGGTAGAAAACATCATTGAAGGCTTGAAAGCATTCAAAGGAAACCTGATTATTCAGACTATTTTCATGAAAGGTACCACGGAAGACGGAAAAGATGTGGATAACACCTCCGATAAATACGTACTTCCCTGGCTGGAAGTGGTCAAGCAAATAAATCCCCGCCAGGTAATGATTTATACCATCGATAGGGAAACTCCCGACCAAAAGCTTAAAAAAGCGACTAAGGAAGAATTAGACCGCATAGCAAGACTCGTAGAAGAAGCAGGTATCAAAGCCAGTGCTTCGTATTAAAAAACAACAGCGTGTACGAATTTCCTGGTGAGTTCGTACACGCTGTAATTTTTTTAATATGACTTATTCAGGACTTTTCTTCTATCTTGGAATGATAGTTCTCATAAGAGTCCCATTTCGCTTTATAGGCCTCCAATTTACCTGAAGGAACCATTATTTTCAGTATACTCTCCTTAAATGGAAATGGATTACCTGTAAGTTCCGGAGCTTCTTCTCCCTCAAAAGTAATTGTTTCTACAGTAGAGTTTGTTCTTAACGACTGGTCTCCCACTTTCTTCACCGATTTAGGAAGGATTATTTCTTTCAACTTTCTGCAACCTACAAAAGTCCATCCTTGAACTTCAGAAAGACTTTGAGGAAATGCAAAGGAAGTCAAAGACGTACAATTCTGAAACGCTCCTATTTCTACCACACAATCAGCTGTTTTCATTTCCCCCACATAGGCAACTTTAGTTAATTGTTCACAGTCACTGAAGGCCTGATAACCTATTCGCTACATATTATTCGAAAGAGTTACAGACGTTAATTCCACTACTCCTCTGAAAGCTTCGTCATCTATCTCCTGCAATTCTGCTGAAAATACAACCTCTTCCAAATGTGTACCTAAAAAGGCCTGCGAACCTATTTTTTTCAATGAAGCAGGCAGAGTAACTTTTTTCAATCCTGTTTCACGAAAAGCATCGGAACTGATTTCCTGCAGAGCCGTTTTGGACAGGTCAACTTCTGTCAAAGCCACACAATCTTCAAACGCATGTCCACCTATCTCCTTTAAAGAAGCGGGAAACGCGACAGAAGCCAATTTCTGGCTTCCTGAGAAAGCTTGAAGCTCTATAACAATCCCTCATTAAGCACTAAAGATTCGATATGAGAGTCTCTGAAAGCCCCAGAAGCGATGGTTTTCACTTCTGCCGGGAGTACAACCTGAGTTAAAGAAGGATCTTTTATACCGGTTAATATTCCATTTTCTATCACAAAAGGAGATTCTACATTCTCACCGGCATCTTCACCGGGTTTTTCTTCCATTGTTCCATCTCCCTCTGCACCATCTTGATGAACGACTTCTATTTTAAAGGAATGCGCTTTCCCAAGCGTAACTGTTCCTCCTCTACTCCACCATCTATAATTTGAGGCATCCTGCAATTCCTGCACCACAAACATTAGTTCAGCAGATGTTCCTTTCACAAACCATGGACGACTTTCCAACACAAAATGAGCTATTCCTTTTTGATTGGTAATGACCTCGGCCAATGGCTTTACGGTATGATCTTTCTGAAAATCTTTATAACGATTCTCATCGTATAAACCAACTGTTTTATTTTCCAAAGGCTTCCCTTTTGAATTGCATACGAAAATTTCTACAGTTGCAGGAGTTTCATTCAAAGATGGATTCTCCTTCTTGCAGCTTAGAAAAAGCATACACATGCTCCACAAAGCTACGGACACAAATTTGATTATGTTCATAGATTATTAATTAAAAAGATAGTGATTTTTTTCTGTATATTTATAACAAAGAAAAGAGAAAAAGATTTTCAGGCAATTTCTTATTTAACTAAAATAATCTGATTGATTTTATATATACCTCTTTTTATATAGGAATCATAAACATTTATTTATCAACTATTTACATTTGTTTTAACTTTGTAGAATTGTACAAAATCTCCACATTACGATGAGGATAAATTACCCATTTAGCAGATTACGGAATCTCAGCTATTTTTTATTTTCGTCTGATTATCTAACCATTAAGCTTTACACTGCATTTTGGCATTCTATTTGATTTACTGTTAGCGTAGAAACTTACTTAACTAACTATTAAAATTGAAGCAATATGAAAAAGTTATTTGTAGCAGTAGCATTGGTAATGGGATTAGGAACTTCAGTTGCGTTTGCAGAAAACTTCCACGCAAGTGTAGACAGTGTAACCATTGTAAATGAGTTCAAACCCATCGAAGTAAAAGATCTTCCACAAGCTGTTCTGGATGCAGTTGCAAAAGACTATGCTGAATTTACCATCAAAGAAGCATACGTAGAAGAAGTGGAAGGAACAAAAACCTACAAAGTAGTTCTGACGGACGCAGAAGACAACACAGCCGCCGTGTTATACACTGAAAAGGGTGAAGTATTGGAATAAGCACTCACACGATTGACGGGAATGTGCCAAGTACGGCATGTTCCCGTTTTTTTATTTTTCCACTTATATGAAATAAAAAATCCTGATTCAAAATGAACCAGGATTTTTTTTCGCGGTGCGTACGGGACTCGAACCCGTGACCCCATGCGTGACAGGCATGTATTCTAACCAACTGAACTAACGCACCATTAAGTTTTTTCGTTGCTATCCCTCTCGATTGCGTTGCAAAGGTAGTGCTTTTTTTTGAATCTGCAATAGCTTTCCGAAAAAATATTCAAAAAAGTTTTACACTCCATTTTTTTAGAAAGCCACGCATAGGAGCTTCTTACAAAAACCTTGTCAGAAAACTACCATCACAGACAAACTTTTTGTCGCTTTTATTAGGAGATTGTTTATAATTCGTTACTTTTGCAAAAACTATTTTTCTACAAAAAAAAACAGCACTAAATGAAAATTGCAATCATAAAATACAATGCAGGCAACCTCTTTTCGGTGGATTGTGCACTGAAGCGACTGGGTGTGGAACCTGTCATCACCAACGACAAGGAGACACTGCTCAGTGCCGACAAGGTAATTTTTCCGGGAGTGGGCGAAGCACGTACCACCATGGATTACCTGAAAGCTTGCCACATGGACCTTCTTATCAAAGAGCTCAAACAACCAGTATTAGGTATTTGCCTGGGGATGCAGCTACTCTGCCGCCATTCGGAAGAAGGTGATGCGGACTGCCTGGGAATCTTCGATGCGGAAGTCAAGCGATTCCAGTCAACCAATCCTGAAGAGAAAGTTCCTCACATGGGATGGAACACATTGTCACATCTCCGCAGCCCGCTCTTTCAAGGTATAAAAGAAGAAGAATTCGTATATTTCGTGCATAGTTTCTATGTGCCGGTCAACGAATTTACAGCGGCTACAACCGACTACATCACCCCTTTCAGTGCAGCCTTGCACAAGGATAATTTCTATGCCACCCAATTTCATCCGGAAAAAAGCGGAAAGGTGGGAGAATGTATCTTGCGCAACTTTTTGAATCTCTAATCCTGAAACATTATATAAAAATATGATAGAACTTATACCTGCCATCGATATCATCGACGGGAAGTGTGTACGACTTTCTCAGGGCGACTATCAGTCAAAAAAGGTTTACAACGAGAATCCGGTGGAAGTGGCCAAGATATTTGAAGCGCATGGCATCCATCGCCTGCATGTGGTCGACCTGGACGGAGCGGCTTCCAAGCATGTGGTAAACTATAAGGTACTGGAAGCACTGGCCGGACAGACTTCGCTGGTCATTGACTTTGGCGGAGGCATCAAAAGCGATGAAGACTTGCACATTGCCTTCGAAAGCGGAGCGCAGATGGTAACGCTGGGCAGCATCGCCGTAAAGGAGCCGGATACGTTCAACCGATGGATGGAGGTATATGGCAGTGAACGGATTATTTTAGGAGCGGATGCCAAAGACGGGAAAATAGCCGTCAACGGATGGCTGGAATGCAGCCGTCTGGAGCTGATGCCGTTCTTGGATGACTATATAAAGAAAGGTGTCGCAAAGGTACTCTGCACAGACATCTCTCGCGACGGTATGCTCAACGGACCATCTTTGGAGCTATACAAGCAAATCATGGAGGCTCACCCCGACCTGCATCTGATAGCCAGCGGAGGCATCAGCGGCATGAATGACATTGAAGCACTGAACGAAGCAGGTATTCCGGCAGTGGTATTCGGCAAGGCTTTCTATGAAGGGCGTATCACCCTGCAGGAGTTGAAAGCTTTTCTTCCTTAACTCTTAACTCAAGAAACTGATTATGTTAGCAAAAAGAATCATACCCTGTCTTGACATCAAAGACGGACAAACGGTGAAGGGTACCAACTTCGTCAATCTGCGACAAGCGGGCGACCCGGTAGAGCTCGGAAAGGCTTACAGTGAACAAGGAGCCGACGAACTGGTTTATTTGGACATCACTGCCAGCCACGAAGGACGGAAAACGTTTACGGAGCTGGTAAAACGCATCTCTGCAGAAATCAACATTCCTTTCACCGTGGGAGGAGGTATTCATGAACTGAGCGATGTGGAACGTCTGCTAAATGCTGGAGCCGACAAAGTGTCTATCAACTCTTCGGCCATCCGGAACCCGCAGCTCATCGATGACATCGCCCGTCATTTCGGATCACAGGTGTGTGTGGTAGCCATTGATGCCCGACAGACCCCGCGAGGCTGGAAATGTTACCTCAACGGAGGAAGGCTGGAGACCGACCGTTTTCTTATGGAATGGGCGGAAGAAGCCAACAGCCGTGGAGCCGGGGAAATCTTATTTACCAGCATGGACCACGACGGGGTAAAGGAAGGATATGCCAACGAAGCACTGGCTGAGCTGGCTGACCGGCTGACCATTCCGGTCATCGCTTCCGGAGGAGCTGGCAAGAAAGAGGATTTCCGTGATGCGTTTACGTTAGGAAAAGCTAATGCCGCTCTGGCTGCCAGTGTTTTTCACTTCGGTGAAATTCCAATTCCCGAATTAAAAGATTACCTTTGCAAAGAAGGTATCGCCGTGCGCAGATAACTGTTTAAACTAACTATATTATATAAAGTAAGATTATGGAACTGGATTTTGAAAAAATGAATGGCTTGATTCCGGCCATTATCCAAGATAACTATACACAGAAAGTATTGATGCTGGGATTCATGAACAAGGAAGCCTACGAGAAAACCATGGAAACGGGTAAAGTGACTTTCTTCAGCCGTACCAAAAACCGCTTGTGGACCAAAGGAGAAGAAAGCGGAAACTTTCTGCACGTGGTTTCGGTAAAAGCTGACTGCGACAACGACACACTGCTCATCATGGTACATCCGGAAGGTCCTGTCTGCCACAAGGGTACAGATACTTGCTGGGGAGACAAGAATGAGCAGGACATCATGTTTTTGAAAGAGTTGCAGGATTTCATTGACCGTCGCCGTCAGGAAATGCCGGAGAAATCGTACACCACCAGCTTATTCAATTCGGGAGTCAACAAGATGGCACAAAAGGTGGGCGAAGAAGCTGTGGAAACCATCCTCGAAGCCTGCAACGGAACCGACGAACGCCTGATTTACGAAGGAGCCGACCTGCTTTACCACTTGATTGTACTGCTTACTTACAAAGGCTACCGCATTGAAGACTTGGCCCGTGAATTGAAAGAGCGTCACAGTGCCACCTGGAAAAAACACTAATCACGAGATATGGAAGAACAACCACTCATTTCTTACCAGCACGTAAACGTGAGCCTGCAAGGGCAGGAGATTCTTTCGGATGTAAACCTGGAACTCCGAAAGGGCGAATTTGTCTATCTCATCGGGAAGGTGGGTAGCGGAAAGTCTACTCTCCTGAAAACCATCTACGGTGAGGTGGAGATTGATGACGGAGAAGCATGGGTGTTGGGAAATGCCATGCGTAGCCTGAAACAAAAGGATCTCCCCACCCTTCGCCGGAAACTCGGTATTGTGTTTCAGGACTTTCAGCTATTGACAGACCGTACCGTGCACGAGAACCTGAAATTCGTGCTTAAAGCTACAGGCTGGAAAAACCGTACGGAAATAGAACGGCGAATTGGAGAAGTCTTACAGCAGGTAGGCATGGAAAACAAGGGATATAAAATGCCCAACGAACTTTCCGGTGGAGAGCAGCAACGTATCGTTATCGCCCGGGCCATCCTGAACAAGCCGGAAATCATACTGGCCGACGAGCCGACTGGCAACCTGGACGTGGATACCGGACGCCGCATCGTGGAATTATTGCAGGACATCTGCCGCCAGGGCTCAGCCATTCTGATGACTACGCACAACTTGAACTTGCTTTCGGAATATCCCGGAAAAGTGTACAAATGCGAACATCACCGGCTTACGGAAACGACAAATTCATAAAAAAGACAAAGGAGTAAAAGGATTTTTGCCAAAATGACCTCAAAATAGGGTTTTTATTATTACATTTGCTCCCGAAATTAATTAATTATAGAACATTTAAAATTCGAAACGTAAAATGAAAGTTTTAAAGTTTGGAGGTACATCTGTGGGTTCTGCACAAAGAATGAAAGATGTGGCCAAATTAATCACTGACGGCGAACAGAAAATTGTAGTCCTGTCTGCCATGTCAGGTACAACTAACACATTAGTTGAAATTTCGGATTATCTGTACAAGAAAAATCCAGAAGGTGCAAATGAAATCATCAATAGACTGGAAGCAAAATATAAACAGCACATTGATGAATTGTATTCTACCGAAGAATATAAACAGAAGACACTGGATTTCGTAAAATCTGTATTCGATTACATTCGTTCTTATACGAAAGACATATTTACTTTATTTGAAGAAAAAGTCATTCTGGCTCAGGGAGAAATCATTTCTACCAACATGGTGACCAATTACTTGTGCGAACAGGGAGTAAACGCTACATTGATTCCGGCATTGGAATACATGCGTACCGACAAGAACAGCGAACCGGACCTGACTTACATCCGCGAAAAACTGTCGGCACAACTGGAAGCAAACCCGGGTTATGAAATCTATATCACTCAGGGATTCATCTGCCGCAACGCATACGGTGAAATCGACAACCTGCAGCGTGGAGGAAGTGACTATACGGCTTCTCTGATTGGAGCTGCCATCAATGCTTCTGAAATCCAGATCTGGACAGACATCGACGGTATGCACGACAACGACCCGCGCGTGGTAGACAAGACTTCTCCGGTACGTCAGCTTCACTTTGAAGAAGCAGCTGAACTGGCTTACTTCGGTGCGAAGATTCTGCACCCGACTTGTATCCAGCCGGCTAAATATGCCAACATTCCGGTACGTTTGCTGAACACCATGGAACCGACTGCTCCGGGTACACTGATTTCTAACGATACGGAAAAAGGCAAAATCAAGGCGGTAGCTGCCAAAGACAACATCACCGCTATCAAGATTAAGTCAAGCCGTATGCTGCTGGCTCACGGTTTCCTCCGTAAGGTATTTGAAATCTTTGAAAGCTACCAGACTCCGATTGATATGGTATGTACTTCAGAAGTGGGTGTATCAATGTCGATTGACAACACGAAACACCTGAACGAAATCGTAAACGACCTGAAGAAATACGGTACGGTAACGGTAGACCATGACATGTGTATCGTTTGTGTAGTTGGTGACCTGGAATGGGAAAACGTAGGTTTCGAAGCAAAAGCACTAGATGCAATGCGTGAGATTCCAGTACGTATGATTTCATTCGGCGGAAGTAACTACAACATTTCTTTCCTGATTCGTGAATCAGACAAGAAACAGGCTCTGCAATCTTTGAGCAACGTGCTTTTCAATGGTAACCAGAAATAAAAGCAACCTTTTATAAAAGCTAAAGGCGGAGGATACGGTCAGTAAAAACCGCATCACCGCCTTTTTTATTCTTCTAATATAATAACAATCACAACTAAACTCGTTTTATGAAAGCTAATTTTCCAATAGAACAATTCCGGAAACTGGAAACTCCATTTTATTATTATGATACGAATCTGCTCCGTGAAACTTTGAACAAAATCAAGGAAGAAGCAGGAAAATACAATAAATTCTGTGTGCATTATGCAGTAAAGGCAAATGCCAATCCGAAAGTGCTGGGAATTATCCGTGAAAGCGGACTAGGTGCCGATTGCGTGAGTGGAGGAGAAATCCAAGCGTCCATCAAAGCCGGTTTCCCGGCTAGCAAGATTGTATATGCCGGAGTAGGAAAAACAGACAAGGAAATCAATTTGGGACTGGACTATGATATTTTCTGCTTCAACGTAGAGTCTATCCCGGAACTGGAAGTTATCAATGAGTTGGCCGCCGCAAAGAACAAGATTGCCCGTGTGGCTTTCCGTATCAATCCGGATGTAGGCGCTCATACGCATGCCAACATCACTACCGGACTGGCAGAAAACAAATTCGGTATCAGCATACAGGATATGGACCGCGTGATTGACTTGGCACTTGAAATGAAAAACGTGAAGTTTGTGGGCTTGCACTTCCACATCGGCTCACAGATTCTGGATATGGGTGACTTTGTGGCACTCTGCAACCGTGTGAATGAGTTACAGGAAAAGCTTTTTGCTCGCCAGATTATCGTGGAACATATCAACGTGGGAGGTGGCTTAGGCATTGATTATGCACACCCTAACCGCCAGCCGATTCCTGACTTTGCAGAATATTTCGCGACTTACCACAAACACCTGCACCTGCGCCCGCAACAAACGCTTCATTTTGAATTGGGACGTGCTGTAGTGGGACAATGCGGAAGTCTCATCACCAAGGTGACTTACGTGAAACAAGGTACCAACAAGCAATTTGCCATTGTAGACGGAGGTATGACCGACCTGATTCGACCGGCTTTATATCAGGCTTATCATAAGATTGAAAACCTGACCTCGGAAGAACCTGTAGAAACATACGATGTGGTAGGTCCGATTTGTGAATCATCCGATGTCTTTGGAAAGGCTATCGACCTGAACAAAGTACATCGTGGCGACCTGATTGCCCTGCGTTCTGCCGGTGCTTATGGCGAAATTATGGCTTCAGGATACAACTGTCGTCCGCTTCCGCAAGGATACACCTCGGACGAGTTGGTATAAACAACAAGCGAAACATCATTTATTATTGAACAACTCAAAGGTAAATTTGCATCCCACGGAGGTAAATTTACCTTTTTCATTTCCGATAAAGACACCCACATCAAACAAGTGGGTAGCAAACCCGTAACCGAATTCCAGGTAAGGATTCAGATGAGGCATAAAAAGGATACCCGTATAAATACGTTCCTTCTGTACGAACGACAACAGACGAGTGACCGGATATAAGAGTATGAAAGGTGCCTCAAAAGTCAGATTTCCTCGTATGTAGTGACTGGAAGCATTATACCAGCGACCGTCCAGCATCTGAAACGTACCTCCAATATCGTCATTCCATCCCTGAGGAAGATTCAAGTTGGCAAAATGCGCATAATCCACAAAGTACATATCCGACTGGTTAGTAAACATTCCAGCCCCCACATGATAAGCCAGTGAACGCACATTTTTCAAACGAATGACCTGCTCTACAGAGCCTTCAATTCGTTCGTAGGTACCGGAGTTCTTTAAGACTTTGATACCCCGTTCATAATCCAGCATAAAGGTAGGAAAGAAGGAACCGACATTTATCTTTCGGTTACCGTTCATATAGTAATACATACCCGGTGTCCATTCCAAACGAATACGAGGAGCAAAACTATTATAATTGGAACGTACACGCGCTTCTACCTCCGGTGAACTTTTTGTATATCGCCAATGCATGGCCAAACCTGTGCCCAGCTTTAAGCCGTTACACAGCTCTATATTATGCGATACATCCACATATACATCCTTAAAGTAATCCAGTTCCAGTCCATCGAACGTAAAGGCACTGTCCGGAATCTGCTCCAGCTGATCAAGCACAACACTACTGTAAATACGGTTACCATTTCCTCCATGTATCTCAATGGACCCCAGCTTTCGAGGGTTGTAAATATATTCCACATCTGCCTTGGCATAAAATTCTTTCTTTGTAAAATTATAACCAATCTGAGGAACAATACGCAACAGGCGCCCGTCATGGAAAAGCTTGTTGTACTTAAACACCTGTCGATAGGATATTCCGTTCCGGTGGCTATAACTCACTAATAAGGGATTGATAATCGGAGAGCAGTTAATGCTTCCCACTTTAGAGATGTCAATGTCATAACTGCTGATCAAGGCATCCCCCAACTGGCCCAAGAATACCATGTTCTTCTTCAGTTTCGTAGGCTCTGCCTTTATCGTATCGGCCTCCCGTTTCAATCGCCGCTCATCTGCCGAACGGTAAAGCGAATCCTCATAAGCAGACAAAGGAATCGGACGGATGCGGTTGAACGAGTCACGCTCCACCACAAGCCGGCTAGTATCACACGACAAGATATAAGAATTCGACAGATTATGGTCGTTCGTTTTCTTGACAATCCATTCCTCCCCCGGCTTACGATAAACGACCGATGAATACTTCATCCACCCCGTGTACTTCATCTCCAGATGATTCTTCAGGAACTTGAAGTTCAAGTCAAGATTCAACAGTACCGGAAGATATTTCGTATCGTCCTCCTCTCCCATTTGCATGCTCAGTTGGAACCTTACCAGGTCATAACGTCCCTTGAGATTCATTCTTCGGATAGTCCAGTCGGCTGATGAAAGCCACAGAAAACCTTCCACCAACTGCGTGCTCCGATAACGAGGTACGACACGAATGCAATACAACTCTCCCCCCAGCCGGTGTTCTACCCTTTCAAGCAAATAATGATAATGCACTTGGGCCTTTCTGTTCAACGGTGAAAGTATCCTGTTGCCCATCAGCGAAGGAGCATAAATATTGAACTTCATGTAGTCCATAATGTCGAATATCTGCCCTCTGGTGCTGGGGAAAGTCGTAGATATTGCCCTGACCTTTCGGTCATAAATGGCAGGAGCCGTATATTGCAGTTCACTGATAGACTCATGAAAATAATCATTAATTCCCTTCTCCAGGCGAAACATGGAAGGTACATACTTGATAATCCGGTTTTGCTTGTGTACTTTCAAATGACCTTTCAGATACAAATCGCCCTTGTATCCCTTCACTTCATGCGAATAAATGGAAGCAGAATGAAACATATGCTCCATAATAGAATCGGCAACGACAGGCTTTTTCGGAAGAGCTGGAGCATTGTCGCGAGCCATTCCTTGTCGCGGAAAGCCGCTGAGCAGACACACCATCAGCAAGCCCCACAAAGCTACATATAAGCCTTTCAATTTTCGCATATTCATGGCAAATATATAACAAACCACTTATCTGAAGCCATTTTTATGAAGAAAAAAAAGAATATTTTCAATTTTTCTTTGTACCTTTGTGCTAAATAACATGGTTTTGGAACATTTTATGGTAAAAAAGGAATTAACAGAAGCTGAGATTGCCGAAAGTATACCAGATTTATGGCAACCATTAACACAGCAACAACGCGAACTGCTGGCACAAAACTTTACGATTCAGAAATACAAAAAGAACGAAACGATTTATTGCGAAGGTGAAACACCAGAGAATTTAATGTGTTTGCTGAACGGAAAGGTAAAAATCTACAAGGATGGCGTAGGAGGACGCAGCCAAATTATCCGAGTTGTAAAGGACAAAGAATATTTTGCCTATCGTGCCTATTTTGCGGAAGAGAACTTTGTGACCGCAGCAGCTGCCTTTGAACCATGTACCATGTGTCTGATTCCTATGCCTATCATCGTGCAGTTGATTATGGAAAATACGGAGCTTGCTATGTTTTTCATCAAACAATTGTCGAAAGACTTGGGAATTTCGGATGAAAGAACTGTCAACCTGACCCAAAAACACATTCGGGGACGTCTAGCCGAATCATTGCTCTTCCTGAAAGATACTTACGGCATGGAGGAAGACCAGTGCACACTAAGCATCTATCTCTCCAGAGAGGATTTGGCCAATCTTTCTAACATGACCACTTCCAATGCCATCCGAACTTTATCAAATTTTGCCGCCGAAAAACTGATTATCATCGACGGACGAAAAATAAAGCTCATTGACGAAGAGAAATTAAAGAAGATAAGCAAGATTGGATAAACTTTTGTGGATAAACATCCCATGTTTGTTCATTCATCAAGTGATATTGTTTCTACAACAAAAGAAACAATATCACTTTTTTTATGTCTCTAAATCCCAATACCTGCATATTCAATTCCTTATATAAAAACTTGCTAAATTCATTTTACGAACGTACTTTTGTGTCAAAATATCATTTATATTACATTTATACTGACATGGGAAATACCACACACAAAGAAGAAACCCACAAAACTCTTCTCGCCCGGATGCGACAAAGACTGAAAGAACGAAAACGCCGGGTGATGCGCCTCATCGAGTTGAAACGTCTTCGGAGAATACGTAAAAAGACTGTACCCGGGTACACCTATTGCAAGAATTGCGGTACCAAGCTAGAGGGAATGTATTGCCATTGTTGCGGACAATATGCCCTCGACATCTACCAACCTTTCTGGAAATACCTCAGACAATACATTGAAAATGTCTACCAGTTTGACAGCAAAATCTGGCAAACTTTGTGGCTGATGTTCACCCGCCCCGGATTCCTGACCAGCGAATTCAATGCCGGAAAAATCAATTCCTACGTACATCCTTTCCGGCTCTATATGTGCATCTCCGTCGTTTTCTTTACCCTTTTCTTCATGATAGCCTCCGACAAAGCCAATCAGGCATTGCAAGCTGTAAGCTCACTAAACATCAACGACAGAATTGTAGCACAGCTCAAATCATCTGCTACCCTGCCCGATACATGTGTGTATGTATACCAAGGCCCTGAGTTAGTGAAGGCCTTTCAAGAAAGAGGAGTAGAAAAGGCCGAGGAGCTGTTCAAAGTGCAACGCCTGGACGACCGGTTCTCTCTTTCCTACATGCGAATGCCCCAAATCGTGGCCGACTCCTGCCTGCATGAAACAACTCTCCGGCAAAAAGACCTGAATACTATTCTGAATCTGAAAAAAGTACAAGGTGAATACTTGAATAATCTGATTGAGGAAGAAGAGATTACCTCTGAATCCCTGCAAGCCGCGCGCCATTTCCTGGTAGACTCCACCGGTACCGCTCTTACTCCCGTATACGAATGGAGAGAAGACCATAACGATGAAGCACAGCAACTTCGTCAGGAATCCTTTCTCAACCAGTTTTTTGGAGATTTATCCAAATGGACTCCGCTCTACATGATGTTCCTTCTGCCACTGTTTGCCTGGCTTTTGCAGGGAATGTTCCGGAAATCTAAACTTCCTTACATGTGGCATTTCGTACACGCGATTCACCTGAATACCGTGTTTCTGATACTGATTCCTATTCCACTGGTACCCGTGCTGACAAGTGACACTTTTATGGAATCACTTAAGGGAAACATGCCAATGTATACTCTCCTTATCTTCGTAGCAGGCATGTTTGTGTACACCTACATTTCCCTGCACACGGTATACCGCCGGGGATGGATACGTACATTTGTCAAGACAATCGTTTTCCTGGCTGTCTTTACCTTCATTTCACTAGCCATTGCGGCTGCGCTATTGGTATTCCTGCTTTCCACTCTTTCTGAGCAGCTTTAATATCAAACATTCACATAAAAAGAGCACTCCCGAGACATAACATTCATCTCTCAGAAGTGCTCTTTGCTTCAATATCCCTCATTTAGTCACTTAGATTTCCCGCAAAGCCTTACAGAGCTGGTCGGGACAAGAAGTCGGCTTCCCGCCACAACGGATACCTTCCAGACGAGCAATCACTTCATCTATTTTCATACCTTCCACCAGGGCTGAAATCCCTTTCAAGTTTCCATTGCAACCACCGGTAAAATGCACGCCCTTCAGTATGCCATCCTCTACCTCAAAATCAATCTGAGAACTGCATGTTCCCATCGTACGATAAGTATATTTCATTGTCATCAATATGCTAGTCGAGTTAACATAAAAAGAGAACGGAGCACCACTTGCCGGATCATTCCGGCCGGATACTCCGTTCCGTCATTATCTTTCAAGAAAAGCTTATTCAGCGTCTTCTTCCGGTTTCATGTTAGTATATACGGTCTGTACGTCGTCAAACTCTTCCAGACGTTCTACCATCTTATCGATAGTTTCACGCTGTTCCGGAGTCACATCTTTCAGGTCGTTCGGAATGTAAGTGAAATCACCACCGACATCTTCAAAACCACATTCTTCCAGATGCTTCTGAATAGCCGCATAGCTCTTCGGATCACCGTAGATAGTGATAGTTCCTTCTTCCGGATCTTCATCGAATTCGTCTTCTACGTTGTAGTCAATCAAGTCCAGAATCAGTTCCTCCATATCCAGTCCGTCTTTCTTCTTGAAAGTAAACACACACTTGTGGTCGAACAAGAAAGCCAATGAACCAGTTGTTCCCAAGTTTCCGCCAAACTTGTTGAATACCGAACGAACATCAGCTACGGTACGAGTGGTATTATCAGTCAGTGTATCTACGAATACGGCGATTCCGTGAGGACCGTATCCTTCGTAAGTCATGCTCTTGTATTCGCTTTGGTCCTTACCCATTGCGTTCTTGATGGCACGTTCAATGTTATCCTTCGGCATGTTTTCACGCTTACAAGTAGCGATTACCGAACGCAAAGTCGGGTTGTTTTCCGGTTCCGGACCGCCAGCTTTTACCGCAATTGCAATTTGTTTACCCAGACGTGTAAAGGTCTTTGCCATGTGACCCCATCTTTTCAGCTTTGCAGCTTTTCTATATTCAAATGCTCTTCCCATTGGATGATATTTTAAATTTATTTTTAATGAGTTTCTTTTTCACTATTCTGTACCAGCTTACAATATTTCCAGTACGACACACCAGCGAGGCACAAGCATATTGCCCCGCCCGTGATAGCCAGCACATTTCTCCACGTTTCATTCGAAGAAAAATGCCAGAGCACCATTCCAGCCTGCAGAGCCAGAAACAATTCGATGTAAAAAGCCGCCAGGTATCCCCTTTTGGCTTTTATGTGATAATCTGGTTTAATATTGTAACGCATCATTTTTTACAGTTATCGAAGCACTGCTCCCAGCTTGTTCTGCAAGTTACCAATCAACTTCTGCATGAACTTGTCAATCTGCTTGTCGTTCAGTGTAGCGTTTTCATCCTGAAGCATAAAGCTTACAGCATAGCTCTTCTTGCCAGCTTCCAGGTTCTTTCCTTCGTACACGTCGAACAATTCTACAGACTTGAGCAATTTCTTATCGGTTTCGCAAGCAATCTTTTCGATTTCAGCAAATTGCACCTTCTTGTCAATCAGCAATGCCAAGTCACGTTTTACAGCCGGGAACTTGGAGATTTCCCTGTAGCTTACCGTATTGCCCTTGATGGCCTTCATCAGTTCTTTCCAGTTCAGGTCGGCATAGTACACTTCATTATCGATATCGAACGCTTTCTGAATCTTCTTGCAAACCACACCAAAGGTAGCCAGCAATTTACCGCCACGGGTGTGTACAGAGATAGCTACCGAGTAGATGTCATCTGAAAGGTTACCGAACACCAGTGAGCCAAAATTCACACCCAGGCGACGAAAAATGTTCAGCACGTAAGCCTTCAGTTCATAAACTGAAGCGTTTTCGTCGGCATGAGCCCACGAGTTGCTTACACGCTTTCCGGTAACCCACAAGCCCATGTGCAACTCTTCTGAATAGCCTGACAACACTTTTTCCGGATTCTTCTTCTCTGCATGGAAGTGATAGCAGTTACCGAATTCGAAGAACTTCAAGTCAGCATTCTTGCGGTTGGCATTGTGCTGGATGCTTTCCAGACCACCAAAGAGCAAAGTAGCACGCATCACGTTCAGGTCGTTGCTCAACGGGTTCATCAGGCGTACCAGATTTTCCGGTTTGTAAGTTTCCAGTCCGTCGTAATAAGCGGCCGCAGTCAAAGAGTTATTCAGGATTTCATTGAATCCGCAACCCACCAGCTGTTCGCCTACCAGGTTCTGGAGTTTCACCGATTTGTCCACTTCTCCCTTCACGCTCAGGCTTGATTTCAGGGTTGTGGGGATTTCCACGTTGTTATATCCGTAGATACGAAGAATATCTTCTACCACATCGCACGGACGCTGCACGTCTACACGGTAAGGAGGAACCTGCAAAGAAAGACCTTCAGCCGTTTCTTCCACAATTTTCATCTCCAGACTGGTTACGATGCTCTTCACCGTCTCTGCCGGAATTTTCTTTCCAATCAGTGAGTTTACATAATCATATGAAAGTTCTACCGCGAAATCGGCAATCGGGTTCGGATAGTTATCCTTGATATCAGAAGCAATTTCACCTCCGGCCAGTTCTTTCACCAGCAGAGCAGCTTCCTTCAAGGCATAGATAGTGATGTTCGGGTCGATGCCACGTTCGAAACGGAAAGAAGAGTCGGTGCTCAATCCGTGACGGCGGGCAGTCTTACGCACCCATGTAGGATGGAAGTAGGCACTTTCCAGGAACACGTCAGTAGTAGCCTCAGTAGTACCTGAATCCAGACCTCCAAACACACCGGCGATACACATCGGTTCTTCCGCGTTGCAAATCATCAGGTCTTTGTCAGACAATTTACGTTCCACTTCATCCAGTGTAACGAACGGAGTTCCTTCAGCACAAGTCTTCACCACAATCTTGCCGCCCTTAATCTTGTCGGCATCGAAGCAGTGCATCGGCTGGCCGTAAGCATGCACAATGTAGTTGGTAATATCAACAATGTTATTGATAGGACGCACACCGATAAGGCGGAGCTTGTTCTGCAACCATTCAGGACTTTCTTTTACCGTTACTCCCTTGATGGCTACTCCAGCATAACGCGGGCAAGCTTCGGTATTTTCCACCACGATGTCGATGTTCATGTCGTGATTGTCTACCTTGAAAGCATCTACCGAAGGACGCTTCAACGTAGCTTTATGACCATTCTGAATAAGCCATGCGTAGAGGTCGCGTGCCACACCGTAGTGTGAGCAGGCATCGGCACGGTTCGGAGTAATGTCCACTTCGAGCACGTATTCGCTCTTCACGTTATAGTAATCCTTGGCCAGTGTACCCGGAACTACGTCAGTAGGCAATACGATGATACCTTCGTGGCTTGTACCCACGCCAATTTCATCTTCGGCACAAATCATACCGTTTGATTCCACGCCACGGAGCTTCGACTTCTTGATGGTGAAACATTCGTCACCATCGTACAGTTTTGTACCCAGCGTAGCTACGATAACCTTCTGTCCGGCAGCGACGTTAGCGGCACCACAGACAACCTGCACAGGTTCTCCCTGTCCTAAGTTGACGGTCGTAATATGCATGTGGTCAGAATTGGGATGCGGCTCACAGGTCAGCACTTCGCCTACTACCAGACCTTCCAATCCTCCCTTGATAGTTTGAACTTCTTCCACTCCCCCAGTCTCCAGACCGATGGAAGTCAGTGCGGCCGCCACTTCGTCCGGAGTAAGGTCGAAGTCGACGTATTCTTTCAGCCAGTTATAAGAAATATTCATATCGTAATAGTATTTTATAATTTCCCAAACAATGATGTGCAAAGTTAATACATATTTGGGATATAAGAGGTAAGACAAAAAATATTTTTAGCCAAAAACCATCAGAACGGTACATCGGGCACAGGTGCACCAAACGGATTGTCGGGCATAGGAGGCATCTCTGCGGGTGGAGGTGGTACAAAGTCCTGTCCGCCGCCGTTATTCATCTTCGAACGGAGCACCGGAGCCTTCTTCTCTTCACCCGGCATCGGTACAATCATGTCGTCATCAGGGTTCTGAAAACGGGCATATTCGCCACGGAAACGGAGCAGCACATCACCCACGGCACCGTTACGATGCTTGGCGATAATGATTTCGGCCATGCCGTGCAGGTCGTTTCCTTTCTCGTCGGTGTAAATCTTGTAGTATTCCGGACGGTGGATAAAGCACACCATGTCGGCATCCTGCTCAATGGCTCCCGATTCACGGAGGTCACTCAATTGCGGACGCTTTCCGTCGATACCTTCACGGTTCTCTACTCCACGGTTCAACTGGCTCAGCGCGATAATCGGGATGTTCAGCTCCTTGGCCAATCCCTTCAACGAACGCGAAATGGTGCTGACCTCTTCCTGACGGCTTCCGAACGACATACCGCTGGCATTCATCAGCTGGAGGTAGTCGATGATGATGATTTTCACCCCATGCTCACGTACCAGACGACGTGCCTTAGTTCGCAATTCGAACACGGACAAAGAAGGCGTGTCGTCCACGTACAGCGGTGCGTCGTAGAGTTCTTTTATCTTGTAGTCGAGCTGTCCCCACTCGTAAGGTGCCAGCTGACCGCTCTTGATTTTCTCGCCCGGAATTTCGCAGACGTTCACGATCAGACGGTTTACCAGCTGCACGTTGCTCATTTCAAGCGAAAACAAGGCTACGGGCACTTTGCTGTTCACCGCCATATTCTTGGCCATGGAAAGCACGAAGGCCGTCTTACCCATGGCCGGACGAGCCGCAATGATAATCAGGTCGGAGTTCTGCCAGCCGGAGGTCATCTTGTCCAGCTGATGGAATCCGCTCGAAAGTCCGCTCAAACCGTCGGTACGTGCCGCCGCCTTCTGAAGCATTTCATAGGCCTCCTGAATAACCGGATTAATCTGCGTGTAGTCCTTCTTCATGTTCTGCTGAGAGATTTCGAAGAGCTTTCCTTCAGCTTCCTGCATCAGGTCGTCCACGTCCTGCGTCTCATCGAACGCCTTGGTCTGTATATTGCTCGTAAAAGAAATCAGCTCACGTGCCAGAAACTTCTGGGCAATGATGCGGGCATGGTACTCAATGTGAGCCGACGAGGCCACCTTACCACTCAGCTGAGTGATATAGAACGGTCCGCCCGCCTCTTCCAAGTTACCGCGCGAGCGCAACTGCTCGGCCACGGTCAAAATATCAATCGGCTTCTGTTGAATAGCCAAGTCAGTAATGGCCGCATAAATCAGCTGGTGCCGGTGTTCGTAGAACGACTCCGGACGAAGAATCTCGCTCACCAGCGAATACGCATCCTTCTCAATCATCAGCGCACCCAGCACAGCTTCTTCCAGTTCGGGAGCCTGAGGCTGGAGGTGGCCGTACTCATCCATCGGCTTAGTCTTGGCCGTCTTTGCCACACGTGTATTTCTTCTCGGTTCTGCCATTTTGTTTTTGTTTAAGTGGGGCAAAGATACGATTTTTTCCGTGAATCCCGATTTTCTCGAAACTTTCTGCTATATTTGAGAAACGAAAAAACAAACGACCTTATGATTACATTTCCAAATGCCAAAATAAACCTTGGCCTGAATATTATTGAAAAACGTCCCGACGGTTACCATAACCTGGAAACTATTTTCTACCCCATCCATTTGCAAGATGCACTGGAAGTAACACGAAGAGAAAATAACGATGCTCCTTATACGCTTCACGTGAAAGGTACGGCTATCGAGGGTAAGCCGGAAGACAACTTAGTGGTCAGAGCCTACGAATTACTGAAAAAGGATCATGACATACCGCCCGTTGACATCCACTTGTTCAAGCACATCCCCACAGGTGCCGGACTGGGAGGTGGTTCGTCTGATTGCGCGTTCATGATTAAGTTGCTGAACGAGAAATTCCGTCTGGCACTGAGTCTGGAGGAGATGGAAGACTACGCCGCCCGTTTAGGAGCCGATTGTGCTTTCTTCATCCGCAACCAGCCGGTATTTGCCACGGGCATCGGTAACCTATTCGAACCTGTCCGTCTTTCGCTTTCGGGCTATTACCTGGTGCTGGTGAAACCGGACATCTTCGTATCCACACGCGATGCTTTCGCACACATCACTCCCCGCCATCCGGAAGTTTCATTGAAAGACATCATCTGCCAGCCGGTAGAGACGTGGAAGGACAACATGAAGAATGATTTTGAAGACAGTGTGTTCCTGAAATATCCGGAGATTGCAGCCATCAAGGACGAATTGTATGACCTGGGTGCGGTGTATGCCAGCATGAGCGGATCCGGCTCATCGGTTTACGGTATCTTCCGCCAGCCGGTAGAACACGTGGACGAGAAATTTGGCGGATGCTTCTGTCGTCAGAGAGAACTGAACTAATTGGAAATCCAGTTCTTTTTTCATATTTTAAATTGGTGAATTATGCTTTTTCCAGCCATAAAAACTAACCACTATGTTTCGATTGCTTCTTATTCTAGGATTATTCATCATGAACCTTTCTGTTACTAAGGCACAAGATAAAAAGATTTTTGTGTGGGGAGGAGACATTAACCTCAAGTTTACCAGATACATTGTTGATTTAACCGGAAAGGAACATCCGCGCCTATGCTATCTTCCAACTGCCAGCGGAGACAACCCCGATAATATCCGATTTTGGGGTAGTATCTGCAACGCACTCAAAATAGATACTTTGGTGATGAACGTATGGGTCAGTGCATCACCCGACAACCAATCATTTGAAGACATACTTCTGCATTCGGATGCAATTGTAGTGGGTGGAGGAAACACATTGAACATGATAGGGATTTGGAAAGCACAAGGTATTGACAAAATTCTAAAAAAAGCACTTGACAAAGGGATTATCTTATCAGGCGGAAGCGCTGGTTCTATCTGCTGGTTCGAGAAGGGAATAAGCGACTCACGCCCCACAAATATAAGTGCGGTAGAAGGACTCGGCCTTCTACCCTATAGCAATTGCCCTCATTATTCCCAGAAAGAGCGTCGAGATTTATTCCACAAGCTTATAAGCAATAAGGAAATTCACCCCGGTTATGCGTTTGACGAGAAAGCCGGAATTCTTTTCGTGAACGGAAAAGCCAAAGAATTTGTTACACAAAATGACAAGCACCACGTATATTATGTATTTCTGAAGGGGAAACAGCTTGAAATCAAGGATCTTGAAGCTAAAAAAGTAATTAGCAAACATGCGATACCCGAAGGAGAATATCAAACGACAAAGGTAGAGAAAAAATTATCTGAAATTACACTAGAAGGAAAATCCACACCTTTATCGGCGTATGTAATGATAGTCAAAGAAATCTCTAAAGGCAAAGAATCATTCCTAAACTCCAGTGTAAACAAGATATTCATCTACAAGAATAAAATAGCAGGAGTGGTAAACGACAAATACCTGGACTCCATGGGTGTATACGGTCTATGGTATTTTTATAACCACAATGGAGTATGGGAAAATGCCGGGGAGGATATTGGTGGGGAAACTGTACTGGAAAGTGAAATTACCTTCCGCGAAAAAGCAAAAGTAATTCTTTCCAAACGAATGACACAATAAAAAACACTTCAATGTAATATAGAAGACGTAGGCCATTCTTTTCCAAAGTATCCATAAGCAAGCCTTGAGGAAGAAAATCAGTTACACAATGCATTAGTTACCAGTAACCAGACAGTACACATCATTTTCCGTCCAGTATCTTCATAGCTATATCCATATACCGCGTAATATCGGTCGTAATCTCACGGTTATATACATCGCAACGCTTACGGCCCAGCCGCACGACGACAGCATCCAAGTCGGGAATAGCGATGATGTATTGCCCCAGCATACCGCGCATGTAAGGGCAACGCATACCATGATAATCCATCACCCACGTCTGGAAACCATAATAGCTAAGTGAGTCCTTTCCCCACTGATCTTTCAGGTACGAAGCGGGACGCATCAGTTCATCCATATAAGTTTCGGATACCAGCTGGCGGCCGTACCAATTGCCACGATGTAACAAGAGACTTCCAAAACGGGCTACATCGCGGGCCGTGGTATGGAAGCAACAGAAGGCTTTTTCATCACCGTCTTTCTTGTCCAGCAACCAATAGGCATCCTGTTCGGCCTGCATCGGACGCCAAAGTTTCTCTTCGGCATAGTCACTTAGTGTTTGCCCGGTGGCTGCCTCGATGACGAAAGCTAACAATTGCGTCTCACCACTACGGTAGGAATATTGCACGCCAGGACGGTCAACTACCTCCAGGCCCATCACCAAGTCGTAAAGATCGTTACCATAATAACCGTGCGTTGTGACAGAAAAAAGCGAAGCATACGCCTCATCCCACGCCATGCCGCCACTCATGGTCAGCAAATGGCGCAGGGTGACGTCAGCCTGCATTCCTTTTGTATAGGCAGGTATGTAGCGCGAGACGGGGTCGTCCAGACTATGAATCTTTCCTTCGTCGAGGGCAACTCCCGCCAATAGTCCCACGATGGTCTTTGTAGCAGAATAGATATTTGAGGTCAGTGTATCGTTCCACCCGTCACGGTAATTTTCGAAGACGATGCTGTCACGACGGATGACGAGGAAGGACACGGTGCGCAAACTGTCCAGATAGTGTGCATCTTTTTTTGTCAGTTGGTAGCGGTTATAATCAGCTGAAAGGGGCCAGTGGCACACGTCGTCAGGATTGTGGTGTACCGTATGCCGGTGAAAGGTTTCCAGGTCGTCAATGACGGGCATCCAGTGAATGAGTGCCTGACGGGCGTAGTAGGGCAACGAAGCATACACCACGCCTATTACCACTACCAGAGCGATGAGCAGGCGAAGAATGGTTTTCTTTTTTGTTTTCATAGGGGTATTCTGTAAAAACCGCACAAATTATTAAGACTATCGCAAAAATATGTTTCTTTTCCATATTTCCTCAAAAAACAATATGCTTTATTGGATAGTCCAAGCTTTTCACCTGAAGTGAAATTTACTGTATCCACAAACTTAACAAAAATCTATGGAATAACCTTGCATAACAACAAATGACATCTATAATAACCATTAATATCTCTCGAATTATTACGGCTTTTTTCTAACTTTGTTTCCACTATTTTATGAGTCATCATTACTCACTATATTTTATCAAACAACTATGAAAATATGGAAGAGAAAAATCTAAGCTACTATATCCAACTACTGGAAGCAAATAAAAATCTCATTCTGACGGGAGCACCCGGTACGGGGAAAACGTATTTAGCTAAAGCAATTGCGGACAAGATGAGAGCTGAATATGAGTTTGTTCAATTCCATCCGTCGTATGATTACACAGACTTTGTAGAAGGTTTACGTCCTACTCCTCCCGACAAAAACAGAAATATCGGATTTGAAAGGAAAGATGGAGTGTTCAAGGAGTTTTGCAAAAGAGCAATAGGAAAGTTCAAAGGTTTATCCACTGAATTCTCAATAAATATCTCTAAAAATTTTAGTAATGAAGATGATAAGATAGAAAAAGCAATGAGTTGGCTTATGACACAAAATGGAGCCACTCTCAAATCCATACGAAGTGAAACAACATTCACGTTAGTGATTAACCAAAATAAAATATATCTAAGAATCCCCAAAGGTAATGAGAATTATGTAAATCCTAACGGTGTTATTAGATATCTAAAAACGGGTGAATATGATAAAGAACATCAAACATATGAACCTTCTGTCGGTTTTTTTATTAAAGAAAACTGTCCTTTATACACAAAGGACACATATAATAGTTACTTTCAACATAAAGATATTCTACCTCCTAAAGAGAAGCATTTCGTATTAGAGAATAGTAAAGAAGAAAAGACTAATCATTTTATTTTCATCATCGACGAAATCAACAGGGGTGAAATCTCCAAAATTTTCGGCGAACTGTTCTTCAGCATCGACCCAAGCTATCGCGGGGAAAAAGGGTTGGTCAAAACCCAGTATCAGAATCTGATTACCGATGAATCCGACCCGTTCTACGAAGGTTTCTACGTTCCGGAAAACGTCTATATCATCGGAACCATGAACGACATCGACCGCAGTGTGGAAAGTATGGACTTCGCCATGCGCCGGCGTTTTGCCTGGGTTGAGATAAAAGCCAATGAGCATACAGGGATGCTGGACGAGGAACTGGCAGACATGAAAGAGGAAATCGTTCAGGTCATGACGCGCCTGAATGCCGCCATCTGGGATGAAGAAAACCACACGGGCATAGAAGGATTAAGCCCCGCATATCACATTGGAGGTTCCTACTTCAGCAAACTGGCACTTTATCTGGACAACGAACATGCCAACAAGGAGGTAGCCTACAAACACCTTTGGGAAAACCACCTGAAAGGTGTGCTGTTTGAATACCTAAGAGGAACGGCCAATGCCATGGAGAATTTGGAAATGCTGGAACAAGTGTATTATCAAAAAGAAGGAAAAGATGATATTGAAGGATAACTCACACTATTTTTCCACTTCGGAAAATCTTGAAGAATTCCTGTCTCTACAAAATGTAGCCAATCGTACCCTGTCCGAACTGACAGAGGAATGTGGAAACAACTTGCTAATCTACCCTTATTCTTTCGAGAAATGTGAGGATAAAATAGGCAATCAGCCTCTTATGTCCTTACAGGCTAATTGGAAAGGGAAGCAATGCACAAAAGTCCACTTAACGACAGGTAATCTGTTGGGATTTATAGGTGTCAACGGACATTCCGTTTCCATCCAGTCTCGTTTTGTCCAGCACTCCGGAGAAGATTTCTTCCTGCATTACATGCTTCAAAAGGTACTGTTCCTCAACCTTTTCCGAATGCCACACGGAACAAACGACGAAGCCGTCTTCGACTTTCTGCTCTATTTGTTTCCCAAGTTTCTTAACGAGGCACTGGCGCAAGGCATCTATAAAGAATACCAACGCAATACGTACAATGACGCAAATGTACGCGGCGTGATAGACATTTCCCGACAAATAAAATGCAACATACCGTTTAATGGCCGCATTGCCTATCGTACCCGGGAGTTTAGCCAAGATAATCAAGTGACTGAACTGATACGACACACCCTCGAATATATCTGCACCACCCGATTCGGAAAAGTATTATTGGAAAGCGACACCCAAACCCGAGACAGTGTTACCCAAATCAGAACTGTTACCCCCAACTATCATCGACAGGACAGAGAAAACGTAATCAGACACAACTTGAAGATTATTCCTCACCCTTACTTCACACGTTATGCCCCTCTTCAGAAACTGTGCCTGCGGATATTACGACACGAAAAAATCAAATATGGCCCCAAAGAGAATAAGATACACGGCATTCTGTTTGATGCGGCTTATTTATGGGAAGAATACCTCGCCACCATCCTCACAAAACAAGGATTCACTCACCCCAACAATAAAAAAGGTACCGGACGTGTCTACTTGGCCAAAGAGAACAAATTTCCCCGTTACCTGGATTTTTTCCGGGAATCTGATGGAACAATCGTGGATGCTAAATACAAAACAGTTACAGAGAAAAGGGAAGATATACATCAGCTCATCACATACATGTATCGGTTGAGAGGAAAACAAGGCATTTTGATTCATCCCACCTTTCAAGCGCATGCCACAGCCCAGCATTCTTTACGGGGATATGGAGAAGATAATAACGCGAATCTGGAAACCTATTTGTTCCACATTCCACAACAGACTGCCGACTATCAGGATTTTATTTCAAAAATAGCGGTATCGGAAGAATTGCTGCGGAAGCACCTGCAAGGCAACAAAACCTAGTCACACATCATTTCTTTGCAGATTCTTTTCCATTCTCTTATCGTATGCCTGTCCCCTGGGCACAAGATAGAGGAACATCACACAATCATCTACTATCTGCACATGAAAACTGAAAAAGGCACGGTAACTACCTATCCTCAGACGGTAAATGAAGTCATAATCCACCAGTTTCTTGCAATCTGTCAGTTCCTCGATATTTTCAGCATCCATCACCTCCTGAACCGCTTCACGTACCGACTCCAGCATCTTTCCGGAAAGTTTACGGACAGCCTTCTCAAACTCCTTTGAAAATTCTACCCTCATTTTTCAACCACTCCCAGCCAGTCCATAAAATCTTTGCGCTCCTTACCCTCCAACTTGACCTTCCCGTCCGGATAGTTTTCTGACAGATAACGGTAAGCCTCGCTATCGTCATATTCTTCTGCGGTCTTGTCAAGCAGATTCTCAATCAACTTTTTCAGGTTTGTCCCCTGTCGGGCTGCCATAACCGAAAGTGCCTTAAAGGTATCTTCTTTCAAATCAATAATCTTTCTTCGATGTGTAACTGTTGCTTCCATAATTTCTCTTTTTCGCAAAGATAGGAAATATATACGATATATATGGTATATATAAATTCATTTTTATAGAAGCCATTTTATTCGTACCTTTGCCCCCACAATAAAAACGAACTCAATATTTCACTATGATACATTCCTTCCATACCCCAATCGAAGGCATCGCCTTACCGAAAGCCTTCACTTTTCCTTTCCACTACACCCCTCACCCGCTCACCCGACTGGCGGCCGATGAGGTACGTCAGTACCTGCTCACACGGGACGATTGGCAGGAGGAACTTCGTCAGGGAAAGATGTTCGGGGTACTGGTAATAAAGGATTCCGAAGGAAAACTGGGCTACCTGGCCGCTTTTTCGGGTAATCTGGCCGGAAGCAACCACCATGCGTTTTTCGTACCTCCGGTGTACGACCTCCTGCAACCCGACGGCTTTTTCCGTATCGAGGAAGCGGAGATTTCCGGCATCAACCACCGGATTGCCGCCATGGAAGCCAGCGAGGCATACTGCTCAGCTCGGGAGGAATGGAAGAAGTCGGAAGAAGAAGTACAAGCCACGCTGGCTTCTGAAAAACAGAAGCTGAAAGAGGCGAAAACCCTCCGTGAACAACGTCGGAAGGAAGGCGTTTCACCCGAAGAAGCAGAAACAATGTCGCGCGAAAGCCAGTTTCAGAAAGCGGAGTTCAAACGGTTGGAACGGAGATTGAAAGAGAAGATACAAGCGGCCGGAGAGGCTTTTCAGGCATTCGAGCAAGAGATTCAGGCCTTGCGCCACGAACGGAAAACCCGTTCGGCGGCTCTCCAGATGCGTCTGTTCGCCCAGTTCCGCATGCTCAACGCACGAGGGGAAGTGAAAGATTTATGCGAGATTTTCCACTCCACTCCGCAAAAGACACCGCCGGCCGGTGCAGGAGAATGCGCGCTTCCTAAATTGCTTCAGTATGCTTACCTGCATCAGCTCCAGCCATTGGCCATGGGCGAATTCTGGTGGGGCATGTCGCCCAAGGACGAGATTCGCCGCGAAGGACATTTCTATCCGTCGTGCAAAGGGAAATGTGAACCGATTCTGAAACACATGCTCGTGGGACTGGACGTGGAACCGAACCCGCTGGAGGAGGATGTACATCGTCAGACGGCACTGGAGATTCTCTACGAGGACGAATGGCTGGTGGTGGTACACAAACCGGCAGGCATGCTCTCCGTACCGGGCAAGAACGACCTTGATTCCATTCTCCAGCGCTTGCACAACCTTTACCCCAGGGCCACCGGTCCGCTTATCGTGCACCGGCTGGACATGGCTACCTCCGGCCTGCTGCTCGCGGCCAAAACGAAGGAGGTGCACAAGGAGCTTCAGGCACTCTTCGAAACGCGTCTTATCCAAAAGCGTTACACAGCCCTGTTGGAAGGAGAACTGGAAACTGACGAGGGTATCATCGACCTGCCCATCTGTCCGAACCCGATGGATCGTCCGCGCCAGATGGTAAGCCGGGAATATGGCAAACGGGCCGTCACTTCCTACCGGGTACTGGAACGCAAAGGCGGAAGCACACGGGTTACATTCTATCCGCATACAGGACGTACCCATCAGCTCCGTGTACATGCTGCCCATCCGGAGGGACTGAACCATCCGATTGTAGGCGACGACCTCTACGGCCAGCCGTCCGACCGTCTGTATCTGCATGCCGCCGCGCTGGAGTTCGTACATCCGGTAACTGGAGAAAAACTACGCATTGTAAAAGAATCTGATTTTTAACCACTTAGCAAATCCTGCTCTTTTACTCAAAAAACGCTTTGACGTTTCATCCAAAACACAAGTACGTTTGAGCTCAAACGCAAGTGCATTTGAGGTAAAACGTAAGTGCGTTTAAGACCAAACGCCTAAGCGTTTCTTTCATACTTAAACCAAGAGTTCACTAAATTCTCTTTTTACTAAGTAAGTTTACATTTTCTCTAAATTTGCGCCATAAAATTTCACACTCTAGAGGTTTACAACCTCAAAATGTTAAAAAAGTATTTTCATAATAAACCACGAGAAGGATTCATTGTCTTAAAGCCGTAAGTGCACTTTTAAATTTTGACCACAATGAAAACAACTCGTTTATTATCTACATTGATTCTTACCGTATGTTTAGGTTTTGGAAGTGTAATGGCACAAAATGCTGCACGTCAGGTTTGTCCGGAAAAAGCTGAAAAGCCTTGCAAGGTAAAACTCACTCCGGAACAACGTATGGAAGCACAGGCTCAGCGTATGGGAAAACAACTGATGCTGGACGATGCCAAATTAGCTCAGAAATCCTGAATGCCCGCCAGCTGGAAAAGGTATTCAACATGCCTCGCCCGGGAAAAATGCCTGCTCCGGCATGTCCTCAGGCTCCTAACAAATAATTTACTATAATTGAAATAACCACAAAAGCGCGGAACTCTCATGGTGTCGGGAGACACTGAAGAGTTCCGCGCTTCTTTTATATATGCTTTCCGTAAAGGAAAGTGGCATTAGTTTTTCTGCTGCATCATGTGGCGGGCATAGAACCACACCACTACATAGCCGACGAAAGGTACAACGAACGCCCAGTGCATATCGGCGTAGTCTCCTACCAGTCCCATGAGCACCGGACCTACGGCACCGCCCACCGGCGACATCATCAGGAAGGAAGAGGCGCGTTTCGTATGGCTGCCCAAACCTTTCAGGGAGAGGGCAAAAATGGTGGGGAACATAATGGCTTCGAAGGCATAGCCGCAAAGCAGGGCTACGAACGACACGGAGCCTAAATCCAAAATCACCAGCAGCGTAGTGATAACCGTTCCCGTAGCACACCAGAAGAGCATCTTCTCGGCACGGACACGGCGCATAATCCAGCTTCCCACGAAACGTCCTACCATGAACAGTCCCAATCCACCGAACGAAAGCACCAGCGAGGCATCGCGGGCATTCATCCAGCCAACCTCTGTCACGTAGTTGATAAAGAAACTGTTGATGGAAATCTCGGATACCTCGTAGGCAAACAGTGCTACCAGTCCGAACACAAAAAGCTTATGCGTCCACAAACCTACGTGATGACCTTCGCTATCCACCTCTTCTTCATGAGGAATTTCCGGCAGACGTACGCGCATAAAAGCCAGCGCAGCCAGCAGGACAATCACTCCCATTACGGCATACGGGAGGGCCACATTACCGCTTGCTCCTTTGTCTTCGTCAGAGAACAGCAAGAGACCGGTCAGAATCGGTGCAAAGATACATCCCAGCCCGTTGAATGACTGGGCGAAATTCAGTCGGCTGGCAGCCGTTTCCCGTGCTCCCAATTCTGTGACATACGGATTGGCGGCCGTTTCCAGGAAGGTTAGTCCGCACCCGATGACGAATAACGAGAACAGGAACATATTGAACGAAGCTATATATTGTCCGGGAATGAACAACAACGAGCCTATTCCGTAGAGCAACAAACCAAGTACCACACCCTTACGGTATCCGTGACGGTTGATAAACAATCCGGCCGGAATGGCCATGATGAAATATCCCATGTACATCGTAGCCTGAATCATAGCCGAATGGGTACGGGTAATGGTAAGCAACTCCTGGAAATGCTTGTTCAGCACGTCCAGAATGGCATGAGCAAATCCCCACAGGAAAAAGAGGGACGTAATCAGTACAAAGGGGAACAGGTATTGGCGTTCCACCAGGGCAATTCCTTTTTTCTTCATCCGTGCCCCTCCTTTATACATACGACAAGAGTTCCGGCAAATCGGTGATGATTACATCCGGAAGTGTTTCATCTATTTCTTCGTTGCCCCAGCCTTCACCTTTCAGCCAGGCCACCTTGCAACCCACGGTTTTTGCGGGTACCACGTCCTTGGAGAAGGAATCTCCTACTACCAGCACATTCTCGGCTGGCAGCCCCATGGCTTCCACGCCAAGGCGATAGATGGCAGGGTCAGGCTTGCGCACCCCCACTACCGACGATTCGATGATGTCGGCAAAGAAGTCGAACAAACCGAAGTCTTTCAGGATGGTCTGGATGTTCCCATAGAAATTGGATACCAGCACCAGCTTGTAGCGTTCAGAAAGTGCCTTCACTACGGGACGGGTACGTTCCAATACGTCCAGCACATAACGGTAGCAGCTGTCGGCCACTTTTTCAGCATAGTTTTCCCGGCAGGCTTCTTCTCCGTCCAGCTTGCCTTGTTCCACCAGGTACTTCACCTGAATGTCGGTCTTGATGCGCAACACATCGTGGAAGTTATGCTCCGGCTTGACCAGTGGCACACGGGCCAGCGTACGTTCTCCATGCACGTATGCCTCGCGGAAACTTGCCTTGTCCACCGGTACCTGAAACTCTTCATACTTGCTCCACAATACTTCCGCCCAATGACGGCTGTTTGTATCGATTGTTCCTCCGTAATCAAAGATTACGCCTTTTACATCTGTCAGTTTACTCATCTTTAGTCTTATTTGGGGTGCCGTTGCCAACCTTCATCAGCAACACGCCAATTACAATCCATATCAATTCACGCACACGGGTAATCAGTCCCGTATAGATGCCAAACGCACTCGGAATGGCCAGTCCGCCTACCGCCAGCGCAAATCCTCCCTCGCGTGCTCCAAGCTGCATGGGCGAGAAGAAGAACAGGTTGGCAAACAAGGAAGTGAAGGCCATAATCAGGATACAGGCCAGGAAGCTCACATGGTCGGTCAGAATGTTCAGGATAAAGAACACTTCGGCACAACCTACGATACGTGCCATGAACTCCAATCCCAGCGCCACATAGAACGTACTTTTCCGTTGCTTGTGCAGTTCGGCAATCTGTGCGTCTACCCGCTCCAGTGATTCTTTTTTCTCTGTCAGGAAACGACTGGCCCAGCGCTTCACATAAGGCACATGACACAACAGCTTGAACGTGCGCACCGCCATCCCGTTACGGTATCCTTTCATAAAGAAATAAATGGCCAGCAGGCAGACAAACGCCACTACCGCCAGCATGATGCCCAGTCCCCAGTTCATCGGCTCAAAAATCACGAAGAGCACCGCCGATACCAGCCAGAACCAGAAATGGGAAAAGATATGCATCATCACATAGAGAATAACCGATGAGGTGGCCTTGCTGGCACCTACGTAAGGAGTAAGCTCCATGATGCGGTACGGCTCACCGCCCATCAGTCCCACCGGAGTGGCATAGTTCAGGGCAAAACCGGATACGGTCAACTTATAGATTTTCCAGAAGGGCACCTTGGCATGTTTCCCGTCGCGGATAATGACATACCATGACCAGGCATTCAGGTAATAGATGAACACCCACAGAAGAATCACGGCCGGAAACCACACCCCTGCCTTGCGCAAGTTCTGCCACAGCTCCTGATAGTCCATGTCGAACGTGCAGAGCATAACTACAATGGCAAAGATGCCGAAAAACCAGAATATATTCCGAAACTTTTCCTTCATCACTTGGCGTATTTATGGTAAAGGTATGCGCACAGGGCTTCATGACGACGACGCATGTACACAAACAGGCTGGTCATCACCACCATCTCGAAAATGAAATACAACCACGGTTCTCCTATCAGCAGGCTGATGTAAAGGGCTATCGCGCGGGTATTGAATGTCAGGATGTTGGTGTACTTCATCAACGGCAAGCTCAGGGCACGGAACTCATCGCGCAATTCCTGAGGAATGTTGTCACCGTAACGTTCCTGCACAAAGGCGTAGAAACGCTGGAAGTTAGGAGTCATCTGTTCCTGCTTGCGGGTATAGTTGCCATAGAAATACAGGAAAGCCTTCCACCAGAAGTTGCCTTTCCACGGCAGACTATGGAAAATCTCACGTTGCTGCTTGAAATTATCCAGCTCACTACCTGCCTTTCCCTTCAGGAAGAACAAGTGGATGTTGCGGTAATAATCGGCCAGCGTACATTGCTTGCTATGACACACCGTACCAGAGAACCAGGCTATCAGCCAGATATAAATGCTCCAGGTCTGTCCGGAAGCCTCCCCCAGATGGAAAGGAAGCGGCTGGTTCATCAGGCGCAGACAGATAGCGACATAGATGGTAATAAACCAAAGATCGCCGGCAAATCCGTCGAGCATACGTCCCCAGCGGGTTTTCTTGCCGGTCATACGTGCCAGCTGTCCGTCGCAACTATCATAATGGTTGGCCCACATCAAGAGGAAAATACCAATCAGCGTGTGCGTCATGTCGGGATAGTAAAACATCACTCCTGCCGCTACTCCTAAAATGATGGACAAGATGGTCACTACATTGGGATGTACCCCGAAACGCTGGAAAAACAACGCCCACACATAACCTATCGGGCGATTAAAATGGATGTCCAGAAACTCTTCTGTATCCATGGACTTGAAAGAAGCCTCTACTCCTTTTTTTCCCGTACTCATTATTTTTCTAATTTGTGGATAATACGATTATAGATACACTTGGCGATTTCCGGTCCGGCTTCTTCACGGCAACGGGCAAAGCTGGGCCAGTCGTTAAAGTCGATGATGCGGATTTCACCGGTAGCCGATACCACACAGTCGCCTCCGTATACAGGCACATTCAGTACCTCGGCCGCCTTGTTGGCGTATGCCTGAAGCTGCTTGACATCGAACGGGAAACCTCTCGTGGCTCCGTTGATGGCTTCCAGTCCGAACTTGCTGTGTGATTGTTCCGTTGGATAGAAGGTATAAAAGAAATCTGTTCCCTGTACCCCGTAGAACTTCACCAAATCTCCCACCAGGTGCTCGTTGACTACTGCCACCGGAATGTTCCGTTTCCGGAAATCAGCCATCACCACTTCCGCTTCTTCCCGGCATTCCACGTACACCACGTCTTCTTTCACCATGGCATGCGAATTGCCTCGCTTAATCCAGCAAGGGAACACGGAAGGAGTAAACTTTTCATCAGTAGAAATAATAAAGCTCCGGGGATGCGGTACTTCATTTGCCACCAGCAACTCCGTCATCTGCTGACGGACACAGTTGTCAATGCCATACGCAGAGTTCACCACCAGTGCACCCTCGTCTTCCAGTTCTTTCAACCGCTCAATGGTGGCGCGGTCGCGGGCCATGTCGAAAATAAACTCACCCTCTATCTTCTGAGCAACAAATTCCTTTTCCGGATAAATTGTCACCTCACACCCCATTCTCTCCAATGCTTCTGCCGCAAGCCGAAGGATTGCCGCATCATTGTCTACGTGATTCGGGGAATATTCATTACCACGGCTCACACCAACCACCCGAATCTTCTCTCCTCTTTTACACATTCTATCTTGTTATTCTTATTTCTAGATTTTACGCAAAAAATCAATATTGGTTTATTCTGTTTTTAATCTTGTCCGTTCAAAAAAGCCTCTGCTTTTACAATGTCCCCCGCATGGTCCACATCCAAAATTTTTGAGAAAGGATAAGCCTTGAGCCGAAGTCCGTCGGCTACCAGCTGACGCTGAAAATTACGCATGCGCGACATGCCCTGCGCCATACATTTCTCCAATGTCACGATTGAGTTGGGCAACAGGCAATAGATTCCCCCTGAGATGTAACGCGTATCAGGCTGCAAAGTATCATAGAAACCGGTAATATTGCGGTCTTCGTCCGTACCGATATACAACGGTTTTTCGTCGTCGATGTAATCCGTGACGGCCATCATGCCATCCCCTTCAAAAGCCTTGAAAGCGTCAATAAAGCGTGAAAACTCCTCTTCCCGGAAAATCGTGTCGACCGTAGTCAGGCAGAAACGGTCGTCCTTCAGGTAACGGCTCAGTTCGTAAAAACTGTGCATGGAGCTGGGTGTTGTCTTGACAATAACCCGCAAAGGCACTTCCGATGTTTTTTCCAGCTTGCTCAGGTGTTCCTTTGTCAAAGCCACCTCATTATTGATAATGACCACCACTTCTTCTGCCCCGTTCTTCGCAAAGATGTGAATCAGACGGTCAATCATGGCCATACCGTTCAGTTGCACCAGTGGTTTGGGCAACTGAACTCCTTCTTGTGCCAGCCGGGAACCTTCCCCGGCTGATATAATTGCAAACTTCATGTTATTCCTCTTCTATACTGTCTAATTTCAGTTTATCACTGTCATCTCGTTTCTCATAATACTGCTTGCGCAACGGACGGGCACTGATTTCTTTTTCCCAGGCACGGTTGCGGAACACATCCATGGCCACGTACACTGCCTGTCGGAAAGAATCTTCCGAAGCAATGCCTTTTCCGGCAATATCGTATGCCGTACCGTGAGCAGGCGAAGTGCGTACGATAGGCAGACCGGCGGTGAAATTCACTCCTTCATCCATGGCCAATGCCTTGAACGGAGCCAGTCCCTGGTCATGATACATGGCCAGAATACCGTCGAAATGCGTATAATTGCCTGAACCCATGAAACCATCGGCAGGATACGGTCCGAAGCACTGCACACCGCGAGCTATCATCTCTTTCATGGCCGGAATAATCACTTCCTGCTCTTCCGTTCCCAGCAGTCCGTTGTCTCCCGCATGAGGATTCAGTGAGAACACGGCAATACGCGGATTGTCGATGCCGAAATCTTTCTTCAGTGAACGATAGAAAATCTCCATCTTTTCCATAATCAGTTCTTTGGTCAGTTCACCGGCAATGTCGCGCACGGGTACATGGCCTGTCACCAGTGCCACACGGAAATCACCTTTCAGCAGAATCATCAAGGCCTTCTGTCCTCCACCTACACGTTCTTCAATGTATTCCGTATGTCCCGGGAAATGGAACGCATCCGACTGGATGGTATGCTTGTTGATAGGAGCCGTCACCAGCACATCGAACAGGCCTTCCCGGTAATCGGCCAAAGCTCTTTCCAGGGCAGCCAGTGCCGCTTTACCAGCTTCGGGAGTCGGCTTGGTCAGTTCCACCTTCAACTCCTCTTCTATGCAGTTCACCACGTTCACTCTTCCGTCCTGCACCTCTTCGGCAGAATTTACAATGCTGAAACTGGTCTGTATTTCCATGGCCTTGCGGTGATACGCAGCAACCTTGGGAGAGCCGTACACCACCGGCGTACAAAGTTCCAGCATGGTGGGGTCAGAGAAAGTCTTCAATATCACTTCATAGCCTACCCCGTTTATATCTCCATGGGTGATTCCCACTCTAATTTTACGATTTTCCATATTTATTGCTTATTCTGTTCAGCTTCTTGTTTGATTTGTTCTTCCGAGATGGAATTGTCTACCGGAATTTCCGACACTTCTTTTTCTGAAGGAAGCTTCAGTGTGTACAACGCCGCGTTCAGCTTGCGAATCTGGTCACGTTTCAGCTTGCCCGGATTATAGACAAAACCTTCCACCACGATAACCCGTGCATTGTCACGGTCTACCCGCACATGCGATACGAACGGGCCTCCCATGGCATCGTTCTTCATTTCCCACAATCCGCGGGCCTCGAATGCATAGTCTCCCTTCACGGCAATGTTGCTCGTCTCAACAAACATGGAATCGGCTGTTTCCATGTACATGCCTTCACGCGCACCCGGCAGGTTGACTTTCATCACGGAGTCACGTTTATGAATGAAATACTCTTTGGTAAACGTATCGTGGTCACGGAACGGATAAGCATACATCACGAAGTTCAAGTCATTCAGGTTGCTCGAAGCCCACAGGAAATTCTCACCCTGCTTGTACGATTCCATTTCCACCGGCATCCAAATGTCGCAATCAAACATGCTCTGTACCTTGGTCGAAAGTGTTTCATTGTGTTTTTTCTCCAGCAACTTCACCTGACGGTTCATTTCGGCACGGGTAAAGAAGTCGATAATCACCTGACCGTTTTTCGAAACATAGTCTGCAAACTCCTTCTGGTTAGGTGCCTGAATGGTCATAATCATCTGCGGAGACGAATAAGCATCACGCGTATACTTGAATTTGGGCTGCGTATAGATGTCCTGAATATCTACAATAATGATGTTACGGAACAAACGTACCGAACGGTCAAAAAAGTCAGGCCGCACACGCGAAATACGGAAAGAGCGTTCAGCCTGAGGCAATCCCGGCACATCCGTATCCAGCACATGAAACAGTGCACTGTCCGGACTCATCCAGCATTTGTCATCGGCCACCACCATCACTTCATACGGGCGTCCGCTTGACACCGGAGTAATGATACTCTTCCCTCCGTTGCGGCAGGAAGCAAGCGACAGCACCGCCAGGGCCATTCCAAGATAAAATGTCATTCGTTTCATGATGTTTCTTGTATTAAAAGGTTTCACTTTCTTTCTCTTTTTTCTCTGCCTGCTGCTGGGCGGTAGAAAGCATGCCGCAAGCCGCAAAGATATCTTCTCCGCGTGAAGCGCGAATGGTAGCAAACAAGCCATGCTGTGTCAGGTAATCACGGAAAGCTATCATTGACTCCATATCCGTTCCTTCCAAGTCCACGTTCGGGATGGCATGGAAGCGAATCAGATTCATACGACAGTCCAGTCCACGGAGCAGTTTCACCAGTTCCTTGGCATAAATCAGGCTGTCGTTCACTCCCTTGAACACGATGTATTCAAAAGACAGACGGCGCTGCTTGCTGAAATCATATCGGCGAAGTATCTCCACCATCTCGGTAATGGAGAAAGCCTTTTCTGCCGGCATCAGTTCCCTGCGCTGGGAAGGGAAAGGAGAATGCAGACTGATGGCCAGGTGGCAGTCACTTTCTTCCAGGAAACGTTCCAGTCCTTTCTGCAATCCTACGGTAGAAACCGTGATACGCTTCGGGCTCCATTTGTAGCCATAATCGGCAGTCAGGATTTCCAAGGCACGCAGCACTTCGTCCAGGTTGTCGAACGGTTCGCCCATGCCCATAAACACCACGTTGGTCAGCGTATCCCGTTCCGGCACCGAATAAATCTGATTCAGAATCTGGGCAGCTGTCAGGCTGGTCGTGTATCCCTGCTTTCCGGTCATACAGAATTTACAGTTCATCTTGCATCCCACCTGTGACGAAACGCACAAAGTAGCACGGTCGTCATCGGGAATATATACGGATTCTATATAATCACCTTCGGGCGTACAGAACAAGTATTTCACCGTTCCGTCTACCGAACGCATCTCATGCACCGGTGCACTGGATCCCACCTCGTAGTTCTCCATCAGCCGCTCACGGTTTTTGAGCGAAAGGTTTGTCATCTCTTCAATGGAGCCTACTTTCTTGTCGTACAGCCACGATGCAATCTGCCCGGCAGTAAATTTAGGCATTCCCAAATCCTGCACAATGGTTTTCAGTTCGTTCAGCGATTTCCCCAATAAAGGAGTTTTTGTCGTCATAATACTCTTATATTCTACACATTTAGCGTACAAAGTTAGGGAAAAAATAAGATATATTGCCTATCTTTGTACGTATAAATGTATTAAATATGAATAACCAAGTAACTTGCTTCCTTTTATATGGAAGTGATAACCAGCTGAATAAAACCATAAAAGGTCTGACAGAGAGTTCCCGAACAGACCAGATATTCCTACTAACTGACCATCCGGAGGACAAAGACATTCCCACAGAAAAATGCCACCTTCTTCCCTCTTTCTCCTTCCAGCATACCGAAGGCATCCGGCAGATGCTTGCCCTCACCCGTACTCCCTACCTCCTTGTTTATACCAAGCCCCATACATTAGATATGGGCTACATGGCACTGGAACGCATGTGCGACTATTTAGCCGCACCGGAATCGGGCATGGTCTATGCCGACCATTATCAGGTGACAGAGGGAGTACGAAAACCTCATCCGGTCATTGACTACCAGCCGGGAAGCGTGCGCGATGATTTTGACTTCGGCTCGGTGCTGCTCTTCAAGACGGCGGCCTTGCAGGAAGCGTTCGACGCCATCACCCACCAGCCCGAATACCAGTATTCTGCCTTGTATGCCGTGCGACTGGCACTTTCACAGAAATACGAACTGACGCACATACGTGAGTTCCTTTACACCGAAATCGAAGAAGACACCCGCCTGTCGGGCGAAAAACAGTTTGACTACGTAGACCCGCGCAACCGGAGCGTACAACTGGAACGGGAAACGGCATTTACTTATTACCTGAAAAATATTCATGCCTTCCTGCCTCCGGTAGAGCGCGAAATCGAATTGTCGGAAGGCGAGTTTGCATACGAGGCTTCGGTCATCATCCCCGTGCGCAACCGCATCCGCACCATTGCCGACGCCATTGAATCGGTACTGAAACAGGAAACAGACTTCCCGTTCAACCTGATTGTCATCGACAACCATTCTATCGACGGCACCACGGAGTGCATTGACCAATACGCCGGAAACGAAAAAGTGATTCATCTCATTCCCGAACGTGACGATTTGGGCATCGGCGGATGCTGGAATCTGGGTGTGCATCACCCTCTCTGCGGACGCTTTGCCGTGCAGCTCGACAGCGACGACCTGTACAGCAGTCCGTCTACCCTCCAGACCATTGTCGACAAGTTCCGCCGGGAACGCTGCGCCATGGTTATCGGCTCTTACCGCATGACCAACTTCCAACTGGAGACACTGCCGCCGGGCGTCATCGACCACAAGGAATGGACCGATACCAACGGACACAACAACGCGCTCCGCATCAACGGACTGGGTGCCCCGCGTGCTTTCTTCACACCGCTGCTGCGGAAAATCCGTGTGCCGAACACCAGCTACGGCGAAGATTACGCGTTAGGGCTGGCTTTCTCCCGGGAATACCGCATCGGACGTATCTACGACGTACTTTATTTATGCCGTCGCTGGGAAGGCAATTCCGACGCGGCCCTCAGTATCGAGAAGCAGAACCAGAACAACAGCTACAAGGACAGCCTGCGTACCCTGGAAATACGAAAACGCCAAGCCCTGCTCCGTCATCCGCTTTCATGGGAAGATGCAGCCCCTGCGGCTTCTGCCGAAACCTTCATCCGTCACCAGCTCGACACGTGGCCACTGGCCCGCAAGAACCACGAAGCACTGGCGCACGTACAGACCCGCACACTTTCACTCGGTGCGAACGACATCACCGTGCAGTTCAATCCGGCACGCGCCGTTTCCACCTGTGCCAAAGTAGACAAGGCCTCCATCGCTGCCCGCCCCTGCTTCCTCTGTCTGAGCCACAAGCCGGAAGAGCAAGAGTCTGTCCGCATCCAGCTGGACGAACCTTTCAGCCTGCGACTGAATCCATACCCCATTCTGCCGGGACACCTCACCATCTCCACGGAAAGTCACCAGTGGCAGACATTGGCCGACAAGACTTCGCGCCGGTTGCCCGAACGCCTGGTCGACTGGCTGGAGAAGAACTTCGCCAGCGGCTACACCGTGTTCTACAACGGAGCCAAATGCGGTGCTTCTGCCCCCGACCACTTCCATTTCCAGGCCGTACGCCAGGAAGATGTACCTCTCATCCGCCAATGGGAAAGACTGATGAGCACAGCGGTAGAAAAAGGTTTCGAACCCCTCTCCGACGGCAAGTCCTGCATCGCCTACGACATCGAAGGATACTTCTGTCCGATACGGGCCTTCATCACTCAGGGAGGACTGGCCACTGGTGTACGGCTAATTGACAGCTACCTGCACAGCCTGCCCCTGCACGAAGGAGAAACCGAGCCACGCTACAACCTCTTTGCCTGGAATGACCCGCGCTACGGATTTGTCACCGTCTACATCCCGCGCACAGCCCATCGTCCGCAGTGCTACACTGCCGAAGGCGACGCACAGCTGATAGTCAGTCCCGGCGCCCTCGATATGGCCGGCATCCTTGTGACGGCCCGCGAAGAAGATTTTCAAAAACTGGACGCTGACACGCTCCGCCAAATCTACCACGAAGTAACACATTAAGCATCATGAAAGAACCTGAAATAAACGTGGGCATCGTCAATGCCCTTGAAATAGCCTTTACACTCAATGCCAAATTTCTGGCCAAAGGAGAAACCGTATCGGGCAAGCAACGTGTATCCTTCGACGAAGGAGGAATTTCCTGGAACGGCAACGTGTACCGGGAACTGACCTTCACCCCGTTGGAAGACGATGCCTCCTTCTCACTCGAAGACGTAACCATCGGTATCAATTTCCACTGGGAACGCCAGGAAACACAAACCTTCCTCGGCACCCTGCGCCTGGTGGTCGACGAAGGAAAGATTACCGCCATCAACCAGGTGCCGGCAGAAGACTACCTGACCAGCGTCATCTCGTCCGAGATGAACGCCACCTCTTCCCTGGAGTTTCTGAAAGCCCATGCCGTCATCTCACGAAGCTGGCTTTTAGCACAGATTGAAAAGCGGAAGGCCCTCAGCAAACAGGGCAGCAACTTCTTTCCCTTCCTCAAGACCGAAACAGAATATATCCGCTGGTACGACCGCGAAGACCATACCATCTTCGACGTATGCGCCGACGACCATTGCCAGCGCTATCAGGGCATTACCCGTGCTTCCAACCAGAGTGTGGTGGAAGCCGTGAAGGAAACACGCGGCCAGGTGCTCATGCACAAGCATGCCATCTGCGACGCCCGTTTCTCGAAGTGCTGCGGCGGAGTGACCGAAGAGTTCAACTACTGCTGGGAAGACAAGCATTATCCTTACCTCAGTGCCGTGCGCGACTTGGACACGGATGCCCCCCTGCCCGACCTCACCCAAGAGGAAGAAGCCGAACGATGGATACGCCAGCGTCCGGAATCTTTCTGCCACACCACTGACCCGAAAATCCTTTCACAGATACTCAACAACTACGACCAGGAGACACACGATTTCTACCGCTGGAAGGTGAGATACACACAAGCCGAACTGGCCGAACTGATTGCCACGCATACCAAGAGTGATTACGGGGAGATACTCGACCTTATCCCAATGGAACGAGGAAAATCGGGACGTATCAGCCGGCTGAAGATTGTAGGAACCCTGAAAACAATGACCATCGGAAAGGAACTGGAAATACGACGCACCCTCTCACCTACCCACCTGTTCAGCTCGGCATTCGTAGTTGACAAGGGACCGGAAGTGAACGGAGTACCCGAATGGTTCGAACTGACCGGTGCCGGATGGGGACACGGAGTGGGACTCTGTCAGATCGGTGCTGCCGTGATGGGCGAAAAAGGATATTCCTACGACCAGATTCTGCTGCATTACTACCGGGGAGCTGAAATCCGTAAGTTATACTAAAAACGAACGACTATGCGCACACGCTCTCCCTGGTACTGGGTACCTTCGCTCTACTTTGCCGAAGGACTTCCCTACGTAGCTGTGATGATTTTATCGCTGGTGATGTACAAACGAATGGGCATCTCGAACACGGAGGTGGCCCTCTACACCAGCTGGCTGAACCTGCCCTGGGTCATCAAACCCCTGTGGAGCCCGTTTGTCGACCTGCTCCGCACCAAGCGGTGGTGGATTGTCACTACCCAGTTACTGCTGGGTGCCGGACTGGCCGGCATTGCCTTCACCATCCCCACCAGCCATTTCTTCCAGACCACATTGGCGGTGTTCTGGCTCGTAGCCTTCAGTTCCGCCACCCACGATATCGCCGCCGACGGCTTCTACATGTTAGGCCTTACCCCGCATCAGCAAGCCTTCTTCGTGGGCATCCGCAGCACGTTCTACCGCTTTGCCACCATCGCCGGACAAGGACTGCTCATTATGCTGGCCGGCTGGCTGGAAGAAATGACCGGACGCACATCGTATGCCTGGAGCATCACCTTCTTCACGTTAGCGGGCTGCCTGCTGGCTCTGTGGCTCTACCATTCTTTCGTACTGCCCCGTCCTGACCAGGACTGTCCGTCGGTTGCCCGACAAGGAGAAGCCCGGAGCATACTGACCGACTTCCTGCTCACCTTCCGTTCCTTCTTCCAGAAAGAACAAGCGCTTACCGCCATCCTGTTCATGCTGCTCTACCGCCTGCCCGAGGCACAGTTAGCCAAGATGGGCATTCCCTTTCTGCTCGACCCAGTGGAACAAGGAGGACTCGGCATGACCACGGCACAGATAGGCTTTGCCCAAGGAACGCTCGGCATTGTCGGTCTCACCTTGGGAGGTATCCTGGGAGGCATTGCCGTAGCACGCCACGGACTGCGCCGCTGGCTCTGGCCGATGGTATGGGCCATCTCCCTGCCCGATATTGTCTACGTGTACCTGAGTTACGCCCAGCCCGACAACTTAATCATCGTGAACAGCTGCATCTTTGTGGAACAGTTCGGCTACGGATTCGGATTCACGGCCTACATGCTCTACCTTATTTATTTTGCCAACGGCACACACAAGACCTCGCACTATGCCATCTGTACCGCCTTCATGGCCTTGGGCATGATGCTGCCGGGCATGATAGCCGGCTGGATGCAAGAAACCCTAGGCTACCAGCTGTTCTTCATCTGGATTATGGTGTGCACACTGGCCACCTTCGGCGTTACCGCCCTGCTGAAAATCGACCCTGAATTCGGGAAGAAATAAAAAGAGACGTTTTGTCCGGCCTTTACTTTCCGGAAAGGAAGTGCCGGACAAAACGCATAAAATTCAATACCGTATCCGACTCCTGCCCCTGAGCCGATACAAAACAGAAATGCCGCTTGAATTGCAGGCCCTCAATGTCAATCACCTGAAAGTCTCCTTCCTTCAGTTCCCTTTCCAGGGCACAGATTGACACAATGCCCATACAGTTGCTGCACCGCAAGAACGACTTGATACCTTCCGTACTGCCTAAGTGCATCCGCACGTTCAGCGAAGAAAGCTTCAGTCCCTGCTCTGCCAATACCATCTCAATGGCATCCAGCGTGCCGGAACCCCGCTCACGAAGCACCAGCGGCACACTGACAAACTCCTCCAGCGTCAGTTCCTCCTTTCCGGCCCAGCGACCGCGCGGACAAACCACCGGCACCAGCTCATCGCACAAGAACGGGTCGTAGCGCAGGCTGGGCAGACGGAACACTCCCTCCACCATACCCACGTCAATGGTATGCTCCTGCAAAGCCTTCTCCACATTGCGCGAATTGGTGTCCATCAATGACACACTCATCTTGGGATAACGCTCCGTGAAAGCAGCCAGCACAGGCGGAAGCACATACTGTGAGATTGTCGTACTTGCCCCTAACCGTAACTCTCCCGCATACTCATTGTTCAACTGGTGCATGTCGTACTCCAGCTTGCGGTAATCGTCCAAAATCCGTTCGCAGTGCTCCATCAGCAACTTCCCCGCCTCCGTGAGCGAAATGGAATTCCCCTTCCGGTCGAACAGGCGCACCCCGTAGAGACTCTCCAGCTCCCGTACATGCTTGGTCACTGCCGGCTGGCTCACAAACAGCTCCTGCGAAGCCTTGGTAAAACTAAGGTTTCGTGCCACACTATAGAACGCTTTCAAACGGAAATCAGACATACCTCCACAAAATTAAAGTTCCTCTGCCCGGATGCCCAACGACTGAAGAATGGCAAATCCCAACATTTCAAAAGAATATTCATAATCGTGTGCCGGAGGATTCATGCCGAACACCGTCACACCATCTTTTCCCTTTATCTTTGCCGCCAGCCGCTCCACAGCTTCTCCATATTCCCCTTCATCGGGCACCAGCATGATTCGGCGTGCATCTTTCGATTCGGTCAGCAGTTGCAATGATTCCGTAAACAAGTCCTCCCGGCGAGCCATATCCGAAGGCTGGAAAGCATAAAGCGCAAACTCACCCAGACGACTCTGGAATGCCATGCCGTGAACTTCCTTTTCCAAATCGGAAGGAAGGCAGAAATTCATCCGGCTATGCTCCGCATCATACACAAAAATTACCTGTATCTCATTCTTTCCCGGCCCAATTCCGGCATCCAAAGCCAGACACTCCAGCAACACGGCCAGATCAGCCTTAGGCAGTTCACGCCCCACCAACGGTGCAAAATGTGCCGCCATATCCTTCCCCACACGGTCAAGGAAAACTGCATCAATTAAAATTACATCAGAAGCAAAGGGTATTTTCTTTTCCATATTAGTTAATGTGTTTCTATTTATACTTGTTTCTCCAGTTTACCGTCCTCCAGCTAATAGACCTACATTATTTACCCATGAATAGCATGCTAAAAAGCCAGACATATAACTTGCAATGGCATCCCTCAATGAGCCGGGACAGGTATATTCGCCCCCATTGAAATCCATGTGAAATACCGGATACACCTTCCAGTCCTTCTCCAGACTGTCAATCTTCAGGCCCTTGAACAGCTCCTTACGCCCTAAAAAATAGTTCTTCAGCGTGGAAACCAACAGACTCTTCCCAAAACGTCGAGGACGGCTCAGAAAGTAAATAGAACCTTCCTTGGCAAGAGAATAGACCATATCCGTCTTGTCCACATACACATAACCGTCTTCGATGATGCGATCAAAGCTCTGTATTCCGGTTGGGTATTTCATAAATAAAATAATAAATTGACATTATAGATGATATCTGAAGCAAAGATAGAAAATTTCAACCACAATCCGCTCCCTTTCAGGAGGGCTTTTTTCTCCCCCGGAAAAAACACAAGTACATTCATCCGTAAACGCAAGTGCGTTTCAGGTAAAATGTAAAGGCGTTTGAAGTAAAACGTACTTGCGTTTCAGGAAAAACTCTTTGACGTTTCAAACGCAATGTACTTACGCCAGGACCGACTGACAAAAAGCGAACCATAAATGACAGATTTTCAGTATAAAAGCGCAGTCAAGTGACAAATCGTCAGGTTTTCGTCTCCGGCAGACGCTGGCAAAGAATTTGAATAACACTAAGCGTAAAAAGTGAAAATAATAAGAAACCACAACTAATAACGAGAAAGGAGACCATTTATGAACTTTAACAACTTTACAATCAAATCGCAAGAGGCAGTGCAGGAAGCGGTAAACCTGGTACAGAGCCGCGGACAGCAGGCCATCGAGCCGGAACATTTGATGGCAGGTTTGCTGAAGGTGGGCGAAAATGTAACGAACTTCATTTTCCAGAAACTCGGCATAAACGGCCAGCAGATAGAAACCGTACTCGACCGGCAAATCGCCTCACTGCCGAAAGTTTCAGGTGGGGAAGCTTACCTGAGCCGGAGCGCCAACGAGGTATTGCAGAAAGCCGTGGAAGTATCTAAGGAACTGGGTGATGAATATGTGTCACTGGAAGCCTTGCTGCTGGCACTGCTGAACGTGAAAAGTACGGTGGCCACCATCCTGAAAGATGCGGGCCTTACCGACAAGGAACTGCGGGCTGCCATTCAGGAACTGCGTCAGGGACAGAAAGTCACCTCACAGTCGAGCGAAGATACCTATCAGTCATTAAACAAATATGCCATCAACCTGATTGAAGCTGCACGAAGCGGAAAACTTGACCCGGTTATCGGCCGTGACGAGGAAATCCGACGGGTACTGCAGATTCTGAGCCGACGTACGAAGAACAACCCGATTCTGATTGGTGAACCGGGTACGGGTAAGACGGCCATCGTAGAGGGACTGGCACAGCGAATCCTGCGTGGAGATGTGCCGGAGAACTTGAAGAACAAGCAGCTGTTCTCACTGGATATGGGTGCGCTGGTTGCAGGTGCCAAATACAAAGGTGAATTTGAGGAACGTCTGAAATCGGTTATCAACGAAGTGACGAAGTCCGACGGAAACATCATCCTCTTTATCGATGAAATCCACACGCTGGTGGGTGCCGGAAAAGGGGAAGGTGCCATGGATGCCGCCAACATTCTGAAACCGGCCCTGGCCCGTGGTGAATTGCGGAGCATCGGTGCCACTACCCTCGATGAATACCAGAAGTATTTCGAAAAGGATAAGGCATTGGAACGTCGTTTCCAGACAGTCATGGTAGACGAACCGGATACGGCCAGCTCTATCTCCATCTTGCGTGGACTGAAGGAGCGCTACGAGAACCACCATCAGGTGCGTATCAAAGACGAAGCCATCATCGCGGCAGTGGAACTGAGCAACCGTTACATTTCCGACCGTTTCTTGCCGGATAAGGCCATCGACCTGATGGATGAAGCGGCTGCCAAATTGCGTATGGAGCGTGATTCGCTTCCGGAAGAACTGGATGAAATCGAACGTCGGTTGAAGCAGCTCGAAATTGAACGTGAGGCTATCAAGCGTGAAAAGGACGAGGCTAAACTGGCTCAACTGAACAAGGAGATTGCAGAACTGAAGGAACAGGAAACTTCTTACAAGGCTAAATGGCAGAGTGAGAAAGAACTGGTGAACAAGATTCAGCAGAACAAGAAGGAAATCGAACAACTGAAGTTCGAAGCCGACAAGGCAGAGCGTGAAGGTGATTACGGACGGGTGGCTGAAATCCGCTACGGAAAGCTTCAGGCACTGGAGAATGAAATCAAGTCTATCCAGGAAGACCTGAAGAAGAAGCAGGGTGACAGTGCCTTGATTAAGGAAGAGGTAACGGCTGAAGACATCGCCGATGTAGTTTCCCGCTGGACGGGCATACCGGTAAGCAAGATGCTGCAAAGCGAAAGAGAAAAGCTGCTTCACCTGGAAGATGAGCTGCACAAGCGGGTTATCGGACAGGACGAAGCCATCGAAGCCGTGGCCGATGCCGTACGCCGTAGCCGTGCCGGACTGCAAGACCCGAAACGTCCGATTGGTTCGTTCATCTTCCTGGGTACGACGGGTGTGGGTAAGACCGAGCTGGCCAAGGCACTGGCAGAATACCTGTTCGACGATGAATCGCTGATGACGCGTATCGACATGAGTGAGTATCAGGAGAAGCATACCGTGTCACGTCTGATTGGTGCGCCTCCGGGATACGTAGGCTACGACGAAGGCGGTCAGCTGACCGAAGCCGTGCGCCGGAAACCGTACTCTGTGGTGCTGTTCGATGAAATCGAGAAGGCTCATCCGGATGTGTTCAACATCTTGTTGCAGGTACTGGACGACGGACGTCTGACCGACAACAAGGGACGTACGGTGAACTTCAAGAACACCATCATCATCATGACTTCTAACCTGGGAAGTGCCTACATTCAGAGTCAGTTCGAGAAGATTAACGACCAGAACCACGACCAGATTGTAGAAGAGACCAAGAAAGAGGTGATGAACATGCTGAAGAAGACCATCCGTCCGGAATTCCTGAACCGTATTGACGAGACCATCATGTTCCAGCCACTGAACAAGCCGCAAATCGAACAGATTGTACGCCTGCAAATCAACGGTATCCGGAAGATGCTGGAAGGCAACGGAGTGACTTTGCAGATGACAGATGCTGCTGTAGACTTCCTGGCTACTGCCGGTTACGATCCTGAATTCGGTGCACGTCCGGTGAAACGTGCCATCCAGCGCTACTTGCTGAACGATTTGTCAAAGAAGCTTCTGTCACAGGAAGTGAACCGCGAAAAACCAATCATCGTAGAACGCGAAGGAGATGCATTGAAGTTCCGCAACTAAGTCAGCGGGGTTTCCCTATCTTCTATATAAAAACAAACCCTCCGCAGGGATTTCCTCAAAAGGATACCTGCGGAGGGTTTTTGTTTGTCTGTATGGTAAGAATTTTTTCTGAATCAGGGTATCGTCATGCGCTTCAGCTCATCCAGCGTGCCGTTGAACACATTCAGGTCCACATCCTCACGGATGCCCGGCAAACGTCCCACATCGGTATGCTGCCAGAAACGCCACTGCCCTTTGTATTCCACCGAGTCGGCATAATAATGGGCTATCCAGTACGGATAAGAGTTGAAAACGGAATCGTTCAGGTAACGGGTCTTAAATTTGTAAGAGGTATAGAGAATCGGTTTTACGCGATAATAGTTTTCGATTTTATCCAACCAGACTTTCAAGTCGCGGCGAAGCTTTTTCTCATCTTCTCCCCTCACCTCGATGTCGAGCACCGGAGGCAGGTCGCCCGATTCCAGTTTCACGGAGCGGATAAAGAAATCGGCCTGGCGGGAAGCGTCTGTCTTGGGATTGTAAAAATGATAGGCTCCGCGGATAAATCCGTGCTTGCGGGCCTCATCGAAATTATGGATAAAGGCTGTATCGCTGAAATCACCTCCCTCGGAAGCTTTCATAAATACGAAACGTACAGGGAAAGGGGCTGTCTGGGTTTTCTGCAGTTCGTTCCAGTCTATCTGTCCCTGATGGTGGGATACGTCGAAACCGTGCACCTCAAATCCGTATGGCAGACATACTCCGTATGCTTTCATGCCATAGCAGGGTTTCCAGCGGTAGGCGTACGGACGAATAAAGAAATAGTAAAAACAGATGACAAAACAGGCTCCAATGAAACCGAGCAGCAGATAGTAACACCACGAGGGCATCTGCCAGCGACGGATGGTTTTCTTCCCTTTGGAATTCCTGCCCGACGTTTTTCCGGAAGCGGTCTTCTTACTGCCTGTCGCTTTTCGGGGCGCAGGACGCTTGCGGGTTGTTTTTTTCACGGGCTCGTTCACCGCGAGAATGGGTGATTTCTTTGTCATCTCAAATAAGGTTTATAGAAAATTTCAACAGATGTACCGGCAGAACCGGTTGAGCTTGTTTCAACAAATAGCGAAGAATCCGGCCCTCTTTCGGTCGGCCTGATTCTTCGCTAAATTAATTTTCCTATAGAAAGTTCCCTTCCGGGAATTCAGGAATCAAATTATTTTGCCTGTTCGTACTGCAGCGTCTTAGTAGGCTGGTCGCAAACTTCTGTAGGACCGAAGTACTGGATAGGCCCCGGATATACGTAAGCTGTTTCCTTAGCCCAAGTGTCGCGTACGGCAGCGAATGCCTTGAACGGAGCACCATCCAGTTTCACCAGTGCTTTCTGGATAACCGGTTTCATTTCACCGTGACGACGTTCCATGTTCATCATCATAGTGATAGGCACACCACCTGCAATCCATTCTGCAGCAGGAGCTGTAGTGTTACGTACAGAAGACATGTAACCAGTCTTACCGTTAGCAATCAGCATAGATGCAGTGTAGCCCAAAGAGTAGCAGTAGTCAGCATCGAAGTTAGAAGGAGCAGCGCAACGTCCTTCGTAACCGAAGAAGTGGTGCTGAGCAGCAAACTTACCTACGAACTTGCCTTCTTCTTTCCATGCAGCCAGCTTAGTAGCTACCATTTCAGACAACAGCTTTTCAGTTTCAATCAAAGAAACCTGTACGTTTCCGTGCGGGTCACGGTCGAGTGACAACTGACGAGCTACGCCTTCCGGCAGAGAAGCATAGATAGCAGCATTTTCAGGAGACAGCTTGCTGATGATGTATTCGCGCTGTTTAGAACGCTTGATGCTGTTGAATTCTTCACCGTTAGCAGCCAGGAAGTCGTTCAATTCAGCAATCAGACGCTTCATGGCAGGGATGAATTCAATCAAACCTTCCGGAATCAATACAGTACCGAAGTTGTTTCCAGCAGCAGCACGGTCGGCAACTACCTGAGCGATGTAAGTAACAATGTCATCCAAAGACATGTTCTTAGCTTCTACTTCTTCTGAGATGATACAGATGTTCGGCTGAGTCTGCAAAGCACATTCCAGTGCGATGTGAGAAGCAGAACGTCCCATCAACTTGATGAAGTGCCAGTATTTACGAGCTGAGTTACAGTCGCGTTCGATGTTACCGATAACTTCTGAGTAAGTCTTGCAGGCAGTATCGAAACCGAATGAAGTTTCAATCATGTCGTTCTTCAAGTCACCGTCGATAGTCTTCGGACAACCGATTACCTGTACGCCGTAGTTCTTGGCAGCATAGTATTCAGCCAATACGCAAGCGTTAGTGTTAGAGTCGTCACCACCGATGATTACCAGTGCCTTGATGCCCAGTTCTTTCAGGATTTCGTATCCTTTTTCGAACTGTTCTTCTTTTTCCAGTTTGGTACGTCCTGAACCGATAATATCGAAACCACCGGTGTTACGGTATTCGTCGATGATATCAGCTGTCAGTTCCATATAGTTGTGGTCAACCAAACCGCCAGGACCCAGGATAAAACCGTACAGTTTGTTAGCCGGATTCAGCTTCTTGATACCGTCGAACAAACCTGAGATTACGTTGTGACCACCAGGAGCCTGTCCACCAGACAAGATTACGCCGACGTTCATCGGAGCAAATTCTTTTGCTTCACCTTCCACGAACTGGATCAACGGCATGCCGTATGTGTTCGGGAACAGCTTCTTGATTTCTTCCTGATCGGCTACAGACTGAGTCGGTTCGCCTTCCTTAGCTACTACAGCACCAGTCAACGCTTTCGGCAATTTCGGCTGGTAAGCAGCTCTTGCGATTTGTAATGCACTTTTTGTCATAATTGTTATTTTTATAAAGGTGTATGAATTAATCTTTATTATTGCTGTGCAAATTTCGTATTTTTTTTGCAAATATGAAAGAAAGCCGGCAATTTTAGCCGTATCTAGCTTCTTTTCTCTTCTTCTATCCGTGCCTTGATACGCTCCAGCAAACGAAGACAACCCTGCAAGCGCGGATTCTCATAACATACGTAGGCCTGCATGACTAACCGGCGTACGGTTTCTTTGACATCGGGTATATAGATAGCCTTGTCCAGCTGCATCTCTGCCGGAAACTCGGTCTGCTCTGCCCAGGCTTTCAGCTGGTCTACTTCTTCAATGGTATATACATTCTTGTCCATATAATAATAGATGATATTAAAAGGGATAACCTACTGCAAAATGAAACGCAAAGTCGCGTTTGAAATCAGGAGAAATAATCGGATAACGGTCGCGCCCGGTGTACATCGGATTGATGGCCTTCATACCTCCGTCGAAACGGATAATCAGGAAGTCCAGGTCGAAACGCAATCCTAATCCGTAGGCCACGGCCAGCTGCTTATAGAAACGGTTGAACTTGAAGAGTCCTTCGGGCTGCATTTCCCGGTTACGGATGGTCCACACGTTTCCGGCATCCACAAATGCCGCACCGTTCAGTTTCCAGAACAGATGGGTGCGATACTCCAGGTTCAGGTCGAGCTTGATGTCACCGGTATGGTTCACATAATCCAGACTGTTTCCGTCGCCACGGTAACCGCCCGGTCCCAGCGAGCGGACGCTCCATCCACGCACACTGTTGGCACCTCCGGAAAAATAGAGCTTTTCAAACGGAAGACTCTTGGAGTTTCCGTACGGCACGGCCACTCCCACTCCCACATGGAACACCAGGGCATTACGGTCGTCAATCATAAAGTTCTTGGCATAGTCGAAATCTGTCTTTACATACTGTGCAAAGCTGATGTTGGCCATCTGATAGGCTTCTCCGTTTTTCGGACGGCCGCTAATCATCCGCGAAAACAGATACAACAGGTTGCCCGACTCTTCGATATTGAAACGAATGGAGTAAGAATTGCGTTGCGACGTTTTCAGTGTGGTGGCACCCGAGCTGTTGTAAGTATACGTATACCCCAGGCGCACAATGAACAAATCTTCATAGCTATAGCGCAGCAAGGGGTTTCTTTCGTCCATATAGTCTAGGTATTCACGGAAAGTTTCCGAACGATAGGGCATGTAGATGTAGTTCAGGTCGAACACATCGAAACGATGGGTCGCTCCCCGCTTTCCCCAACGGTAACTCCAGGCCGCAGAAGCTACCGTACGCTCAAACTCCGGGCGAATCTGCCAGTTGTATTTCATCGTCACCTCGGAAGTAGCACGGCTCCGACGGCGGAAATCAGACGAAAGGAAGGGAAACATGAATTCCGGAAAGCTCAAGCTGGCTTCCACTCCATATTCCAGGTAGTTGCTGTTGGCATATCCTTCCAGGCCCGTAACGGCTTCGTATGCTCCACGCAACTTAAAGGTGAAGGTTTCAGACCCCTTGAACAGGTTCCGGTGAGAATAAGCTACGGAAGCGGCAGCTCCCAAGTCGCCAGCCGAGTTGGTTCCTTCAATTTCAAAGGAAAGCGACTTGTTCTTGTTGCGGGTAAGCATGACATAGGCATCCAGATAAGCCGAATCAGCCTCCAGTTCTTCACGGAAACGGATGTTGGAATATTTCAGGATATTAAGACGTCCCAATGCAGAATAGGTGCTCTGCACATCGCGGGTACGATAAAGATTTCCGGATTTCAGATAATTATAGTCGCTGATGACCTGCGGACGTAAGAACAGCTTATCCTTGTAGAAGAAATTCACCCCGCCCGAACGAAGAGAATCAATTCCTTTCAGTCTGCCGGAAGTCAGTTCTGCAAAGTCCACATCGAACATGAAATCTACATTGCGTACATAATACTGGCGATGCGGTGAAGGGGGATCTTCCTTTTTCCGGCGATAAGGATGCAACTTCATAATCAAGTCGACATTGCGCGAGTTACGCATGGTATCTACCTGATACGTAATGAAGTCTTTGTTGAAACGATAATAGCCCCGGTTCTGAAGATACTGCGTGATGCGGTCGCGCTCCTCATCAAGCTTGTTTACGTCGAGACGGGAACCGGACTTCAGATAAGAACGGGCTGAATCTGCCATCAGGTAATCATGTATTTGGTAGTCGGCAATATCGTATGCCACATGCGAAATCAGATAAGGCTCACCGGAATGAATCTGATAGCCGACCTTGATTTTTTTCCCCTTCACCTGCGTGTGCATACTCACCTGTCCGCTCATATATCCCATGTTGCGCACCGCCTGTTCTATCTGCAAGCGGGTTTCTTCGGCCAGTTTCGGGTCATAAATACGGGGAGCATCTCCCATACGGTACAGGAAACGGTTGACCCACTTTGTGGAATCCTTGCCGGCTGCTCCGTAAATGTACATAGGGAGCTTCACCAGGCTGAACCACTTGGCATTGGGTGTCTGGCGAAGATACACATTCATCTGGGATGACTTGATTTCCTTGTTGTCTGATTCTACTTTTACATTGTCCAGAAGATAGTGCCCCTCAGGAATGAATTTACTGACCGAACATCCGCTCAGAAAAAGCAACAGGACAAGCAGGCCGATATAGATACGGGGGATTATCTTCATACAAACTGAAACTATATGCAAAATTTTATATGCAAAGATAGGCAATATTAAAAATATCTTCTTAGCTTTGTTCTTAAAATATAATTAAAAATCCCCGTCACACTATGCTGAGCAAAAACAGAATCAAATATATCCGGTCATTGGAGATGAAAAAATACCGGAAAGCAGAAAAAGCTTTCTTAGCCGAAGGTAACAAACTGGTCAACGACCTGCTGGGACACTTTTCATGCAAGCTGTTGATTGCTACGGCACAGTGGCTGGAAACTCATCCGCTTCTGCTTGCTCAGGAAACCATTGAAGTAAGCGCGGAGGAACTGGCACGTGCCAGCCTGCTGAAAACTCCGCAAGAGGTGCTGGCCGTATTCGACCTGCCTTCTTATACCTACGACGATTCTTTGCCGGGCCATTCGCTCTGCCTGGCACTGGATGACGTGCAAGACCCGGGCAACCTGGGTACCATCATCCGCATTGCCGACTGGTTTGGCATAGAGGATATTTTCTGTTCGCAAGGTACTGCCGACGCCTTTAATCCGAAAACCGTACAAGCCACAATGGGAGCTCTGGCACGTGTCAGGCTGCATTACTGCGATTTGAAAGAGTTCATTCGCGTGCAGACAGAAAGAAACGTGCCGGTATTCGGTACTTTCCTGGACGGGAAAAACATCTATTCGCAGAAATTATCGGCACAAGGGGTTATCGTGATGGGTAATGAAGGAAACGGAGTGTGCAAGGAAATTGAAAATCTTGTTTCTCAGAAACTGCTGATTCCCAACTACCCGCAAGGAAAAGAAACCAGCGAATCGCTGAACGTAGCGGTGGCTACTGCCATCGTGTGTGCGGAATTCCGTCGCCGTCTGTCATAAACGTACCAGGCGGCTCCGGTCGGTGAATGCCATCTTCTGCAAGTCAAAAAACGACACATGGAAAGCATAAAGCGGCTGGTCTCCTACCACTGCAGAAGCCGTCCGCGCACGAAATTCCTGAAATGTTTCGTCTTTCCTTAATTCCGGAGCAGAAGCTGCCAGAATAATCAGCCCGCCCAGCCACTGGGTATTCCGGACTTCTTCTTCCAAAGGCTCCATCGACACCCAGGTATGACCCGATACTTCCAGCCCTATACGCTGCATGCGGAACAGTTTGTCCTGCCCCGCATGCCAGAGATAATGAGATGCATAATACTGCATAAGTATCAACGTTTGGTAATTTCCTGCCGCTTCACCCTACGAAGGGTATCGTTCGGAGCAAGCGTATCGGCCTTCACAGCCACAGAATCGTTCTGCTGCGGCAAGTTCTCTTCACGCATGCGATAACGCATCAGACGTATATCGCTGATCAAAGCTGATGAGTGGTCTTTTCCGGTGTAATACATGAATCCGGTCACGCTCTTGTACTTGAATGCGGAATCCGGACGAAGCATCAGACGCTGTATGCCCGAAGCCTCTACCACCCGACTGATTCCTTGCGTACTGTCGTTATCAAATGCCAGGTTCATGGCCATCACGACCTTACCTTCACGCTTGCCTTTGGGCAGGAAAGAGAAATTAGCTTCCAGCACCATCTTGTCCCTCTCGTGGAACGAAGTGTCGGCCTTCAAATCGAAAGTCACCTTATTGGTAAGTGAAGAAGAAGTCAGCCAATAAATGGTACGGTCTTGCCATAGGTCCACCGTATCACCCGACAATGAAACCGTCACCTCCCCGCTGCTGCGTACTGTCTGTTTTTTCAGCAGCTCGGCAGTAGTCTCCATGCGCTTCTGCAGATTCTGATAAATCGTATTCATCTCGTCGCTGTGGCGCGAATACCACACCATGGACGAATCAAACTCTGCCTCCGTTACTCCATGCTTTTGAAACACGTATGCCAGATAAGCCTGTTTCTTGTAATTCTCATCGTAAGGCAAATCATTACTCATCGTAGTCGCCAGATGATAATCATAAAGCAGGTTCTCCATGGCTTGCGGCTGGATAATATCTTCCGGCACTTTCTTGCCACAACTCCACATGCCGCACAACGCCAGCATGGTCACTCCTATAAGCGATATTCGTTTCATTTTTTGACCTCTTTATGAGAAGTTTCCGTATTCAGGTAATGCGAATAGAAAATAAGCAAGGCGATGATGCCGCAACTGATAGCCGCATCGGCAAAGTTAAAAATGGGACTGAAGAAAATAAAGTGATCACCTCCTACAAAAGGCATCCAGTCTGGCCAGTAGGTATCGATAATCGGGAAGTAGAACATATCGACCACCTTGCCATGCAACCAGTCGGAATATCCCTGACCCAGCGGAACCCACGAAGCAATCTGCGAATGCGTGCTCTCGCTGAATATCTCTCCATAGAACACACAGTCGATGATGTTACCCACCGCACCGGCCAGAATCAAGGAGAGACAAACCAGGTAGCCATTCTTCACCTTGTCCGTCCGTTTCACCAGTTTCACCAGATAAACCGTAATCAATATGGCAGCCACGATACGAAAAAGTGTCAGGAACAGTTTGGCAAAAATCTCCAGACCAAAAGCCATACCGTTGTTTTCCGTGAAATAAATATAAAACCAGTCGGTCACATGAATGTTTTCATGCAAATACATGTTTGTCTTCACCGCAATTTTGATAAGCTGGTCGATAATCAGCACTCCTGCCACCACAAGAGTAACCAGACGTCCCTGAGTGAAAAATCTTTTCATCTTCTTCAATTTGCAATTTGTATTCAAAAAAATTGAGAACTGAAAATTGAAAATGGATCACTTTGAAAAGTCCCGTTTCTCAATTTTCAACTCCCAATCTTCAATTAAAAATTCATTTCGTTACTTCTTTCCCTGCTGCTTGGCCTCGATGCTCAATGTAGCATGAGGAACAGCACGAAGGCGCTCAGCGGGAATCAATTTACCAGTTTCGCGACAGATACCGTAAGTTTTGTTTTCAATACGGACCAGTGCCGCACGCAAGTTTTGAATGAACTTCAGCTGACGGGCAGCCAGACGAGTAGTTTCTTCTTTCGATAAGGTATTGGCACCTTCTTCCAGCACTTTATATGTAGGAGATGTATCGTCAGTATCGTTACCATCTGTGTTCATTATACTACTTTTCAGTTTCTCATAGTCGCGTTCCGCGAGCTGAAGTTTCTCCATGATAATGGCGCGGAATTCCTCAAGTTCTGCGTCAGAATACCTTGTTTTTTCAGCCATAGTGCTTAAGTTTTAAGTTAATAATAGTATCCACCCGACTAAAGCCGGGTGGATGGGTTCATATTACAGCTTCGTTACATTTACATACAACGAGAAGTCATCAAAGTTAAGTTCAGTGCCGTCTGCCACTTCATCGGCCAGTGTCAGTGAGTTAGCCAGCACTTGGTTGCAAATATAAGTATTATATTCATTTATCGCGTCATCGGTATTTGAATTTTTTGACAGCACGATGGCAATCTTGTCAGTAATTTCAAAACCGCTGCTCTTACGGATATTCTGAATACGATTCACCAGTTCGCGGGCAATACCTTCACGTTTGAGCTCATCGGTCACAGTCACTTCAAGCGCTACGGTCAGTTTGCCTTCGTTGGCTACCAGCCATCCCGGAATATCTTCGCTGAAGATTTCCACGTCAGCAGCTTCTACCACCGCATCAGCTCCGTCAAGCTGGAAGGTGTAACTTCCGTTCTTTTCCAGTTCAGCAATAGCTTCCTGCGACATACCTGCCACAGCTGCAGCCACAGCCTTCATCTGTTTTCCGAATTTCGGGCCCAGTTTCTTGAAGTCGCATTTTACTTTCTTCACCAGTACGCCTGCCGCACCATCCACGAACTTGATTTCTTTCACGTTCACCTCGTTCATAATCAGATCCTTCACGGCTTCGATATACTGCTTCTGCGCTTCATCTACTACCGGAATCATGATACACTGCAACGGCTGACGAACCTTGATGTTGACCTTACGACGCAAAGCCAATACCATAGAAGTCACATCCTGTGCCATCTGCATACGAGCTTCCAGTTCTGCATTAATCAGGTTTTCATCGGCTACCGGGAACTTGGCAAGGTGAACAGATACGACCTGGTCACGTCCGGTCACCGCAATCAAATCCATGTACAGACGATCTGCATAGAACGGAGCAATCGGCGCCATCAGCTTAGCTACCGTTTCCAAGCAAGTGTACAAGGTCTGGTAAGCAGACAACTTATCAGTTGACATGGCACTACCCCAGAAACGTTTACGGTTCAGACGCACGTACCAGTTACTCAAGTTATCGTTTACGAAGTCTGTAATCAGACGGCCAGCCTTTGTCGGTTCGTAATCGGCAAAGCAAGCATCCACATTCTTAATCAATGAATTCAACAGTGAAAGAATCCAACGGTCAATTTCCGGACGTTCGTTCATCGGCACGTCTTCTTCAGCGTATGTAAAGCCGTCTACATTGGCATACAGTGCAAAGAATGAGTAAGTATTATACAATGTTCCAAAGAACTTACGACGTACTTCATCCACTCCGTCTGTATCGAACTTCAGGTTGTCCCATGGAGAAGAGTTGGTAATCATGTACCAGCGCAACGGGTCAGAACCAAACTTCTCGATGGCACCGAACGGATCTACAGCATTACCCAGACGCTTAGACATCTTGTTTCCGTTCTTGTCGAGTACCAGACCATTTGAAATCACGTTCTTGTAAGCCACACTGTCGAACACCATTGTAGCGATGGCATGCAATGTAAAGAACCATCCACGAGTCTGGTCCACACCTTCCGCGATGAAGTCGGCCGGATAGTAGCTGCGTGAATCTACCAGTTCCTTGTTTTCGAACGGATAGTGCAACTGTGCATACGGCATAGCACCTGAGTCAAACCATACGTCAATCAAATCTGATTCACGCTTCATCGGTTTGCCTGAAGCAGATACCAGGATGATGTCGTCTACATACGGACGGTGCAAGTCAATCTTATCGTAGTTTTCCTTGTTATATACACCCGGCTGGAATCCTAATTTCTTATACGGATTTTCTGTCATGAAGCCAGCTGCAACAGATTTTTCAATCTCGTTGTACAGTTCTTCTACTGAACCAATGCAGATTTCTTCGCCATCCTCACTTCTCCAGATAGGCAGCGGAGTACCCCAGTAGCGTGAACGGCTCAAGTTCCAGTCATTCAGGTTTTCCAACCACTTGCCGAAACGTCCAGAACCAGTTGATTCAGGTTTCCAGTTGATCGTCTTGTTCAACTCAATCATACGGTCCTTGCAAGCAGTAGAACGGATAAACCAGCTATCCAGCGGATAGTACAACACCGGTTTGTCGGTACGCCAGCAGTGCGGATAGTTGTGCACGTGCTTTTCAGTCTTGAATGCCAGTCCCTGCTGTTTCAGCATCATGCAGATATATACGTCGAGCGATTCAGCAGCCTGTGCAGCCTTTTCATCGTATTTTCCGTCTACAGTGAACTGCGGGTCGTATGCGTTCTTCACCCAACGGCCTTCATATTCCTTGTATTTTTCTACATCGACACATTCTTTTACGAAAGCCTCATCCAGTTCCTCCATCAGGTAGAACTTACCGGTCAGGTCAACCATCGGACGAGTTTCGCCTTTCTTGTTAATCATAAACAACGAAGGAATACCTGCTGCACGAGCCACGTTCGCATCGTCCGCACCAAATGTCGGTGCAATGTGTACGATACCCGTACCGTCTTCTGTAGTGACATAATCACCCGGGATGACACGGAATGCTTTAGCCGAAGCTTCTTTCCAGGAACCGTCTTCTGCAGCTTCCACTGGTTTCACCCATGGGATAAGCTGCTCGTATTCCATACCAACCAGGTCAGTACCCTTGTACTCGCCTACCACCTTGAACGGAATCAGTTTATCACCCGGCTTGTAGTCTTCCAGTGCAATGTCTTCTGCTTTTTTATTGAAATGCGTATAGAGCAAAGGTTTGGCAAGTACCACCGTCATCTTTTCTCCATTATAAGCATTGTAAGTCTGAACAGCTACGTAGTCAATCTTCGGGCCCACACAAAGTGCCGTATTTGAAGGCAATGTCCACGGAGTAGTAGTCCATGCAATGAAGTAAGGTGTACCCCACTCTGCCATTTCCGGCTTCGGATTCTTCATCTTGAACTGACCTACCACGGTAAGGTCTTTCACGTCGCGGTAACATCCCGGCTGGTTCAACTCATGTGAGCTCAAGCCTGTACCTGCTGCCGGAGAATACGGCTGGATGGTATATCCCTTGTACAGCAAACCTTTCTTATAAAGTTGCTGCAACAGCCACCACAAAGTTTCAATGTAACGGTTATCGTAAGTAATGTACGGATTTTCCAGGTCTACCCAGTAACCCATCTTATGGGTAAGGTCAGTCCATTCTTTGGTGAACTTCATGACATCCGTGCGGCAATGCTTGTTGTAATCTGCCACCGAAATCGTTTTACCGATATCCTCTTTGGTGATTCCAAGTGCCTTTTCCACTCCCAGTTCCACCGGAAGTCCGTGTGTGTCCCATCCAGCTTTACGCTTCACCTGGAAACCTTTCATGGTCTTGAAACGACAGAATGTATCCTTAATTGTACGTGCCATCACGTGGTGAATACCCGGCATACCGTTAGCCGAGGGAGGACCTTCGTAGAACACGAAAGAAGGATACCCCTCACGTTCTGTCATACTTTTAGAGAACACATCGTTTTCATCCCATTTTTTCAGCACCTCCTTGTTTATTTCTGACAAGTTGAGCTGAGAATATTCAGTAAACTTCTTACTCATAATTATGTGGTTTTTATCTAATTTCTAATCATTCAGGAAGTAACCTCCCAAATTTAGGCTGCAAATTTATAAGAAAAAAAGGTTATATAAAAGAAATAAGAAAAAAATAGAGTAAAATGGAAACCGACTGACCACAATTAACAGCCCCCCCGCAAGAACAGGCGGGCAAGTCTTCTTTTCTGATTTCCGTAATGTAGAAACGGGCGAAGGCATTCTTAATCTCATCCCGCACACGGCGGAATTCTGCTTCAATAAATTCCGGAGTCCCGGTGGCATGCGAAGGGTCGTCAAAACCGATGTGAAGACGCTTGCCGACTTTTCCAGTAAATGCCGGACAACTTTCATTCGCCCCTCCGCAAACCGTAATCACATAATCCCATTCCTGATCAAGGTAGGTATTCACGTGAGTCGGTACATGCGAACTGATGTCAATTCCGACTTCTTTCATTATCTCCACCGCCTTGGCATTTACCTGTGCGGCAGGCTCTGTTCCACCCGAATACACTTCTATATTTTTATCGAACGACTGCAAAAAGCCGTGGCCCATCTGGCTACGGCAACTATTTCCTGTACAAAGAATCAATACTCTCATATATGTAACAATGATAAATTAAAGAACAAAATTAAACAAATAACCCGACAAGATAATGAAGAAAGCCACCGTTCCGAAGAATATCGCAATCAGCCGCCACGTCATCACTTTTTTCAGCAAAGTCGCTTCCGGAAGTGAAAGACCTACCACGGCCATCATGAAAGCGATGGCTGTACCCATAGGAATACCTTTGGCAACGAATACCTCGATGACCGGCACAATGCCTGCCGCATTGGCATACATCGGCACGGCAAGAATGACCGAAAGCGGTACGGCAAACCAGTTATCCTTCGACATGTATTGCTCGAAAAATCCTTCGGGCACAAAGCCGTGCATAAACGCACCGATACCGATACCTATCAGAATATAAATCAGTACACCACTAACAATCTTCCAAGCATCACGCACAATGACGGGAAGGCGCTTGATAAAAGTAGTATGGTCTTTCTCCCATTCTCCTGCCTGCGCCGAGGAGCTGGCCTGTATCTGCTTCACCCAGTCGCTCAGGTAAGGTGAGAGATGCATGCGGCCGAGCACAAAACCACCTATCACTCCCAGCAGAATACCGCTGATGACATAGATAAGTGTGACTTTCAGTCCAAAAGAGCCGAGGAACATAGCCACCGCCACCTCGTTCACCAACGGAGAAGTAATCAGGAAGGCAAACGTCACTCCCAAAGGGATTCCGCCTTTTACAAAGCCGATAAACAAGGGAATGGACGAACAGGAGCAGAACGGGGTAATGGCTCCGAAAATGGAAGCCAATACATACTGCAACCCGTACATCTTATGTGTTACCAGATAGTTCCTCAAACGTTCTATCGGGAAATAAGCGTTAATGATTCCCATCAGCACACTGATAAAAAACAGTAGAATAAGAATCTTAATGGTATCATAAAAAAAGAAGTTTACGGCTACTCCAAGCGGTGTATCGTCACTCAGTCCGAACAATCCGTAAACAAGCCAGTCTGCAAAATCTTGTATCATGTTTCTATCGTTATAATTCGTTTAAATACGAACAAGTATCTTATCATAAAAGCGGCAGCTGCCTCGAAGGCCGTTTCTGCCGCTTCTGAATCAATCCTCTTGTTTATTCGATTCCTAAAAGTTTCTTCACATCGCTTTCGGTGGGAACCTGTCCTTTCATCTTCACTACTTCGTCTACCACTACAGCAGGAGTTGTCATGATGTTGTAGCTCACCATTTCCATGATGTCATCCACCTTGGTCAGTTTCACGTCCAGGTTATTTTCCTTGATTACTTTTTCAATTACATTATAGGTGGTCTTGCACTTTGCGCAACCCGGTCCTAATACTTTAATTTCCATACTTGTAAAGATTTTGTTTGTTATCAAATTCGTTTATAAATACATTATCCAGCTATAATATATGCCGACGACGATAAACAGCACACCGACTATACGGGTCATCCATTTCTGCACCTTCTGCATCTTGCCGTAAAAACTGCCCAGCTGCTGTACACTGAACGCTAAAATCCACGCCACGACCAGCACCGGTATGGCAGTCGCAATGGCAAACACAACGGGTAGCAGATAACCTGCAGTGGCCGTAGCCGACATTGGTATCAGCATGCCAAAATAAAAGACGCCGCTTGTGGGACAGAAAGCCAAGGCAAACAACGCGCCTATTATCAACGCGCCCCAACCGCCTTTCCGAGCAAGTCCTTCCGCATTACCCTGAAATCCAAACTGAGGCAAGTTCAACCTATCACCAAAAAGCATGAAAAGGCCTATCACGAACAAAAGCGGTCCCAACACAAGCTCTCCCCACGACCCGATAGTCTTCTGTATGCCAAACATGCTCGACCCCTCTTTCAGAATCAGAATCAACACCACCCCAAGCAACGTGTACGAAAGAATACGTCCCAGCGTATAGAGCAGTCCGTTCCGAAAAATACGCTTTCGGCTCTCTATGTCTTTCCCGATAAAGCCAATGGCTGCAATGTTGGTCGCCAGCGGACAAGGCGAAAGTGCAGTCAGCAGTCCAAGCAGAAACGCTGTCCATACAGGAGTGGAACTGTTATCCAACAATGTCTGTAACCAGTCCATAGCCTCTCCTTATTATTTCAACATGTCATTTATGGTCTTCACCAGTCCTTCCTTGAACACCTCCGGCGATCTACGGGCATTTCCAAAAGCAAACTGAGTCATATTTTCCGCAGTCTCCTGCCCGTTCTTGTAGCGCACCACAAACAGTGACGACCAGGTAACCTCATATTTTTCGGCTATCTTCTCATTTTCCTTCTTGCTGATGTCTATCACCTTGAACACCACTTCCCCCTTCTTTACCTGTTCCGAAAGATTCTCTTTCATCACAACCAAAGTGTTATTTTCAATGGCTATACATGTGGCACAACGCTGTTTCCCATGAAAATACAATACTTCTACATGATCTTTAGCAGTTACCTCACTGTTTTCGACCACCACTTTGTCACTTGTTTGAATTTCTTTTTCACTTCTGCCCTGCATCCCACATGCGGCCAATGCCAAGCATACCGACAGAAGACATACCATCTTTTTCATCGTTCTTCAATATCTATTATTAGTAATTCGCAAAACAACGAACAATTACAGCAAAAAAGAACTTATTCGCAACAGCTCTCTTTTTTACATATCGGCTGGTCCAGGAAATCGGCAAACATTCTTTTAGCCAGTTTCCAGTTCTCCTTATTAATACAATACTTCACCTTAGGTGCTTCAATCTCTCCCTGAATCAGCCCGGCTTCTTTCAGTTCCTTCAAGTGCTGTGACACCGTAGCCTTGGCTATGGGCAGTTCTTCGTGAATATCGCCCAAAAAGCAACATTCCTGCGAAGCCAAAAATTGAAGTATGGCTATACGAGCCGGATGCCCCATGGCCTTGGCAAAGCGAGCCATTTTCTCCTGTTCTTCTGAATAGTTTTTTCTTACCATTTTCACCTCTTCCGTTTATTGTTCGCAAAATCACGAATAAAATTATATAATGCAACAGAAAAAGCAATTTTTATCAAGCATACCCTCCATTTTAGCTATCTGCTTACTAAAACTAAAAAAATTTAGGAGAGACAATGCCTCTTATTATATTTTGCAAACTTCCTAAAAGAAAAAGCAGACTGCTGAAAAGTTTTCTACGTTTCCCCCACATAAACCGTACGGTTTCCGATAGGGAAACCTATATTTCCGCACTGAGAAACTTACGTTTCCGCAACGGGAGACACAAAAAATAGCCTGAAGCTTCCGCAAAAACTTCAGGCTATTTATAAAACCCAACTTTTCAGTTGCTTATTTCCTTATCTTCTTTCGGTAAAGCTCCGCACGTGCCAGTATTTCATGCACAAACTCATAGGTATCGCTTCCACGCACATACCCGTTCTTGCAGACAGGGTCCTGATAGTACTCCTTGTTGCTTTTCAACAACATAAAGTGAGCCACATGATGCTCCCAGATATAGCGGTTGCGCCCGTATTTCTCGGCCAATGCCATAGCATCAGTCACATGGCCGATACCGGAATTATAAGCGGCCAATATGAACTTGGCCTGTTCTTCCTTATCCGTGATTTTACTAAACGTACGCTGCATTCCGGCAATGTATTTTACGGCGGCTTTGATACTCTCTTCCGGGTCCTGCTCTTTGCCCGGCGGCACTCCCATGGCACGTGCCGTAGCCGGCATCAGCTGCATCAGCCCCTTGGCCCCGGCCCATGATACGACATTCGGATTGAAGTTCGATTCGGTATAGGCCAGCGAGGCTAACAGTCGCCAGTCCCAGCCTATTTCCTTGGCATAATGCCGGAACAAATCATCGTAATGGGAAATCTTACCGTCTTTTACGGAAAGAATGGCTCCGTGTGCCGGACGCTTAGCCAGTTCAAAATAACGGCGGGCGCTGGCACGAAACTCCGGTGAATTGATATTCTCGCGATGCCATTTATCAGCTGCCTCTGCCAGCAAAGGCGAAGTTTTCCGCACAGCCCACGAAGAACGCTGGTCGAAGCTGATGGCCAGGTTAATATCGAGCACCGGATAATAGGTGCGGTTGATGCGGGCAATCTCATCTGTGGCCACCGTGTAGTCAATACGCCCCTCTGCCACCCAGGTAATCAGGTCTTCCGAAGACACACTGTCGGAGGAAATCTCACAAATATCGATTCCTCCTCCCAGTTCGCGGTTCAGATTCTCCAGACGGGTACGGTATTTTCCGGAGTTGACATAGACTTTCTTTCCTACCAGTTCCGTAACGTCTTTCAAAGCTTTTTTCCCTCTTCGCTGTATGATTACCTGCCGCGTAATGTCTTCTTCACCGCAATAAATCAGACTGTCTTTCAGCGGGTTGGTAATAATCAGGTTATAGGCAACCAGATCACCTTCTCCTTTGAGCAGACTGCTAACCAGTTGCTCTTCGTCTTTCACGACCTTCACCTTCAGGTCGAGTCCCAGCGACTTGGCAAACTGCTGGGCCAGTTCGTATTGGAATCCCATAGGTTCACCACGATAATGGAAATAAGACACAGAGCTGTTGACCGTCAGCACCACCAGTTCCTTTCTTTCCTGAATCTGCGGTAAATCGACGGCAGTCTCTTCCGTTTTTTTCTCAGAGCCGCACGAAAAAAACAAAAAAAGGGCCAGCACATAGCACAGCCCCGTTATCCAGCCTTTCATTTGTCTACGATTCGTTCAATGTACATCTTCAGAATCTCGATGGCCTTTTCATTATGACCTCCTTGCGGCACAATCAGGTCGGCAATTCGCTTGGCCGGTTCGATAAACTCCAGGTGCATGGGTTTCAACACACGCACATAACGTTCCATCACTGCCTCAGCCGTACGTCCGCGTTCTATCACATCCCGCTGGATGACACGAATAAGACGTTCGTCCGGATCGGCATCCACAAAAATACGCAGGTCCATCTGCTTGCACAACCTGCGGTCGCTCAAGGCCAGAATACCTTCGATGATGATGACCTTACGGGGTTCTACATGCACGGTTTCTTTCTGGCGCGTACAGGTAAGATAGGAATATACAGGCTGTTCAATGGCTTCTCCCTTACGCAGCATGGAAATATGCTTGGAAAGCAAATCCCAGTCGAACGCCGAAGGATGGTCAAAGTTGATATTCTGTCGTTCTTCCACGGGCACATGACTGCTGTCCTTATAATATGAATCAAGCGGAAGCACTGCCACTTCATTCTCCGACAGACTTTCGATAATCCTTCTCACTACAGTTGTTTTACCGGAGCCTGTTCCTCCTGCAATTCCAATGATAATCATAACTTGTTTCAATAATTAATTTCTATATTTGCAATATTCAAAGATACGAAAATCATAAAAACAAACAAACATGGTCAAGCACATTGTTTTATTTAAATTGAAAGAAACCCTTTCTCCGGCAGAAAAAACCGACATTATGAACCGTTTCAAGACTGCCATCGAGGCTCTTCCGGCCACTATTCCCTTTATTCGTGACATTCATGTAGGACTGAATGAAAACCCGGCAGAAGTATGGGACATCTGTCTGGACAGCAGTTTCGATACGCTGGACGACGTGAAGGCTTATGCCATCCATCCGGCACATGTAGCCGCAGCTGGCATTCTGAAAGAGGCCAAGGAAAACCGCGCCTGCGTGGACTATACTATCTAAAACTCAGCCGTCATGGAAAAAATCATCAATCCATGGGAAGGAATGGAAGGATACTTCTGTTTCGGCTGTGCGCCCAACAACGAGTCGGGCCTGAAAATGGAGTTCTATGAAGACGGAGACGAGATTGTGAGCAAATGGGTGCCTGAAGCCCGCTTTCAAGGCTGGCTGAACACCCTGCACGGAGGTATTCAGGCCACCTTGCTGGATGAAATATGTGCCTGGGTGATTGCCCGCAAGCTTCAGACAGCAGGAGTGACTTCGCGCATGGAAACTCAATACCTGAAACCCATCCACACGACCGACTCTCACCTTACCCTCAGAGGAAGAATCAAGGAGCAGAAACGGAACTTTGTGTTCATTGAAGCCGAAATCTACAATGCACAGGATGAAGTCTGCACCAAGGCCGTCTGCACCTATTTCATTTTCCCAAGGGAAAAAGCAGAAAAGGAAATGTACTTCAAAGGCTGTTATACGGAAAAAGAAAAGGAATCTTTATAAATTTGACAGAAAAAGCGAGTTTTTTCTGATAAATATTTGCTTTTTTAATTCTTATCCAATATTTTTGTCGCAACAAAAGAACGATAATTATGATTTTAAATACTGTACATCATCGCCATCATCATTACCTAACGGTTCACACGGTAGGCTGACGACGCGTGCAGTTACAAGAGATAAGATTACACAAAGGCTTGCCGTAAGAATTTATTCCTCGGTAAGCCTTTTTTATTTGACACTTTAAAAACTTAGAACAATATGTTAAGAATTGCCGTACAATCCAAAGGGCGCTTGTTCGAAGACACAATGGCCCTGTTTACTGAAGCAGACATCAAGTTATCTACCTCCAAACGCACCTTGCTGACACAATCCAGCAATTTTCCGGTAGAAGTACTGTTCCTGCGCGACGATGACATCCCACAATGTGTGGCCAACGGCGTGGCCGACCTAGGTATTGTAGGAGAAAACGAATTCGTGGAACGTGCCGAAGAAGCGGAAATCGTGCACCGTCTGGGCTTCAGCAAATGCCGTTTGTCACTGGCTATTCACAAAGAAACGGAATACAACGGACTGGAATGGTTCAATCAAAAAAAGATTGCCACCTCCTATCCCAATATCCTGAAAAACTTCCTGACACAACAGCACATTGAAGCCGACATTCACGTCATCACCGGTTCGGTGGAAATTGCTCCGGCCATCGGTCTGGCAGATGCCATCTTCGATATTGTCAGCTCCGGCTCTACCCTTATCAGCAACAACCTGAAGGAGGTGGAAGTGGTAATGAAGAGCGAAGCGCTGCTCATCGGAAACAAGCACATGTCAGACGAAAAGAAGGAAATACTTCAGGAACTGCTGTTCCGCATCAATGCAGTCAAAACCGCTGAAGACAAGAAATACGTGCTGATGAATGTACCGACCGACAAGGTACAGGAAATCGTAACCGTTCTTCCCGGTGTGAAGAGTCCGACCATCATGCCATTGGCTACAGAAGGCTGGAGCAGCATTCACACTGTTCTCGATCAGAAATGTTTTTGGGAAATCATCGGCAAGCTGAAAGCCATCGGTGCACAAGGTATCCTGGTGCTGCCCATAGAGAAAATGATACTTTGATTTTCAGAACCTCATCACAAAGATTGTTACTATGAACATCATTACTTATCCCGAAAGAAATACATGGGCGGACTTACTGAAACGTCCGACGCTTCAAACGGAATCATTGCGGGAAACCGTACTCGAAATATTAAACCGCATCAAATTTGAAGGTGATAAAGCCGTGCTGGAATACGAAGAAAAGTTCGACAAGGTGCGACTGAACTCCCTGTTGGTAAGCGAGGAAGAAATTGCCGAAGCAGAAAAGAAAGTCAGCATCGAACTGAAGGCGGCCATCACACTGGCTTATAACAACATCCGCACATTCCACACCGCACAGGTATTCCAGGGAAAGAAAATCACCACACTTCCGGGTGTAACTTGCTGGCAGAAAGCGGTAGCCATTGAGAAAGTGGGATTGTACATTCCCGGTGGAACAGCTCCTCTTTTCTCCACCGTCCTGATGCTGGCTACTCCGGCACAGATTGCCGGATGCAAGGAAATCATTCTCTGTACTCCTCCTGACAAGGAAGGAAAGATTCATCCGGCCATTCTCTATGCAGCCAAACTGGCAGGTATCAGCCGTATCTTCAAAGCTGGAGGGGTGCAGGCTATCGGAGCTATGGCCTATGGCACGGAAAGCATTCCCAAAGTATACAAGATATTCGGTCCGGGCAACCAGTATGTCACTGCCGCCAAACAACAGGTTTCCTTGCGCGACGTAGCCATCGACATGCCGGCCGGACCTTCTGAAGTAGCAGTATTGGCTGATGAAACAGCCAATCCGGTTTTTGTAGCTGCCGATTTACTTTCACAGGCAGAACACGGCACTGACAGCCAGGCCATCCTGATTACCACCAGTGAGACTTTGCTGAAGACGGTGACAGAAGAAGTAGAACGCCAGCTGGCCCAACTTCCCCGAAAGGAAATTGCCAGTCGCTCCTTAGCTGCCAGCAAACTGATTTTAGTAAAGAATATGGATGAGGCCGTAGAAATGACCAACGAATATGCTCCCGAGCACCTGATTATCGAAACCAAGGACTACCTGGAAATCAGCGAACGCATTGTCAATGCGGGTTCCGTATTTTTAGGCTATTATTCTCCGGAAAGTGCAGGCGACTATGCTTCGGGCACCAACCATACGCTTCCTACCAACGGTTATGCCAAGGCCTACAGCGGAGTTAGCCTGGACAGCTTCATCCGCAAAATTACCTTCCAGGAAATTACACCCGAAGGTATTGCCATGATTGGTCCGGCCATTGAAGTCATGGCAGCCAACGAACAACTCGACGCACACAAAAATGCAGTATCCGTACGTTTAAATAAGTAACTATGAAACCATTGAAAGAACTTACGCGACCGAACATCTGGACTCTGAAACCCTATTCTTCGGCACGCGACGAATATAGCGGGAAAGAGGCTTCCGTATTTTTGGATGCCAATGAAAATCCCTACAATACCCCCAACAACCGTTATCCAGACCCGCTTCAAAGAGAATTAAAGGACCTGATTGGAAGAGTAAAAAAAGTATCGACAGACCGCATTTTTTTAGGCAATGGAAGCGACGAGGCTATCGACCTTCCTTTCCGTGCTTTCTGCCGTCCGGGCATTGACAATGTAGTGGCTATCGACCCGACTTACGGTATGTATCAGGTATGTGCCGAAGTAAACGATGTAGAATACCGGAAAGTACAGTTGGATGAAAACTTTCAGTTCAAAGCTGCCGACTTGCTGGCCGCTGCCGACGAACACACTAAACTGATTTTCCTCTGTTCGCCCAATAACCCGACGGGAAACCGTCTGTGCCGGGAAGAGATTCTTACCCTGCTTCGCTCATTTGAAGGACTGGTTATTCTGGATGAGGCATACGCTGATTTCTCCAGTGAGGCATCGTTCCTGCAACAACTCGATGAATTTCCAAACCTGATTATTCTTCAGACTTTCTCCAAGGCATGGGGATGCGCCGGTATCCGTCTGGGCATGGCTTTCGCTTCTCAGGAAATCATCAACCTACTGAATAAAATCAAATATCCATACAACGTGAACCGGCTGACCCAGCAGGAAGCCATCCACATGATTGAAAAGCATTATCAGGTACAGCAGTGGGTAGAATCCTTACTTCACGAACGTACCCGTCTCATGCAGGAATTCCAGAAGCTTGCTTGCTGCCGACGTATCTATCCTACTGATGCCAATTTCTTTCTGACACGAGTCAGTGATGCCAAGAAAATCTACAACTACCTGGTGGACAAGGGTATCATCGTCCGCAACCGTAGTAGTGTCACGCTTTGTCAGGACTGTCTGCGCATCACCATCGGCACACGTCCGGAGAACGATACTCTGCTGGAAGCCCTGAAAAACTACAAGGAGGAGGAAGCATGAAAAAAGTATTGTTCATTGACCGCGACGGTACTCTCGTCATCGAGCCACCCGTAGATTACCAGTTGGATGCGTTCGAGAAACTGGAATTCTATCCGAAGGTGTTCCGCAACCTTTACTTTATCCGCCAAAAACTGGATTTTGAGTTTGTCATGGTGACCAACCAGGACGGATTAGGTACTGACTCTTTTCCGGAAGACACATTCTGGCCCGTACACAACCTGATACTTCAGTCATTCAAAAACGAAGGTATTGAATTTGACAACATCCTTATCGACCGGAGTTTCCCGGAAGACAATGCTCCTACCCGCAAGCCACGCACCGGTATGCTCACGGGCTACCTGAACAATCCGGAATACGACTTGGCCGGAAGCTTTGTAATTGGCGACCGCGCAACCGACGTAGAGCTAGCCAAGAACTTAGGCTGCAAGGCCATCCTGCTGCAACCGGATAAAAATCTGCTGAGTGAAAAAGGACTGGAAGACACGTGCGTATTAGCTACCACCGACTGGGACCGCGTGGCAGAGTTTCTTTTTGCCGGTGAACGTACTGCTGAGGTATGCCGCAAAACCAAGGAAACCGATATCCGTATCCGAGTGAACCTGGACGGAAACGGCACTTGCCATATCCATACCGGATTGGGATTCTTCGACCACATGCTGGAACAAATTGGTAAGCACGGTGGCATCGACCTGGACATCCACGTAGACGGTGATCTGGAAGTGGATGAACACCACACCATTGAAGATACGGCCATCGCTTTAGGAGAATGTCTGTATAAAGCATTAGGAAGCAAGAGAGGCATTGAACGTTACGGCTACTGCCTGCCCATGGACGACTGCCAGTGCATGGTTTCGCTCGATTTCGGAGGACGAGCCTGGCTGGTATGGGATGCCACCTTCACCCGCGAAAAGATTGGCGACATGCCTACCGAGATGTTCCTCCATTTCTTCAAATCGCTAAGCGATTCTGCCCGCATGAACCTCCATATCAAAGCCGAAGGAACTAACGAGCACCACAAGATAGAAGGTATCTTTAAAACCCTCGCCCGCAGCATTAAGATGGCCATACGGCGCGACATTCATCATTTTGAGATTCCTTCCAGCAAAGGATGTATATAAAAAGAAGAAGCATGGAAACCTACAATCGGAATCCATGCTTCTTTGTATTGGTTACGCAAACGTGAAATTACTGTTTCTTAAGCTCCACACCCAGTTGTAGCCCATCATACTGGCTTAACAGCGAACTAGCTGTACTCACCGCAGAATTAGACGACTTGCTTGCTACAGCTCCTGTAATGGTCTGTGCCAGAGACATCAATTTGTCTGCCTTAAACAGCAGACTCATGGTATTTCCTGTAAGACCTTTCGAAACTGTCGCATTTACCTTCAGTCCTAAACGAGTTTTCATCGTCAGTTCCTTGGTATCTGCATTGTAGCTATAAGTTCCATTGACTGTTTTTCCGCCAATCACAGAGGTATACGTACTGTCTTCATTGAAAGTATAAGTCGCCCCCTCTTTGAAGCCCAGTTTTTCCAACACTCCACTCATTTTTTCCTCTACTTGCTTAGTGGCGACTTCACCACCAGCCTTGGCTAACAGGTTATCACTTTCAAATTTACAATCGGGACCCGCATAAGTCCACGTACCTGTCAATGAAGCACTTTCACCCGTTACCTTATTCGCTACCGCATTGGCTACACCCGAAAGAATTGATTTCAGGTCCTGAGCCATTCCATTGGCTGTTCCGGCAATACACAATGCCAGTACCAGCACACTTCTCCATAAAACACTTTTTTTCATCACTCTTCTTATTTTCATTTGGTAGATTCTTCTTCAACAAGTGACTTGCTTCACATGCTTTTCCATCTTAGCAAGCCTTGAAACTCATGTCAAGACCTTTTACAGAATGCGTCAGGGCACCAACAGAGATGTAATCCACTCCACATTCTGCATAGTCACGCAAAGTATCGAAGGTAATACCACCCGATGACTCCAGTTCCACGCGTCCGCCTACCATTTCCACAGCCTTGCGTGTATTTTCCGGAGTAAAGTTATCCAGCATGATACGGTCTACTCCACCCAGGTCGAGTACCTGCTGCAGCTCATCGAAGTTGCGCACTTCAATTTCAATCTTCAAGTCCTTTCCTTTTGCCTTGCAGTATTCTTTGGCACGAGTAATCGCCTTGTCAATACCTCCGGCAAAATCCACGTGATTATCTTTCAACAGAATCATGTCGAACAATCCGATACGATGGTTTACTCCTCCACCGATCTTCACCGCCATCTTTTCAAGGATACGCATGCCCGGAGTTGTCTTACGCGTATCAAGTACCCGAGTCTTCGTTCCTTTCAGACGTTCCACATACTTGTTTGTCATGGTAGCAATACCGCTCATACGCTGCATGATGTTCAGCATCAGACGTTCAGTCTGAAGCAAAGACTGAATCTTTCCTTCTACCACCATGGCCACATCACCCGGTTTTACGTGCGTACCATCTTGAATGAATACTTCCACCTTCATTTCCGGGTCAAAACGATGAAATACTTCTTTGGCCACTTCAATACCAGCCAGGATACCTTCTTCCTTTATCAAAAGTTTTGATTTTCCCATGGCGTCTGCCGGAATACACGACAGTGTAGTATGGTCACCATCACCGATGTCTTCTGCAAATGACAAATCTATCAAACGGTCTATCAAATCTTTTACTACTTTTTCATCCATTGTCTTTCTACTTTTTAAAATTCTAGCATTGGCAAAGGTAGAATTTTATTCGTACTTTTGCAACACAATTATCCGACAAGTATTTTGACTTTTCCCAATCTGAGATTATTTATGTCATTATCATTTTGTACACAATATCCCACAGGTAAATATCATTTGCTAGCTATACTGACAGTAGGTGTTTGGGGAACTACTTTTATTTCGACGAAAGTGCTAATCGAAAACGGACTTTCACCTCATGAAATCTTTTTTCTCCGCTTCCTCATCGCCTACCTGGGTATCTGGAGTATTTCTCCACACAAGCTGCTGGCCAACAGCTGGAAAGACGAACTGCTTTTTCTTGCTACCGGATTGACAGGAGGGACCCTTTATTTCCTGACGGAAAATACAGCACTCAGCCTGACTCAAACCACCAACGTGGCCTTTATTATCTGCATGACTCCCCTGCTCACAACGGCCCTGTCTTTACTTACAGACCGGAAGGAGAAAGCCAGCAAACAACTGATGGCCGGCTCGGTAATCGCACTGTTAGGAGTTGCCCTGCTCATCTTCAATGGCAGCTTTGTATTGAAACTTTCCCCGTTAGGTGATTTTCTTACACTATGCGCAGGCTTGTCGTGGGCCATTTACAGCCTGATTATCCGCAAACTATCAGGACGCTATCCGGCTGTATTCATCACCCGAAAGGTATTTTTTTACGGGATACTGACCGGACTTCCGACCTTTCTCGTACATCCTTTCCAATTTCCACTATCCGGATTTGCTAACCCGGTAATATGGGCTAACCTTTTGTTTCTGGCAGTACTGGCCTCACTCATCTGCTTTGTCGCATGGAACATCGTATTAAAGCAACTCGGTACCATTCAGTCCTCCAATTATCTTTATTTGAATCCCCTGTTCACCACCATAGCCGCTTCACTCATTCTTGAAGAACAGCTTACGGTGTTTGCCGTGGCAGGCGTCGGTCTGGTATTGGGAGGTGTATACTTTGCAGCCCGTAAATCCTAATTTTTCATCAATATCCAAAAACAGAGACTTCAATGAAATTTGTACTTTTAGTTGTAGGTAAGACAGTAGAGAAACATTACATCACGGCCATTGCTGACTATGTGGAACGTGTGAAACATTACGCTTCATTCGATATGGAAGTAATTCCTGAACTCAAAAACACCAAGAGCCTCAGCATGGACCAGCAAAAAGAAAAAGAAGGTGAAGCCATTCTGAAAGCCTTGCAACCGGGCGATGTAGTGGTACTACTTGACGAACATGGAAAAGAATTCCGCTCCATCGAGTTTGCCAACTGGATAGAGCGGAAAATGCATACCGTAAACAAGCGGCTGGTGTTCATCATAGGCGGACCTTACGGATTCTCTCCTTCCGTCTATCAGGCTGCCCAGGAAAAGATTTCCCTTTCCAAAATGACATTTTCGCACCAGATGATACGGCTTATCTTCGTAGAACAGCTTTACCGGGCCATGACCATTCTGAACAACGGCCCTTACCACCACGAATAAACCGGTTATCTCAACCGCAGAATATCGCCTACTTTCGGAGCCGGTGAATCTGGCTCCATCTTATTCAATTTATACAGATTTTTCAAACGGATACCGAATTTCTGGGAAATAGAATACATGGAATCTCCCTGACGCACCACGTACACAATGTATTCCTTTGTCGCCCGACGACGTTTCTTCTCCAGATACACAATTTCTCCTCCCATGAACTGGTAGTCCTTCGGCAGTTCGTTGTAAGTGCGCAGTTTCTTTTTGCTGATGCCCAATTCATCCGATAGTTTCTCAAACGTATCCCCCCGACGGGCGATAATGTACACCATATCATTAGCCAAATACGGCTGATGCGGATTAGGAAATTCTTCTGCCCATTCTAACCCTTTCTTACTATCATAGCGATCCAAATCGTACAACTCAATAATATTTATCAGACGATCAGCATAACGCGGGTCAGTGGCATAACCTGCCTTCTTCAAGCCACGTGCCCATCCCTTGTAATCCGTAATCTTCAAACGAAACAAAAAGGCATAACGTGCTCCCGTACGCAAGAATTTGGAATGATCACGATACGAATCCTTGGCATGACGATAAGCCCGGAAACACTCATTCGGCGCATCATCATCGGCACGTACCGTCCGTCCATCCCAGCTCCGTCCACATTTGATACCGAAATGGTTGTTCGACTTGCGAGCCAGTTCACTTCGTCCGGCTCCTGACTCCAGCAGTCCCTGTGCCAGCGTGATACTAGCCGGAATATGATAACGCTTCATCTCCTCCACTGCAATTTTATGATACTGCCGGATGTAATCTTCGTACGCCTTATTCTTGCGCTGAGCTGCTCCCAAAGAGAGTGCCATCCCTGCCAGACAGCACACCAAAATATATTTCAATGATTTCATGCAGTTCTTCTTTACCGTTTAACGTGCAAAGATAAACGATTCACCACAGAAGCTTACGGGCAAACACTTAAAAATACAGAAAAACAGGGAGAAAAGCATTTTTTTACTTATATTTGTTTACCAACTACAAAAACAAAAGCCATGAAAGAAATCAAACTTGAAATTCGTATCTACTCCTTGCAATACGATGAACTTACCCCACAAGACCGTGAACTGATGGACAAAGCCAAAGAAGCCACCTCACGCAGTTATGCGCCTTACTCCAAATTCTCAGTCGGTGCCGCTGCCCTGCTGAAGAACGGGGTGATTGTGACGGGCACGAATCAGGAGAACGCGGCCTACCCTTCCGGTTTATGTGCCGAACGCACTACACTATTTTATGCCAATTCCCAGTATCCCGACCAGCCTGTGCTGACACTAGCCATCGCCGCCCGAAGTGAATCTGGCTATCTCGATACACCGATTCCTCCTTGTGGAGCCTGCCGGCAGGTATTACTGGAAACTGAACAGCGCTACCAGCAGCCTATGCGTATTTTGCTATATGGAGAAAAAGCGATTTACGAGATAGACGGAACCAAAGATTTATTACCCTTATCTTTCGGCGGGGAGTTTTTGAAATAAACTCCCTCACCCTACCACATAACGGGCATACTTCCCAGTCAACCGGCGAAGCAAAATCACCAGTCCCCATGATACAAGGAAAGCAACTACCGCAGCAAACGGTATCTGCAATCCGACAGGCACGTGACACATACGGGCCAGCACTACGCTCGGACCGGTGAAGAAATAATGAATCATATACACTCCAAAACCGCATACCGTCAGATTGGCAAGGGCTTTCTGTATTGGCTGACTATTTACTCGGACTTTCTTGCAAAGCATGAACAACGGAAGGGTCATCAGTACCACGTTCGGTGAACAATAATAGAAGAAAAGTTCGAGCTGTTCTTCCGTGCAGTCGGGTGATGCGGTCATGTGACGGAAACCGAAGAACGTGACACAGAAACCTACGACAAACATGGGGATTCCCCATCCCAGTGTTTTTGCCAGACTCCATTCCGTGTGACGGAGATAATGTCCTAACAGCAGATAACCGTTGAATCCTGCAAACATATAGAGCATATAAAACTCGTTCCAGGAACAGGAACCCCAAATGTAAGGCCCTACAAATTCTCTGTAATAAGGAACGAAAAGCGTCACACCCCAAGCCACAAGGAACCACCGCTGTGCTTTCCGGCTGGCTTTTTCCACCCAGGCAGAAAATACCGGCATGTACAGATACAGCCCGATAAGCAGATAAATGTACCACATGTGCACGTCCAGCAAAGAGAAGTTGAACGGCATCTGTGCAATGTATCCCAACGATACATCGAGCGACTGGCGCATCACTTCCTCACCCGAATACGGGAAAAAATCAAGAATAACTTCCGGAGCGACTCCCATCAACCCTGTAATCCATGGGAAAAGATTGTAAATGACCGACCAAATAAGGAAAGGCCAGAACACACGCCCGATGCGTTTACGATAGAACGGAGCCACCTCCCCTTTTACCGGCAACAGCAAGGCTCCTGTAATCATCACAAACAAAGGCACACACGGACGAAGTAAGGAACCGTACACGGCACCCCACCACTTGATTTCCGCAATATTGGCCGGAGGTTCTCCCGGATAGAAGTTAAACGGGTCTGCCGAATGGCAGCATACTACAGTGAACATGGCTACCAGACGAACCACGTTGAGCCCATAATAACTAACTGATAATTTGAAGATTATACCTATATTTTCATAATATTCCAAAGGAGTCCTGACGAACAGAAAAAAGCGCAAGTGCGTTTCCACAAAAACGTACTTGCGCTTTAAGTAAAACGCCTAAGCGTTTTGATCAAAACGTCCTTGCGTTTCGGATAAAACGTACTTACGTTTTCTTCCAATCGCAAAGGCGTTTTTTGAGTCTTATTTATCGCCGTACATACGGGCACGCAGTTCCTTGATATGGTCGGATGAAATATACTCGTCGTAGCTCATCATCTTATCGATGATTCCGTTCGGAGTCAGCTCGATGATACGGTTGGCCACGGTTTCGATGAACTCATGGTCGTGTGAGGCAAAGAGCACATTTCCCTTGTAAATCTTCAGGTTGTTGTTGAACGCCTGAATAGATTCCAAGTCCAGGTGGTTGGTCGGAGTATCCAGAATCAGACAGTTGGCATTACGTAACTGCATGCGGGCAATCATACAACGCATCTTCTCACCTCCCGACAGCACGCTGACTTTCTTCATCACCTCTTCACCGGAGAACAACATACGGCCGAGGAAGCCTTTCATCTCCACTTCATTGCCCTGACCGTACTGGCTCAACCAGTCTACCAAGTTCAGGTCGCAGTTGAAATAATCCGTATTATCCAGCGGCAAGTAAGCCGTAGTAATGGTTACTCCCCAGTTATAGTGTCCGGCCTGTGCTTTACGGTGTCCGTTGATAATTTCAAACAAGGCCGTCATGGCACGCGGGTCGCGGCTCAGGAAGACAATCTTGTCGCCCTTCTCCACGTTGAAGTTCACATCATTGAAAAGCACTGTTCCTTCTTCCGTTTCGGCACGCAGTCCGGAAACCTCCAGAATCTGGTTACCCGGTTCACGGTCCATCGTAAAGATGATACCCGGATATTTACGAGAAGACGGCTTGATTTCATCCACATTCAGTTTCTCCAGCATCTTCTTACGGCTGGTAGTCTGCTTGGATTTCGCTACATTGGCAGAGAAACGACGGATAAATTCTTCCAGTTCCTTACGTTTTTCTTCTGCCTTGGCCTTCTGGTTCTGCTGCTGACGGAGAGCCAGCTGGCTGGATTCATACCAGAAGCTATAGTTACCGGCAAAGAGGTTCACCTTGCCGAAGTCGATGTCCACCGTATGCGTACATACAGAGTCAAGGAAGTGACGGTCGTGGCTTACCACCAGCACGGTATGTTCAAAGTTAGAAAGGTATTCTTCGAGCCAGGTCACCGTATCCATATCCAGGTCATTGGTCGGCTCGTCGAGCAACAGGTTGTCCGGATTTCCGAAAAGCGCCTGTGCCAGCATCACGCGCACCTTTTCCTTACCACTCAAATCACCCATCAGCGTGTAGTGCTTGTCTTCTTTTATGCCCAGCCCGCTCAGCAGGATAGCTGCATCGCTCTCGGCATTCCAGCCTTCCAATTCGGCAAACTTTTCTTCCAGTTCGGCTGCCTTGATACCGTCTTCATCGGTAAAATCTTCCTTGGCATACAGAGCCTCGCGCTGCTTCATGATGTCCCAAAGGATGGTGTGTCCCATCAGTACGGTATCGAGCACCGTGTGGGCATCAAACTTAAAGTGGTCCTGGCTCAACACCGAAAGACGTTCGCCCGGTCCCAGGGTAATGCTACCCTTAGTAGGGTCCAGCTCGCCTGAAATCACTTTCAGGAACGTAGACTTACCGGCACCATTGGCTCCGATAATACCATAGATATTACCATTCGTGAACTTCAGGTTCACGTCATTATACAACACTCTTTTACCAAATTGAACGGCTACATTTGAAACTGTTATCATCTGTTTTTTCTACCTTTTTTGAATTATGGCACAAAGATAATATAAAAATATGAGATACAGTATAAAGGAGAAGAGGAGGTTTCATTTCAGATTGACAAGTACCGCACACCTTACGAAATCAGAACCAGTCCTTCAATTCCGAAGCCTTGGCCTTGCTGATGATGATTTTCTCGGGCACCGGCACTTTCAGGTTGATGGTCAGCCGTCCGTTGAACCACAGGCTGATGTCGGATACGGCCTTTCGCGACACGATAAACTGTCGGTTGGCCCGGAAGAAATCGTGCGGATTCAATTGCTCGGCCAGTTCGTCGAGCGACTGGGAGAAGACAAATTCTTTTCCCTCACTGTCTACCGCCTTGACCAGCCCGTTGGAAATATAGAAATACTGGATGGCCTCCACCGATACGGGCAGAAGTTTATCCCCCTTCACCGGCACCAGAAAATGCGTCTTGTAATTCTCTTCCTTTTTCAAGCTACGGATGATGGCCGACAAGTCAGGCTGTTTTTCTTCCTTCACCTGTCCGCCCAGCAATTCCAGTTTGTACATGACCTCCCGCAAATCAGTCCGGCTGATGGGCTTGAGCAGATCGGCCACACTGTTCACCTTAAAGGCGCGCAAGGCATATTCATCGCAGGCCGTAGTAAAGATGATGGGGCACGTAATGTCTACCTGCGCACAGATGTCGAAGGCTGAGCCGTCTGCCAGATGGATGTCCATAAACACCGGCTCCGGCATGGGATGCGTGCGAAACCACTCCACCCCGTCGAAAATACTGTCCACTTCGCCGACGATTTCAAAATCGGTGTCCACTTCCTGCATCACGGCCTTCAAGTTACGCAAAGCCGCTTTCTCATCTTCTATAATCAAAGTCTTCCCTCCCCGTTTGGGCTGAAGCGGATTACTCACCTCCACCGTGTCACCTTCGGCTATCACAGACACTGTCAGCGGACGGCGGTTACTGATTTCATTGTGCTTCACGGCATTCTCCACCAATAACTGCAGAGCCATGGGTGGCAGTTTCCGTGACATCAGTTCCGGAACGGGCTATTTTAGAGCGGTCATACTTCACCAACAATTGCGGAAGTCCCATGGTCTGCTCCACCAACACATCAGCAGCTCCAGGCACCTGTTCCACAAATTTCGCAGCTTCTTTGGCCTTGGCATACAACTCAGTCATATCCTCTCCATACAGTTTGATAGCAATGTCGGCTCTGGCACCCGTCATCAACTCATTGAAACGCAACTGAATAGGCTGGCTGAAGTTGAATTCTGCCCCTTCTACTGTTTCCAATGACTTCTTCATCTTCTCTACCATCTCTGCCCGACTGCTGGCCGATGTCCATTCGCTGAAAGGCTTCATCACAATCATCACATCAGCATCCTCTACCGCCATCGGGTCGGTCGGGAGCTCTGCAGTACCAATCTTGGCGACCACATGCTTGATTTCCGGGAAATCCTGCTTCAGTTTCTTTTCAGCCTCAAGCGACACCTCGATGCTACGGCTCAATGAACTACCTGCCGGAAGCGTCATCTGCATGGCAAAGTCACCTTCGTCAAGAGTTGGAATAAACTCGGCGCCCAAGCGGGTAAACAGGAAGAACGAGAGTATTAATAAGGTAAAGGCTGACACCAGCGTACCCCATACATGCGAAAGGCAGAAGTCCAGTGTACGGCGATATACACGGTTCAATTTCTCAAAAAAGCGGTCGGCCAATGTCGGTTTTACCGATACCGTACGCTTCAGGAACAAGGAAGCCATCATCGGCACATAAGTCAGCGACAGCAGCAAAGCACCGATAATACAGAACACCAGCGTCTTGGCCATCGGCGTAAAGTATTTTCCTTCGATTCCGGTCAAAGTCAATATAGGGAAGAACACAATCAGAATAATCAAAACGGCAAACGTGGCGCTTCGTACGACATTGCCAGCTCCTTTCTCCACCTCTGCATCCATTTCTTCTTTGCTGAGGGTACGTCCCATCAACCGACGACCGTAGATATGTGCCAGAATTCCTTCCAATATCACAATGGAACCGTCTACCACAATACCAAAGTCGGATGTAATACGCACGGTTTACCTTTTCTATATAACTACCTCCGGTATTCTGGTTGTTGCGGCTCAATGCATCGTACACATCGCTGATGGTGATATTGAGCGAATACAAAGTATCCGGGTCGACAGCCACTTCATATTGCTTCAGGTATCCTCCGAAACTGTTGATTTCCACAATACCCGGAATACCCGAAAGCTGTCTTTTCACAATCCAGTCTTGAATGGTACGCAACTCCATGGCATCATACTTGTCTTCATACCCAGGAGCTACTTTCAGTACATACTGGTAGATTTCACCCAAACCGGTGGTAATGGGCATCATCTCCGGCACACCCAACTCCGAAGGTATTTCTCCGGCCACGGTTTGTATCTGCTCATTCACCAGCTGACGGGCATCCAGCGTGGGCACACTTTCCTTAAACACCACGGTCACCAGCGACAAGCCGAAACGGGACACGGAACGAATTTCCTCCACATTCATGATGTTGCTCATGGCCACTTCTATCGGAAAAGTAATCAACTGTTCCACCTCCTGCGGGGCCAAAGTGGGCGACACGGTAACAATCTGTACCTGATTATTGGTAATGTCGGGCACTGCATCGATAGGCAATGTCAGCATTGAATAAATGCCCCCAATCATTAAAAACAAGGTTGTCAGCACTACAAACAGTTTTTTTCGAATTGAAAAACGGACTATTTTCTTAAACATTTTCGTGTATATTGATTGATGATGGAAACAAAATTACCTCACACCACACAATAAAAGCCCTACAAACGTGCGAAGCTGACAAATCAAGGGTTGAACTGACCTATCAGAATGATGAAATGCCAAAATCGGGAGTACACGTGTAATCTTCGTTTTTTCTATGTCAGTGTGGCAGTTTTTTATTATTTTTGCAGCCAATTTGAATAAAACTGCCATTAAGGCACGAAATTTGTTAGAGGGAAAAGAAAACTATTCAAACGAAAATAAAAACCATTAAGATATGAACAACGAAAATAAAAATCCGAACGTGGAAGAAGAATTGAAAAAGCAGTCACAAGAAGCTGCCGAGAATGAACAAACGACTTCCGAAGCATCAGAAGCACAGGAAAATGCCTCTTCTGAAGAAAAGGAACTGACTGCCGAAGAAAAGTTGGGAAAAGAACTGGAAGAAGCTCAGAAAGTCATCGACGAGCAGAAAGACAAATACCTGCGTCTGTCTGCTGAATTCGACAACTTCCGCAAACGTACCTTAAAGGAAAAAGCCGAATTAATCAAAAACGGAGGAGAAAAGGCTATCAATGCTATCCTGCCGATTCTGGACGATTTGGAACGTGCGCTGCAGAACATGCAGAAGGCTGAAGACGTGAAAGCCATTTATGAGGGAGTGGAACTGATTTACCAGAAGTTCTTGAAAAACCTGCATCAAGAAGGCTTGGAAAAGATGGAACCTGTGGGCGAAGCATTCGATACTGACTTCCATGAAGCTGTGGCTTTGGTGCCTGCTCCAAGTGAAGAACAGAAAGGAAAGGTACTGGATTGTGTACAGACCGGATATAAACTGAACGAAAAAGTCATCCGCCATGCAAAAGTGGTGGTTGCCCAATAATAAACAGGTATAGTCATGGCGAAAAGAGATTATTATGAAGTGCTGGGGGTTGCCAAAACAGCCACGGCAGACGAAATAAAAAAGGCCTACCGAAAGAAGGCCATCCAATATCATCCGGACCGCAACCCGGGTGATAAGGAAGCGGAAGAGAAGTTCAAGGAAGCCGCAGAGGCCTACGAAGTATTGAGCAACCCGGACAAGCGTTCACGCTATGACCAGTTCGGTTTTGCCGGAGTAGACGGTGCAGCCGGAGGTGGAAGTGGATTTGGCGGATTTGGAGGCCAAGGCATGTCTATGGACGATATTTTCTCTATGTTCGGCGATATTTTCGGCGGACACGGAGGATTTGGCGGATTCAGCAGCGGATTTGGTGGCGGAGGCCAGTCACGTCAGCGGAAATTCCGTGGTTCAGACTTGCGCGTAAAGGTCAAACTGAACCTGAAGGAGATTTCAACTGGGGTTGAAAAGAAATTCAAGCTGAAGAAATACGTAGAATGCAGCCACTGTCATGGTACAGGGGCAGAAGGTGACGGAGGTACAGAAACTTGTCCTACCTGTCACGGAACGGGTAGCGTAACCCGCACACAGCAGAGCATTTTCGGCATGATGCAGACACAGTCTGTATGTCCGCAGTGCGGTGGTGAAGGTAAAATCATCAAGAACAAATGTAAGGAATGTAACGGTGAAGGAGTGGTTTACGGTGAAGAAGTAGTAACCGTGAAGATTCCGGCCGGAGTAGCTGAAGGCATGCAGGTGACCATCAACGGAAAAGGTAATGCCGGAAAGCACAACGGGGTACCGGGCGACTTGCTGGTCTTGATTGAGGAAGAAAAGCATCCGGAACTCATCCGCGACGAAAGTGACTTGATCTACAACCTTCTGTTGAGCGTACCGACCGCTGCATTAGGAGGTACGGTAGAAATTCCGACCATCGATGGAAAGGCAAAAATCAAGATTGAGCCGGGCACACAGCCAGGCAAAGTGCTCCGCTTGCGCGGCAAAGGTCTGCCAAACATCAACAGCTACGGATACAACACCGGTACAGGCGACTTGCTGGTAAATATCAGCGTCTACATTCCGGAAACACTGACGAAAGAAGAACGTCAGGCACTGGAAAAATGGCAGGAAGCAGAGAACTTCAAGCCAAATACAAGCCTGAAAGAAAAAATCTTCAAGAAATTCAGAAGTTTATTCGATTAAGCAACAGCTTTTCAGATACAAGAAAGGACTGTCTCCCCTACAAGCGGAGTCAGTCCTTTCTGCATTTAAACACGATTCCTATAAGTCTCCAATTTCGGCCAAAAGCCTTCTCCCAGTACTTCCAAAGAAGTACTCCAGTACTGCATAGGGAGTACTCCAGTACTTTCGTGGAAGTACTACAGTACTCCTTAAGAAGTACTGAAAAGAGAACAGGACATTTCAGATTCTGCTCTGGTCCACATCGTCTTCTTTATCCAAATAAAATTTAAACCAGGACAAAAAAGAGATAACAGCCTAAATAGCAGTGACATTTTTTGTATTTTTGGGGTAACAAAAAAATGAAAGTCATGAAAAAATATATCTTGTTGCTGACATTGTTCTGTCCGTTACTCGTTTTAGCACAGACAGAAAACCCGAAGTCGCTTCCTTCCGACTCCCTTTCCACGACATTGCATGCAGAACAGCTCATGGCTAAGGATACACTCAGTGTACCCCTGCCCGCTCCTGTTCCGCAGCATTACCTATACTCTCCCTTCGATATGTATGGCATTACCCCGTTCAATTACGGCTATGCCACCTGGGAGCTGCATAAAGGATTCAATGCCTCCATCGGCATGAATGTCACATTCAGTCCGAGCAAATACGCTCCTTCCGGAGTGGGTTTCGGTCAGGATGCCGCTTTCTTGTACGCCGTACCGCTGAACAAGCGTTTCAGCGTAGCAGGTGGATTGTATGCCAGTAACTTCAACTGGGGTGGCATTAACTACCGTAATGTAGGAATTACCGGCATTGCTGCGTTTAAAGTCAACGAACGTATCAGTCTGTATGCCTATGGCAACAAGTCGCTCATGCCAAAACGTTCTCCCTACTACTACCCCATGCCTAATTTCGCTCCCGACCGGATTGGGGGAATGATTAATTTCAAGTTTAATGAAAGCAGTTCCATCAGCATCGGAGTAGAAGGAATCAAGTACCCGCAAGGAGCTTACTGGTAAATGAAATCGTAAAAAGATAGGTTATCCTGATAAAAATGATGATATTTGCAGCTGTTTTTAAAAAGCAGAAATCATGAATTATCAGGAAACACTTACCTACTTATATAATAGTGCCCCTCTGTTTCAGCAGGTGGGCAAAGATGCCTACAAAGAGGGATTGGACAACACGTATGCCCTGGATGATTACTTCCATCACCCTCACCGCAAATTCCATACGATTCACGTGGCAGGAACCAACGGAAAAGGTTCTTGTTCGCATACATTGGCTGCCATTCTACAAGCTGCAGGCTATAAGACCGGACTTTACACTTCTCCTCACTTAGTGGATTTCCGTGAGCGTATCCGCGTAAACGGCACTCCGGTAAGTCAGGAATTTGTCATCGACTTTGTAGAAAAGCACCGCGCATTCTTCGAACCACTCCACCCTTCTTTCTTTGAACTGACCACCGCCATGGCATTCACCTATTTCGCTGAACAGCAAGTGGATGTAGCCGTTATAGAGGTCGGTCTTGGAGGAAGACTGGACTGCACCAACATCATTCAGCCCGACTTGTGTGTCATTACCAACATCAGTTTCGACCATGTACAGTTTTTAGGCAATACCCTGGAAAAAATTGCTTCAGAAAAGGCGGGCATCATTAAAGAAGGTACTCCGGTTGTAATCGGTGAAACCACCCCCGAAACCCGACCTGTCTTCCAGGCTAAGGCAACTGCCGTAGGGGCTCCCATTGTATTTGCCGAAGACGAGCACCTGCTCATCCATGCGACCCGCAACGAAGCGATGCATTACGTTTACCAAACAGCTGACTATCCTCAACTGGAGGGCGAACTGGGAGGCTTATGCCAGCTAAAGAATACCAATACCCTACTCTCGGCAATCCGCCAGCTTCGTCATGCAGGGTATAATCTGTCAGAAGAGAATGTGCGTGAAGGTTTCCTCCATGTCTGCGAGCTGACCGGTCTGATGGGACGCTGGCAGAAATTAGGTGAGAAACCGACCATCATCTGCGATACCGGACACAATACGGGAGGCATGCAATACATTACCGAGCAGCTCAGACATCAGACTTATAAAACCTTACATATTGTCATCGGCATGGTGAACGATAAGGATGTGAGCGGTGTATTGTCTATGTTGCCTAAAGATGCCCGATATTATTTCACGCAAGCCAGCGTGAAAAGAGCTCTTCCCTACCAGCAGATGAAAGCACTGGCCGAGACCTTCAATTTGCACGGAGAAGCCTACCCCCATGTGAAAGAAGCCTTCGAAGCAGCCAAGGAACAGGCCCAGCCGGATGATTTTATTTTTGTGGGAGGAAGCAGTTTTATTGTGGCCGATTTACTTTCTTTAAACAATTAAAGAACGTTCTTTCTTCGAAAATGTTTGGGTATATTGAAGAAAATCTTTTTATTTGCACAACAAAATAATGTGTGAACTAAAAGATTTTAATAATATGAACAACACATTTTACAAAGAAAATAATTTAAGCGGCTTAAAAAGAGCAGATTTTCAAAAAATTGTAGACGGCAAAGAGACAGATTTGTTTATTCTTTCGAACCAGCAAGGTGCCGAAGTAGCAATTACAAACTATGGGGGAGCAATTTTAACTGTGATGGTACCGGACAAAAACGGTAAACTGGCCAATGTGGTGCAGGGACACGACAGTATCGACAATGTAATCAACAGTCACGAACCTTTCCTGAGTACATTAATCGGACGTTATGGCAACCGTATTGCGAAAGGCAGTTTCCTGATGGACGGACAAGAACATAATTTGACCATCAATAACGGTCCTAACTCCCTGCATGGAGGTCCGACTGGTTTCCATGCCCGCGTATGGGATGCCAAACAGGAAGATGAGCAGAGCGTAACGCTGCACTATCTCTCTAAAGATGGGGAAGAAGGTTTCCCAGGCAATCTGGACGTCACAGTTACTTACACGCTGACAGGACAGAACGAACTGGTCATCACTTACGTAGCCAACTGCGACAAAAAGACTATTATCAACCTGACAAACCACGCATTTTTCAGCTTGGCAGGTTTGAACAATCCGACTCCGACCGTAGACAATAACATCGTCACAATCAACGCAGATTTTTATATTCCAATAGACGAAGTATCTATCCCTACAGGAGAAATATTGAAGGTAGAAGGTACTCCAATGGACTTCCGTACACCGCACACAGTGGGAAGCCGTATCAATGAACCGTTCCAGCAGCTCATCAACGGAGCCGGATACGACCATTGCTACGTACTGAACAAACGCGAAACGGAAGCTTTGGTATTTGCGGCTAAATGTGTAGAACCGGAAAGCGGACGTTCGCTGGAAGTTTATACTACAGAGCCGGGTGTACAAGTATACACAGCCAACTGGCATAATGGTTTCACTGGATACCACGGTGCTACATTCCCGGCAAGAAGTGCCATCTGCTTTGAAGCACAGCACTTCCCCGACTCACCCAACAAAGGACACTTCCCGTCAGTCGTACTGAAACCGGAAGATACCTACCATCAGGTAACTATCTATAAGTTCGGAGTTGAAAAATAAAGACCTAATTCTTTAATTAACCTATAACAAACTAACACCTTTAAACAACATGTCACAACAACAAAAAAGCTATTTGTTACCCATAGTAATGATGTTCGCATTGTTTGCTATGATTTCTTTCGTAACCGGTTTGCCGGCTCCATTTGGAGTAATCGTACAGAGTGAATTTGGAGCTACCAACCTGGAAGCTACACTCGGATTCGCTGCGAACTTCATTGCATACGCATTTATGGGTATTCCTTCGGGACTTCTTTTACAGAAAATCGGATACAAGAAAACAGCATTGATTGCTATTGCAGTAGGATTCATTGGTGTAGGTATTCAGGCATTGGCCTCTAAAGGCGGATTCTCTGTATATTTGGCTGGAGCCTTCATCTCTGGTTTCTCTATGTGTATGCTGAACACAGTAGTTAACCCGATGTTGAACACTCTGGGTGGTGGCGGCAAGAAAGGTAACCAGCTTATTCAGACTGGCGGTTCACTGAACTCTTTGTCAGCTACTATCGTTCCGGTATTGGTAGGTTACCTGATGGGTGCCAACGTAGAAGAACGTACTATCGCTAAGGCTTTGCCGGCATTGTACATCGCTATGGCTATCTTTGCCATCGCTTTCCTGGTACTTTTCTTCATGGCTATCCCTGAACCAAGCTTGTCTAAGGCAAACAAGAGCAAAGGCGAACACAGCCCGTTGTCTTTCCGTCACTTCAAGCTGGGAACCATCGCCATCTTCGTTTACGTAGGTATTGAAGTGGGTATTCCTCACTTTGCTAACTTGTTTATGACTGCACAGGCTCACGAAGGTGGTCTGGGTATTGATCCGGCCATTGCAGGTTCTATCGTAGGAACTTACTGGTTCCTGATGCTTATCGGTCGTCTGATTGGTGCTTCACTCGGTGCTCAGTTCAGCAGTAAGGCCATGTTGACCGTAGCTTCTATTCTCGGATTGATTTTGATCGGTATTGCCTTCGTAACTCCGTTGAGCAGCGTAGTCAACATGCCGGTATTCAAAAGTGGAGCTAGTCTGTCATTCGGATTGGAAGCCGTTCCTGTCAGCGTAATGTGTATGGCACTCTGCGGACTCTGTACTTCAATCATGTGGGGTGGTATCTTCAACCTGGCTGTAGAAGGACTGGGTAAATACACAGAAGCTGCTTCCGGAATCTTCATGGTAATGGTTTGCGGTGGTGGATTGCTTCCGCTGTTACAAGGTGGAGTAGCCGACTCAGCAGGTTACCTGAACAGCTTTATCGTAATTGCAGCCGCATTGGCATACTTGTTATTCTATGCGTTGATTGGATGCAAGAATGTAAACAAAGACATTCCGACTGAATAATAAAACACAAGGATGAAGGATGGACTCATTCTTCATCCTTTCTTGTTTATATACCAGAATTTATTAACCTTTAATTTTTATCATTATGGACATAGAATTTGTAAGAAGCCGCTTTATCAAGCATTTCGACGGTACAACAGGCTCAGTATATACTTCTCCGGGACGAATCAACCTGATTGGTGAGCACACTGACTACAACGGAGGTTTTGTATTCCCGGGAGCAGTAGACAAAGGTATGGTGGCTGAAATCAAACCGAACGGAAAAGATAAAGTTTGCGCTTATTCTATCGACTTGAAAGACTACGTAGAATTCGGATTGAACGAAGAAGATGCTCCGAAAGCAAGCTGGGCACGTTATATCTTCGGCGTTTGCCGTGAAATGATCAAACGAGGAGTTGACGTAAAAGGCTTCAACACTGCATTTGCAGGTGATGTGCCTCTGGGTGCAGGTATGTCTTCTTCTGCTGCATTGGAATCTACATACGCATACGCTTTGAACGATTTGTTCGGCGACAACAAAATTGACAAATTCGAACTGGCTAAAGTAGGTCAGGCTACAGAACACAACTACTGTGGAGTAAACTGCGGTATCATGGACCAGTTTGCTTCTGTATTCGGTAAAGAAGGTCACCTGATTCGTCTGGACTGCCGTTCACTGGAATACCAGTACTTCCCGTTCAGACCGGACGGATACCGTTTGGTATTGGTTGATTCTGTAGTAAAACATGAACTGGCATCTTCTGCATACAACAAACGCCGTCAGAGCTGCGAAGCTGTTGTAGCTGCTATCAAGAAGAACCATCCGACTGTAGAATTCCTGAGAGACTGCACAATGGATATGCTGAACGAAGTAAAAGCTGAAGTTTCTGAAGAAGACTACATGCGTGCTGAATACGTAATCGAAGAAATCCAGCGCGTGCTCGACGTATGCGACGCATTGGAAAAAGGCGACTACGAAACAGTGGGACAGAAAATGTATGAAACTCACCATGGCATGAGCAAGCTGTATGAAGTAAGCTGTGAAGAGCTCGACTTCCTGAACGATATTGCTTTTGACTGTGGAGTTACTGGTTCACGCGTAATGGGTGGTGGATTCGGTGGATGTACTATCAACTTGGTTAAGAATGAATTGTACGAAACATTCATTTCTACTGCAAAAGAACGCTTCAAAGAAAAATTCGGTCGCAGCCCGAAAGTATACGATGTAGTTATCAGCGACGGTTCACACAAGGTTTGCTAATTCTATATCCATTATAACATAAAAAAAGCACGAATTTCGGTTCGTGCTTTTTTATGATATATACTCGACAAAATCAATCGCCGCGATAATAATACAGTAATGAATGCCGCGCAATAAAGTCCGCATTCAGTTTCACCAGCATCTTCTCTCCTACTTCAGGCAATTCTGCATCTGGCAGCAAGTTTTTCTCAATGCAATAATGCAACAAGTCCGGCGGACAAAGCATCTCTTCCGTCAACATCCGGAATGCATTTTGCGATGCCTCTTCCTGATCATAATAAGGATTTTCCGTGTCGGCGATGTATTCACACACATCCTTCGCCAGCAAAAGCCCTTTCTGCTCATCCACCATCAATACAAAGTTCCGGCAACTCTTCATCTGCGGCAAGGTATGATTCTCATCATCCGGCCACTGCAGAATCTCTACCAGGAAGCGCTTCAGTGAATCATAACCGTTGAGATAAATAGTCTTCCGTCCGCCAGTCCACAAGGTAAAGAGACGATAAATCTCCGCATTCTTCTGCAAAACAGTTTCCGGCATTTCCTTTTCCTCCTGATACAGACGAGGAACCGATTTCCAGCACTTTGCCTGCTTACCAGCCAACAACTCAATCCATTCGTGAAGGAACAACGCCAAAGGACTCGTAGGGATAATAAAACGGTCATCCGGTGCCACCCGTTCAATGTAAGGCAACATAGAAGGCTCCGTAAGGTAAGTGTGCCCGAAAAGCCATGATAATTTCCGGTCAGCCTCTTTTTCATCTGCATAGCCGGCAAAATAATCCTTCAGTAACTCATTCTCCGGAGCCACCTCATAAGCTTCCTCCAGTAAAGGCAGAAAATCCTGTGCCTGCTTTAAGATTGAGGTATCCAACGGATTCACATACCCGTGTGAGAAAGGAGCCTTCTGCCATGTATTCCAAATGATAAAGCGTATATCCTCCAAGTTTACCTCTCCCTTTATATAATCTTTTCCCGTGGGATAGAATGGAAGACACCTGCCATACAAACGGGTATGAGCAGTGGTAAATCCCTGCCACAATCCCAGGCCGGAAATGATGTCTTCCAGATAAGCTGCCACATACAAACTTAAATACTTGCGAAACGTCTCAGGCAATTCCTCCAAATGACATGCCGCATAAAGTTTGTTGGCCAACTCCACAAAAAACGTATCTGAAGAACAAATTGTCGTATACGGATGAATAGCCAGCCAGTCGTTCAAATAAATCACATTCTTTTTCATATATATTCGTTCATTTGAATAATCAGTTTCGAGTAAAAAGCGTCACAAGCAGTGAAATCAGTGTCAGGCCGATTCCTACACATACCACTCCGGTCCAGCCCCAAGCGTGCCAGAATGTACCGGCCAGAAAGGTTCCCAGTGAGCCACCCACAAAATAAGTCGTCATAAAGATGGTATTCACCCGGTTGGTCGCCTTGGGAGCCTGCGACAACGCACAGGTTTGGTTACCTATCTGCACACATTGCATACCGATATCTATCACAATAATTCCCACAATAAAACCTAAATAAGAATTCTGGAAAATAAACATGATTATCCAGGCTGCAATGATGAGCGAACAACCAACAAAAGTAAAGAACCGCACTCCAAACTTATGTACCAGACTCCCAACAAAAGAAGCTGTCAACGCACCGGCCACTCCACACAGTCCCAACATGCCGATGATGTTATTTCCTGCATAAAACGGTTCTCCACTCAACTTAAAGGCCAGGCACGCCCACAACGCCAGAAAACTACCAAAACAAAGTCCGGCCCGTGCAGAAACCAAACGGATAGTAGAACTGTCCCGATACAGCGTAAAAAGCGATTTCATCAGTCCTTTGTACGTACCTTTGAAATTTAGCGGCATATCCGGCAACACCCGAACTACCACAAAAATACAAAGCAACATGATGACGGCTGCAATATAATACATCGTACGCCATCCCCAATATTCTCCTACAAAACCACTGATTACCCGTGAGCCTAAAATTCCTGTCAGCAGACCGCTGACCATCATCCCCACGTTACGTGCTTTATTCTGTGGCAGTGAGAACTGTGCAGCAATCGGAATAAAAATCTGCGGCATAACTGAACAAACTCCTGTCACCAGCGAAGCCAGCAGGATGTAAAACACATTCACAGACATGGCAATGCTACAAGTTGCCACCGACAACAAGAGAAAGTTAATAACAATGATATTCTTCCGCTTGTACAAATCCCCCAAAGGGATAATAAACAACAATCCCAGCGCATACCCAATCTGTGTGGTCATAGGTATCAGGTTAGCTGTAAACTCCGAAATAACCAAATCCTCACTGATACGATTCAGTAACGGCTGATTATAATACAAATTTGCCACTGAAAGTCCTGATATAATGGCCAGTATCCACAGTAACGAAGCCGGAATTCCATTATTCTCTTCCAATTTCTGTTTCATATTGATAAACTCTTACTTTCATTCTGCAAAAATAGACAAAAAAACAAATGTCCATAATAAAGTCAACCACTAAGCAAAATGAAAATAAATTCAGGATTCATACAATAACCTTGTTCAATTCGCCTCCTTTGAACTCAAAAGCTACAAATATATTACGTTCAGTTACAACGATGCAAGTCACACAAAATCAGCCCCAAACATTCTACTCCAGAAATAAATTTACTTCTATTGTAAAATAAAAAAGTTAATTATTTACAGCCTAATTTGTTAAATCGTCCACTCTCCAATTATTCGCTGAAAAGATTTTTTAACTTTGCAACAGAAAAAGAGGAATAATACAAAAAGATTCAACGAACTTAACTACAAAGTATTAAGCGAATTAAAACGCGAAAATAGATTTACAATTTAATTAAAATTTTATGGTACATCATTCCAAATTCCTGTTTTCTGCATTAGTCGTTTCAGCCATGGCTGTCAGCGCAAATGCTCAGGTAACAACTTCTGCTATCAGCGGAAAAGTTTTAGATGAAACCAAAGCCCCGGTTATCGGTGCTACAGTGGTAGCTATCCACGAACCGTCAGGAACTCTCTACGGTGCAGTGACAAACGTAGATGGACGTTACACCATCCAAGGTATGCGTACAGGCGGTCCCTACAAAATTGAAGTTTCTTATGTAGGCTACAACAAAATGGCTTACACGGGCATTTCCCTTGAACTGGGTAACACGTTCAATCTGAATGTAGACATGAAACCCAGTGCAGAATTATTGGATGAAGTTGTAGTCGTAGCCGATGCAAACGCAAATGCAGGAGCTTCACAGAACTTCTCTACTCAAAAAATTGAAAGCACTCCGACAGTCGACCGTAACGTGTACGACATCGTGAAGAACATGCCGATGGCCATGACTTCAAAGAACGGAGGTATCACATTCGCCGGTTCAAACAACCGTTACAACAGCTTCCAGATTGACGGTACAGTAAGTAACGACGTGTTTGGTTTGTCTGCATCTGGAACTAACGGCGGTCAGACAGGTGCCAACCCTATTTCTATGGATGCAATCCAGGAAATCCAGGTGGTAGTGGCTCCGTTCGACGTACGTCAGAGCGGATTTACCGGCGGTGGTATCAACGCCATTACCAAGCAGGGAACCAACACTACTCACGGTTCGGCTTACACTTACTTCAACAACCACAACATGTATGGTAAATACAGTGCGGTGCGTGACTATGAAAAGTCACCGCTGAACCAGCAGTTTACCCGTACCTTCGGTGGAACATTGGGTGGTGCCATCATCAAAGATAAACTGTTCTACTTCGTAAGTGCAGAAGCGAAGAAAGAATCTTATCCTTCAAGCATCTATCCGGGATATACAGACAGCTATATTACCAATGATGTAGCTAAACAGATTGCTGACCAATACAAGAAGCTGACAGGCTTCGATGAAGTTTATAACCAGCGTGATGTAGAAAGCAAATCATTCGGTTTGTTGGCTCGTATCGACTGGAACATCAACAAAGATCACAAGTTGGCTTTGCGTTACCAGCACAACAATTCATACGATGACAACTCTGGCTTGAAGTCATCTACTTATACTTTCGGAAACAGTGGCTACCGCATGAACAACAAGACCAATGCCATCGTAGCCGAATTGACTTCTCACTTGGGACAGAATCTGTATAATGAATTGCGTGCTTCTGCCAGCTTCATCCGCGACCACCGTGATGTAGCTTACCAAGGTCCTACCGTACAGATTAAGAACATCTTAGGAGGGGACCAAAAAACAACAAACACTGTTAATATCGGTACTGAGTTCTCATCAGGTGCCAACTACCTGGATCAGGACATTTATACCTTTGAAGACAACTTGTCTTGGTACTTAGGCAACCATACCTTGACCTTCGGTACACACAATGAAATTTACCGCATGAAGAACTTGTTCATTCAGGCAGTAAACGGTTCATGGTACTATACAGACTTGAATGACTTCATGAACGATAAGCCTTACGAGTACACTTACAAATACACCGATCCAAAACTTACCGGTGGTGATACACAGTGGGCTCCGGTTATGAAATCAGGTCAGTTCGGTTTCTATGCACAGGATAAATGGGATGTAACTACCAACTTCAACCTGACTTACGGCTTGCGTATCGATATTCCGGTGGTATTCAATGACCCAACCGAAAATCCCAAATTCAATGAATACGCTGCTCAGCAAGGCTTCGGTGTACGCGTAGGTGAAAATCCGAGTGCGAAAGTATTGTTCTCACCGCGTGTAGGTTTCCGCTGGTATACCAACGATTCTCACAAGACCTTGATTCGTGGTGGAGTAGGTATCTTTACCGGACGTGTGCCTTTCGTATGGTTATCAAATGCTTTCACCAACACAGGTATGGAAAGCAAAGGTACAACTATCAATGTTAAAAAGAATAAAGTTCCTTCATTAGGAGAATATGCTAAAGATCCGATGGGAGCTGCTAACTCAGCCAATGGAGCTTTAAGTCCTGACATCGTAACCGTAGATAAAGACTTTAAATATCCGCAAGTATTCCGTGCTAACCTGGCAGTTGAACAAATGTTGCCGGGTGATGTAAAACTGACCTTGGAAGGGGTGTACTCAAAGACTATGAACAATGTGTTCTTTGAAAACTTGGCTCTGACTAACAACGGAGAAAAAGTATATGCGATTCCGGGTGTAGAAGCTTCTGCCGCTCCTCGCTATAGCAAAGAAAAAAGTGACTATTGGACTATCATCAACTTAAGAAATACCAACAAGGGATATACCTATGCTTTATCTGCTTTGTTGGAAAAGAAGTTCAACTTCGGTCTTGACCTGTCGGCTTCTTACACCTTCGGACATGCCAAATCGGTTAACGACGGTACCAGCTCAGTAGCTAATTCAAACTGGAAGTACAACTACTCCGTAGATACCAACTCAAAGGACGAAGTTAGTTTCTCTAAGTTTGATGTTCCTCACCGCGTGATGCTTCAGGCTTCTTATAACAGTCCGAAGTACTGGAACGGATGGACCAGCACTACCATCGCTGTTATCTATAACGGATTCTCTGGAAGCCGCTACAGTTTGACGATGAACGAAAAATCTGACTTTAATAGTGACGGACAATATGGTAACTCGCTGCTATACATCCCGACTGAAAAGGAATTGAACGAAATGCTCTTCACCAGCGTAGACTCAAAAGGCAACACATTGAAAATGAATGCCGAAGAAAGCCGTGCAGCTTTCAAACAGTGGCTTGAAAACGATAGCTACGCCAAGAATCACAGAGGTCAGTTTGCTGAACGCAACTCGAACTTGAGCAAATGGGAACACCAGATTGACTTGCACTTAGCACAGCATATTTACAATGTACAGGGCGTAGGTAAACTGGAATTCACTGTTGACATCATCAACTTTGCCAACATGCTGAACAAGAAATGGGGAGCAAGCTACGATTCTGCATTCAACTTGTCACCGGTTACTTTGGAATACTTCAAAGATGGAAAAGCTTATTATTCATATAACAAAGCTGAAATCAAGAAGAGTGACATCGGCTCACGCTGGCACTGTCAGGTGGGTGTAAGACTTACTTTCTAATGAAAAATTAATTCTATCCTCTATAAAGGTGTATTGCCCCACACGGCAATGCACCTTTATTGTTCATACCCAATCGCACACCGTTATGAAAAAACAAATCATCTTCTATTTCCTGTGGTGTATCGCCCTCTTCGCCCAGGCAGAAAAACATTATACGGTTATCGTATCACTCGATGGATTCCGTTGGGATTACCCGCAAATGTACGAAACTCCTTTCTTTGACCAAATGGCACGGGAAGGCGTAAAGGCTACCATGATTCCCTCCTTCCCTTCCAAAACCTTTCCGAATCATTATACCATGGCTACCGGACTGGTCCCCGATCATCATGGCATTGTAGCTAATTCGTTTTGGGACCCCGAACGAAAGGAGGTCTACAAGATGAATAAACCTGCAACCCGCAATGACGCTTCTTACTATGGAGGCGAGCCCATTTGGGTCACCGCCCAGAAACAAGGTATAAAAACCGGAAATGTATATTGGGTGGGCTCGGACATTGCTGTAAAGGGAGAGCAGCCCACTTATTATCAGGTATATGACAAGAAACCCCGTCTCTCACAAACCGAACGGGTGGCAGAAGTACTGCGCATGCTCCGGCTTCCGGAAGCAGATCGGCCTCAGCTCGTTATGCTCTACTTTGAAGATTCAGATACCTATGGACATACCTACAGTCCGTTTAGTCAGGAAACTCGAAAATGCATAGCCCGCCTGGATGCACTGATGCGTTTTCTGTGGGAAGGATTACAAAGCCTGCCGTTCGCCAAGGATGTCAACCTGATTGTGACCTCCGACCACGGAATGGCCACCGTCAGTGCCGACCGCTTCGTTCCCATCAAGCACCTGCTGAAAGAAGAATGGTATACCCTGATTGACGGAAATCTTCCGGCCCAGATCTATACCCAACCGCAATTCCGCGATTCTGTTTATCACGCACTGAAAGACTTGAATCACGTACGGGTATGGAAAAAAGAAGATATTCCTGCTTATTTGAACTATGGAAGCAACCCGCGTGTGGGCGACATCATTGTGCTGCCTGATTTAGGCTGGCTGGTGGAAGAAGGAAACAAGACACTTCCGGGCGCCCATGGATTCGACCCGACCTACGACGATATGCAAGTGATGTTCCGGGCATGCGGACCGGATTTCAAGAAGGGATACGAGGCTCCGAAATTCCGGAATGTATCGATTTATTCCCTGCTGGCTCGTCTGCTACATATCACCCCAGAGAAGACTGACGGATGCCTGGAGGAGGTTGAAAATATGTTGATTCAGTAAAGTTCACTGATTCATTCCAAAACGTAAGTACGTTTTAGGTCAAACACAAGTGCGTTTGAATCAAAACGTCCTTGCGTTTCAAGTAAAACGCAAGGACGTTTAAACAAAAAGGCTTCGACGTTTTTCGGTGAACGTCGAAGCCTTTTTTCGTCATGTATAATCTGCTGTAAATTAGTCTTCCATCAACTTGCGATAACGTACGCGCTTCGGCTCTACATTGCCCATACGCTTCATCTTGTTTTCTTCGTATTCCGTGTAAGAACCCTCGAAGTAGAACACCTGACTGTCTCCTTCAAAAGCTAAGATGTGGGTACAGATACGGTCGAGGAACCAACGGTCGTGGCTGATAACTACGGCACATCCGGCAAAGTCTTCCAAGCCTTCTTCCAGCGCACGGAGAGTGTTTACGTCAATATCGTTGGTCGGCTCATCGAGCAACAACACGTTACCTTCTTCCTTCAGTGCCATGGCCAGGTGCAGACGGTTACGTTCACCACCAGAAAGCATACCGCAAAGTTTTTCCTGATCAGAACCGGAGAAATTGAAGCGGCTCAGGTAAGCACGGGCATTCACATCGCGGTTACCCATACGAATCAGGTCGTTACCGCCACTGATTACCTGGTATACAGTCTTGTTCGGGTCAATGTCCTTGTGCTGCTGGTCTACATAGGCCACTTTCACAGTCTCTCCTACTTCAAACTCACCTTTATCCACACTTTCCAGTCCCATAATCAGGCGGAACAACGTCGTCTTTCCGGCACCGTTCGGACCGATAACTCCCACAATACCGTTAGGCGGCAGCATGAAGTTCAAGTCGTCGAAAAGCAGTTTGTCGCCATACGCCTTGGCCACGTGCTTGGCTTCGATAACCTTGTTTCCCAGACGCGGACCGTTCGGAATAAAGATTTCCAGTTTTTCTTCCTTCTCCTTCACATCTTCGTTCAAGAGCTTGTCGTACGAATTCAGACGAGCCTTACCCTTGGCCTGACGAGCCTTAGGAGCCATGCGCACCCATTCCAACTCACGCTCCAGCGTCTTACGACGCTTGCTGGCCGTCTTTTCTTCCATTTCCATACGCTTGGTCTTCTGCTCCAGCCAGCTTGAATAATTTCCCTTCCAAGGAATACCTTCGCCACGGTCGAGCTCCAAAATCCATCCGGCCACATGATCCAGGAAGTAACGGTCGTGTGTCACGGCAATTACCGTTCCTTCGTACTGCTGCAAGTGCTGTTCCAGCCAGTCAATACTTTCTGCATCCAGGTGGTTGGTCGGCTCGTCAAGCAACAGGATGTCTGGCTTCTGCAACAACAGACGGCACAAAGCCACACGGCGGCGTTCACCTCCCGAAAGGTTCTTCACCAGTTGGTCTTCGGGCGGACAGCGCAATGCATCCATCGCACGTTCCAGTTTGCTGTCAAGATTCCACGCATCAGTAGCGTCAATAATATCCTGCAGTTCAGCCTGACGCGCAAAGAGGGCGTCCATCTTTTCCGGATCTTCATAATATTCCGGCAAACCGAACTTCTGATTGATTTCTTCGTATTCAGCCAGCGTGTCTACCACCTGCTGCACTCCCTCCATCACGACTTCCTTCACGGTCTTCGTGTCGTCAAGCTGAGGTTCCTGTGCCAGATAACCTACAGAATATCCCGGTGAAAATACCACTTCACCCTGGTAGTTCTTTTCGATTCCGGCAATGATTTTCATCAAAGTAGACTTACCGGAACCGTTCAAACCGATGATTCCGATTTTCGCGCCATAAAAAAAGGATAGGTAGATGTCTTTCAAAACCTGTTTGTTGTTCTGGAATGATTTGCTCACTCCCACCATTGAAAAGATAATTTTCTTGTCGTCTGCCATATTCTTTATATTAGTTAAGTTATCTATTCTTCATTCGTTTCATGAAATAGCCGTGCACCACTGCCTGATAAATCAACAGGCCTGCCAGCAGAATGAGCGATGCTGCCCGGAACTGTTGTCCGGAGATGTCTTCTGTATATTTCCCGAAGAACACGCCCAGCATGACACCCGACTCCCAAAGCAACTGATAGGTGTGATAGCCCGTTCCGCGCTCACAGTGCAAAGGAAGACGTATCATCATCCGCAAGAACTGAAGCAGGGAGAACCCCATGCCTAATCCGGTCAGAAGACCGGCTCCCATTAGCATTTCTTTTTCGGTGGAACAGCCCAATATCCATACTGCCACACACATCAATACCAGTCCGACACCATTCAGCAAACGGCCGTTCACTTGCTTACGAACCACGCGGTCCAGCAGCAGGAAAACGATAAATCCGGCTATGATACAAATGTAGAAAAAAGTATCGAAAATCGAACTGAACAGGACCCCTAAAATGAAGGGAACCACCATCATGTTCAAACCCGGGATCAAGGTACGGAAAAGCAGAAAACGGTCGAACGACAGCAACGGAAGGTCCAACGGAGCACGGAAACAGACTTCCACCATGGACACCAGTACGACCGGAAGGGCGCAAAGTCCCACAAACAGATAAATCTGTTGCTGGAAAGAAAGATACCAGCCTGCATTATATCCCAACAGGATGCCGCACAGCATACCGAGTACCCCCGACCAGGTGAAAACCACACTGGCCTTGTTTCTGTACTGGCTGGGAGTTACATCGATGACCAGGGTACTGCCCATAGCCATCAGTACCACCCCAAACAAGGCTCCCTGAAGCACACGCAAAAGGAAGATCATCCCCCACTCTCCGGCGTATGGATACAACAGTCCCAAAAGCGCCAGCAGCAGAAGACTACGCGTACACACATTCTTACGCTTAAACGTATCGACCAGGTAGTTATTGAACGCTCCCAAAAGGAAAAGAGAAGCTCCAAAGATAGCTATGGCACCTCCGGCCTGAAATCCCGTATACCCTCCTTCTGACACCATCCAGTGATGAAGTGCAGGAAACAGCATATACACTGCCGTATACAGGAAAAAATTAGCGCTGAGCAAAAGATTAAAATTCTTGTTCCACATTTTTTCTACATCTGATAGAAAACACAGATGCACAGACTGCGACTTTTAAATTGTCCGGAAGAACCGGACTTTGCAGTCCATGCATCTGCGGCTTATAAGTGATAATCTTAGTATTGTTCTGACTCGTTAGGGAAGTCACAAGCTTTCACGTCGGCTACATAATGTCCGATGGCGTCGGTCATCACGGTATTCAAGTCGGCATAGCGACGAAGGAAACGCGGACTGAATCCTTTGGTCATACCCAGCATATCAGTCACTACCAATACCTGTCCGTCTACTCCTCCACCGGCTCCGATTCCGATAACCGGAATAGTCAGTTCCTGAGCCACACGGGTTGCCAGTGCAGCCGGAATTTTCTCCAGCACCAGTGCAAAGCATCCGGCTTCTTCCAGCAGACGTGCATCCTTAATCAGCTTTTCAGCTTCAGCATCTTCTTTGGCACGCACACCGTAAGTTCCATATTTATTGATAGACTGAGGCATCAGTCCCAGATGTCCCATCACGGGCATTCCGGCACCGATGATACGGCGAATCACGTCAATGACTTCTTCACCGCCTTCCAGCTTCAGAGCATCAGCATGTGTTTCTTTCATGATGCGGATAGCATTGCGTACCCCGTCAAACGGGTCTGCCTGATAAGAACCGAATGGCATATCCACCACTACCAATGCACGCTTCACACCGCGCATCACTGACTTTCCGTGATAAATCATCTGCTCCACGGTAATAGGCAAGGTCGTCACGTTACCCGCCATCACATTCGAAGCTGAATCACCTACCAGAATCACATCCACACCTGCGCCGTCTACAATCTGCGCCATCGTATAATCATAAGAGGTCAACATGGAAATCTTTTCACCTCTCTGTTTCATCTCAATCAAACGGTGAGTCGTTACTTTACGAGTATCACCAGAAAGATATCCTGCCATAGTTTTCTTCTGAATTTACTAAAATTTCCGCAAAAATAGCCGATTTTTCCGAATCAGACAAGCCTTACAGCAAGTTCGTCATTTCTTCATACGTAAAACAGGTGAAATCTGGAATCACCCGGGCGCACTGATTTTGAATGGCTTCCGCCGGATTGGTGGTGCTCAGTCCCACCACAGGCATTCCTGCTGCGTTTCCCGCCTGAATACCATGGAACGAGTCTTCAAACACGACGCAATTGGCCGGGAGCGTCTCGAAAACTTTGGCTCCAAGCAAAAAACAATCGGGGTCCGGCTTGGATTTCTGAAACATCTCGGCTGTGAGTATCCGGTCCACCATATTCTTCAATTCAGGATGTGCCGCATACACATTGGCCATTTTCTTCTCGTTCGAGCTGGTCACTATGGCTATTTTCACTCCATGAGCACGAAGAGTCTGCATGAACTCTGCCACTCCCGGCACATATTCATAGCGCATCTCCGTCTCGAAACGGTTCAGGCCTTCTGTAATTTCAGCCTGCTCATGCTCCATTCCCTGAAAATAACGGTCGTAAATCTGCCGCAACGTCTGTCCTTTGATGATTTTTCCGAATTCCTCGTATTCCGGATGGTATTTTTTTCCTACCTCATTCCAGAAGATGCTGTACTGTGACTCAGTGTCCATCACCACTCCGTCAAAATCAAAAAGTGCTGCTACGCATTTAGTTTTGTCCATTGGTATGTTTAGTTTGATTTAACGGTACAAAGTTCTAAAATATTGCTTCATATTCCTAACTTTGGAAATTAAAATAAACAAACGTACATGAAAGAAAACAATCCGCATATATTGGGAGAAGCCCCTATCGGGAAACTACTGGTAGAATATTCCATTCCTGCCATTATCGGAATGACACTGACTTCCTTGTACAACATCATCGACAGTATTTTCATCGGTCACGGTGTGGGAGCCCTGGCTATCTCCGGTCTGGCCATTACCTTTCCGCTGATGAACCTGCTGGTAGCCTTCTGTACACTGGTGGGCGTAGGAGGTGCCATCTTCTAGGGCGGACTGGCATTTATCTTTCTGGAACCAATTCTCTTTTTCTTCGGAGCCAGCGAAGCTACCCTGCCGTATGCCCGCGATTTTATGCAGGTAATTTTATTGGGCAGTCCGATTTCAGCGTCACAGCATGCGACTGAAACAACACATCATAGCCAATATTTTTGCCATCGGCATGTCGCCCTTCGTCATGAATGTGTGTGCCTGCTGCATCGTGATTTTCATCAACAACCGTCTGCTCAACTATGGAGGTGATATGGCAATCGGTGCATTCGGCATCCTTAACCGTATCCAGATGCTCTTTGTCATGATTGTAATGGGTATCACCATGGGAATGCAGCCCATCACGGGATACAACTACGGTGCACAACATTTCGACCGCGTAAAAAGAACCTTGAAGCTGGGAATCACGGCAGGATGTATCATTACTACCTTAGGATTTATAATCGGTGAGCTGTTTCCCGGTATATTTGTCGGCATGTTTACTGACAACCACGAACTGACTGATGAAGCGACACTGGCCCTGAGAATTGGCATTCTATCCTTCCCGGTGGTAGGTGCACAGATTGTCATCACCCAGTTCTTTCAGTCCATCGGAAAGGCCCGGATTTCCATCTTCCTGTCTCTTTCCCGCCAGCTGCTCTTCCTTCTGCCGGGACTGGCTTTTCTCCCACCCTTCTATGGAGTAAAAGGAGTATGGTTCAGCATGCCGTTATCCGATGCCTTGGCCTTCGCCGTGGCAGCTTTGATGCTGGCATACCACTATAAGAAAAAGATGTCAGGCACCGATTTACGGACAGTTTAAAAGCTTTCTGAGAAAAGAAGAGCCAGATTCAGCACAGATACAATCACTGCCATGGTGTAAAGCACAAAACTGCTCCACCGGGAGTTGGCATATTGCCCCATGACCCGTTTAGAGGAGGTCAACCCTACCTGCAAGAAAATGGTAAACGGAAGCTGAATGCTCAGTATCATTTGTGAGATGATCAATCCTTGGAAAGGATTCTCGATGAACAGAATGACAACCAGTGCAATTCCCAATGAAAGTAGAATTCCTACACGAGAGTGCACATCCTTTACATGGTAGGATTCACCAAACATGCCGGCAAAAATGGAACCGGCAGCCATCCCGCTTGTCACAGTGGAAGAGATACCTGCCATCAGCAAGGCAAGAGCAAAGATAGTAGCAGCCTGATTGCCAAGCAAAGGCTCCAACAAGCTCTTGGCCTGCTGCAACTCTTCTACTCCAATATGGTTAGCAAAGAAGGTAGCCGCAGCCAGCAAAATCATCGCACTGTTGATAGCCCAGCCTACTCCCATAGAGAACAGGGTGTCATAGAATTCATATTTTAATAATTTACGGATAGAAGCATCGTCCTTCTTGTTGTATTCCCGGCTCTGTACCACTTCCGAGTGCAAGAACAAGTTATGAGGCATCACCACGGCCCCCAGCACACTCATTATCACCAACAGACTACCCTCGGGAATAGAAGAAGGCGTCACCCACGAACGGGCAGCCAAAGGCCAGTCTATATCAACCAGGAAAAGTTCATAGAGAAATGATAGTCCTATCACCGACACAAATGCAATAATAGAGCGCTCAATCCGCTTGTAGGAATTGGTAAACAGCATGATTGTGACAAAGAATGCCGTGAGAAGGGAACCCCAGATAATAGGAATATCGAATAACATTTCCAAGGCAATGGCTCCTCCCAAAATCTCAGCCAGAGAAGTGGAGATAGATGCCAATACGGCTGTTCCCAAGATAGGACGTGACACCCATTTCGGCGTATATTTCGTGGCAGCCTCACTCAAGCAAAGTCCGGTAACAATTCCCAAATGAGCCACATTATGCTGCAACACAATGAGCATAATAGTAGACAAGGTAATCACCCACAACAAGGAGTACCCGAAGTCTGCTCCTGCCGCAAAATTAGAAGCCCAGTTTCCCGGATCTATAAAACCAACGGTCACAAGCAAACCGGGACCAATATATTTAAAGAAATCCAGTCCACCAAGATAACGCTGGTGGTCCTTACGTCGTAATTCTTTGATGAAATTCCACATACCTATAAAGCTGTTTTAATAAATAAAAACACACTTAGCCGATAGAATGTTCACACAAAGAGTAAAGAAATTTGTAATTAGTTCAAAATTAAATCGGCCCAACCTGCCGCATGATACCAAGAGATGGATTGCTCGTAGTAATCATTCCAAGCTGTTTTATTAGCAACATAAGGATTATATTCTTTTGGAATATACATACCGATTCCACAAAAACGGGCTTCATCAACTATGACTCCATCAAATTCATAGTCAGTGCCTGACAAGCAATCTTTAGCTATCACAGCCTGATTCAGGGCCGACTGCACAGTTGACACAGCTTCATTCAAATCTAAATTCTTCACTCCACTCTTCCGTCCTAGTTCACGGAAGAAATCAAGCAAATCATAAGAAAAGTACCGATAATCACGCCCCCATCCATAAGCTCCATACTGCTGTACATTCTGCATGGACACAGAAGAAAGCGCATCCTGCCACTCTGAGAGTTTTGCTTTTACCGCACTGGCCAGATTTTCCATTTGGCTACAATCCATCACTGCACATGTCCCCCAAACATCCTTTGTTTTATTGAAAGAAATAAACTCATGACAAACAGCAGAATAGTCTATATTTTCAGTATACAAATAAGGAAGAATCTGATCATACGGGAATCCATACACCGGGGTCTCCATTACGGAAGCAATACAATGTGAAGTTACGTCTTTCAATTCATAGCCCACCTCTGCATTACCCATCATACAGGCATCAAACAGCACGAAATCCAATTTTTCCGAGAAACTTTTCTTCAACACATTGGCCAAATCAGGAATATCTATATTGTAACCACCGTCATCACCAAAGGCTTTTGATTGCACAGAATTACCCTTCATCCATCCCGTGGCATGCGAACCTAAAATAAGACCATAACTATCAGAAGGAGCGATCTTCTGCATATCAGTAAACACCTCCTCCATCACGGCCGGATCGGTTGCAATCTGACTGTTCATGGTATACTCTTTTTTCTGAGCTACATGGCAGACCGCATCAAAAGTCAGCTCTGCACCTGTCAAAGCTGCTACATTATTAATATTGCCGCGTCCGTCGGCATAGAAACTCATTAAAGTAGGCTTACCCAAGGGAGCATCATCTGCATAAGGACGATAAAATACCAGCAATGTGCATGATTCTTTCATATTGCCCAATGCGGCATACATATCGATTACGTTATTTCGCAAATCGTTATCTAAAGAAGTTCCTGCATTATTTGAAATCAAATAAGCCAATACCGTACGCCCGGAGCGTTTCGCAGGCTGTTGTTCCGGAATTTCATTGGAACAGGCGGCCAGTACGATCACCAACAGGGTGTAAAGCCATTTCTTCATCTGCATTATTCAAAATCAGGCTTTTCAAACTTAAATTCCGCATTCACATCCTGAAGGAACAATGAACCACCCTTGGTATATTTTTCCTTCAATTTCTTCAGTTCCTTCTGCACGTTTTTCTTTTTACGGCTAAAAAACATGAAGCAAGTACGGTTCTTTCCATTCTGTTTCTGTTCCAGATAGTCCTTCAACTGGATGCTGTACAATGTACGGCCCACTAACATTCCTTTATCATCTACAGCAGCACTGTCCAGATACTGCACGTCTGTGAAATACACTAATGAGTCAGTAAATGAAGCAGACACACCAGCCAGATACACTCCATATTTATTCTTATCTTTCGGCTGCTTACTGAATGCGGAAGCAGCAAATACCATCATTAACAGAAAACAAAAAAACTTTGTATAACGCATAATTCATCAATTTATTGGGGGCAAAAGTACACAATTATGCGTAAAAACCGAAAGAAGACATATAAATTAACAAAGAAAAAGCCTTTCTACATACAAAAAGAGATGTATCAAGGTCTGAGCTAACCTTCATACATCTCTTCTGTTTTTTTGGAAATCAATCTCTACCTTATCCCAAATAAGATTTGAGCAGCTTACTACGAGAATTTTGTCTTAATCTTCTAATTGCCTTTTCCTTAATCTGACGAACACGCTCACGTGTGAGCCCAAACTTGTCGCCGATTTCTTCCAACGTCATTTCCTGCGTGTTAATACCGAAAAACATCTGGATAATATCCTTTTCTCTTTCGGTTAGCGTAGAAAGTGCTCTGTCAATTTCCCTCGAAAGTGATTCATTTACCAAGGAGCGATCGGCCATAGGAGAATCATCGTTCACCAGCACGTCCAGCAGACTGTTGTCCTCTCCTTCCACAAAAGGAGCATCCACTGAAATGTGACGACCGGAAACCTTCAGCGTATCCGAAATCTTGTCTACCGGGATTTCCAGCTCATCGGCCAGTTCTTCCGGTGAAGGACGACGCTCGTTTTCCTGCTCAAACTTGGAAAACGCCTTGCTGATTTTATTCAGTGAGCCTACCTGATTCAACGGCAAACGTACAATACGCGACTGTTCAGCCAGTGCCTGAAGAATAGACTGACGAATCCACCAAACGGCGTAACTGATAAACTTGAATCCACGAGTTTCATCAAATTTCTCAGCAGCTTTAATCAAGCCCAGGTTACCTTCGTTAATCAAGTCAGGCAAGCTCAATCCCTGGTTCTGATACTGTTTGGCCACAGACACCACAAATCGCAAATTAGCACGCGTAAGTTTCTCCAAAGCAATACGGTCACCCTTACGGATACGTTGAGCGAGTTCTACCTCCTCTTCTACAGTAATCAAATCTTCACGACCGATTTCCTGCAAATACTTATCCAAAGAAGCACTCTCTCGGTTAGTGATACTTTTAGTAATCTTTAACTGTCTCATTCTATATAAAATGATTTGGGTACAAAAGTACAAAATTAATTTTATTTAGGTGGCAGATTTGCAAAGAAAGAATCTATAATTTTCTTAAACAGACGGACCTGCTCTCTTTTTGTCAACCGCCATTCTAAAAATGACAACAGACAAAACAAGTCAATTGTTCATCTCCCGCCCATATTATCGGAGAAAGAAAAAACATCAAAAAGGCGTTTCCGAAAAATCGGAACGCCTTTTCTTTCCAAATCTTTTTACCTTACAGTAATATCTTTTATTCAGCTTGCGACAAGTCTACCGCATAGTTGGCACGTCTTCCTGAAGGATAAACTCCCGTCATGAACAGTACCTGATCGGGTGACTGAGAAGCTGCTTTCATTACATTTTCCAAATCTTGCACGGTACGCAACTGCTTGCCGTTGGCTTTCAGAATAATGAAACCTTTGCGGATGCCGCTGTCTTTCATTCTTCCGTTATCAATACCGGTCACTTCAACTCCATAACCCAAGTTCAACTGTTTTTTCAGTTCATTAGGTACGGCACGGAAGGCTGCTCCCAGAAGTTCCATATCTGCCTGTTTTACCACTTTAGTAGTTCCCTGAGAGTTTTTCAACGTGATGGTAAAGGTCTTTTCTTTCTTGTCACGCAATACGGTGATCTTCACTTTATCACCCGGACGATACTTAGCCAATGTTCCCTGAAGGTCAGCCATGGTCTTCACGGTCTTGTCATTCAACTTCAGGATGACATCGTTCTTCTGCAAGAATCCATCGGCAGAACCACCTTCGGTTACTTCGACTACCTGTACACCTTCAGTAGCTCCCAGTTCTTTCTGCTCTTTTCTGATTTCATCCGGATACCTTTCATCACCCATGTCACGACCGCCGATACCCAGCAAAGCACGCTGTACGGTACCATATTGTTTCAAGTCGGTTACTACCTTCGTCATGATACTTACCGGAATAGCGAAACCGTATCCTGAATAAGCACCAGTCGGAGAATACAGCATGGCATTGATACCTACCAGTTCACCTTTTGCATTAACCAATGCACCACCACTGTTACCCTGATTGATAGCCGCATCGGTCTGGATGAAAGATTCTACCTGATTAGCTCCCAGTCCACGAGACTTCGCACTTACCACACCGGCAGTCACTGTAGAACCCAAATTGAACGGGTTACCTACTGCCAATACCCACTCACCTACTTTCAGGTTGTCAGAGTTACCTACCACGATAGCCGGGAAGTCATCTCCTTCAATCTTTACAAGTGCCAGGTCAGTAGTCGGGTCAGTACCGATAACACGACCTTTCATTTCGCGTCCGTCGTGCAACTTCACGTTGATTTCATCCGCTCCGTCAATCACGTGGTTGTTCGTTACGATGTAACCATCCTTTGAGATGATGACACCCGAACCGAAACCTCTCTGTTCCGGAGTCTGTACTTGCTGCTGACGTCCTCTACCGTTACCGAAGAAGAAGTCAAAAATATCCGGTTGTCCCTGAATAGTCTGTATCTTGCTGCGCTGGATAGACATGATATGTACGACGGAATTCAACGTACTCTCTGCCGCTTTGGTCAAGTCTACCGGCTGCATGCTGGAAGCATCGAACGCTGCGGTACGTAAAGGAGATGCTGTTTCAAAACTTTCATAAAAAGAAGTATTATCCTGATTTTTCTCCATCATGGCATACGCTGTAACCCCTGCCACTCCGGCACTCAAAGCAACGACTGCCACAGAACCAATCGCAAACTTAGTTGTTGTTTTCATACCTTCTATTGTTTTAAATGTTAATTTCGGCGTTGTTTTAACTTTCCATTTGCTAAAGTAGAACAAAATCCATACGATTGTACTCTTACCCTATTCTTTTTTCCGTCTTTTAACAATGAAAACAAGGGCATTAACCGCAGTTAACTGGCATATCTGACAAATTTACATTCATTACCAGTGAAATAGTGACAACGCTGACAATTCGTCCGGCCCGTTCTGACAGCTCCCCAAACACCCGAATCAAAAGAATCCTGACAATTATAGCACAAATTCCGTTTATTTGCGTACCTTTGCACGAAGAAAGCAGTCGGTCGGTCTGTCGCTGGTACATTATTATATAGTAAAAGAGGAAAGTCCGGGCAACGCAGAGCATCCTACTTCCTAACAGAAAGCTGTCCGTAAGGGTAGAGTAATGCAGAAGAAAATAACCGCCTCCACCCGGAGGTAAGGGTGAGAAGGTAGGGTAAGAGCCTACCAGCCGTATAGCGATATGCGGGCTGTGCATCTTAGGAGTTGTAAGGTCATGTAAACCGGCATTAACGAGGGTTGCTCGCCCCACGTCGGAGGGTGGACCGCTAGAGCCTGTCGGTGACGGCAGGAGTAGATAAATGACAGACTCCCCTGCTTGCAGGGTGACAGAACCCGGCTTATAGACCGGCTGCTTTCTTTTTCATTAAAACCAATCCACCATGAACGCACGACTCAAATCACTGATTCACTTTCTGGACGACGGTATCTGGCGCATCCGGGAAGAGGAAGTTTCTCACCTCCAATGGAAAGTATACACCTGTCTTAAGATTATTTACTTATCCATCAACCAGTTTATCAATGACCGTATTGTGGTGCGTGCATCAGCGCTGACCTACAGCACCCTGCTTTCCATCATCCCCATCCTGGCCTTGCTTTTCGCCATAGCCAGAGGGTTCGGATTCGACACCCTGATAGAATCACAGTTCCGCAGCGGAGTAACAGGTGCGCAGGCTGAACTTGTTATCAGCTGGATTAACTCCTATCTGGAACATGCACAAAGCGGAGTTTTCATCGGTGTGGGGCTCATTATGTTATTAGGAACCGTCCTGCTGCTGATTGACAATATCGAACGCAGTTTCAATGCCATCTGGCAAGTAAAGAAGCCACGCAGTCTGTTCCGGCAGATCACCGACTATTCTTCTTTGATTCTGCTGCTACCGGTACTGCTCGTTATCTCCAGCGGTCTGTCCATCTTCATGAGCACCTATGTCAAAGAATTGCAGAACTTCATGGTACTGGCCCCGGTTCTGAAATTCTTCGTCCGCCTTATCCCCTATGCCCTCATCTGGGGAATGTTCATCGGACTTTACACATTCATGCCCAACACGAAAGTCAAGCTGGCACACGCCTGGCTACCGGGTATTCTGGCAGGAAGTGCTTTCCAAGCCTTTCAGTATTTCTACATCAATAGCCAGATATGGGTTTCTAACTACAATGCCATCTACGGAAGTTTTGCCGCCATTCCTCTGTTCCTTTTGTGGACACAAATATCCTGGAGCATCTGTCTGTTCGGAGCCGAAATGAGCTACATCAGCCAGAACATATCCACCTTCAACTTCGGAAAGGAAACAGCCAATATCAGCCGACGCTTCCACGACTTTTTCTGCACCATTATTTTGAGTTCTATCTGCAAACGGTTCGCCACTGGCGGCCGGCCTTACACGGCAGAAGCCCTGAGCAAAGAACACAAGATTCCAATCCGTCTGACAAAAAGTATTCTGTATGAATTGCAGGATATACGACTGATTTATGAAGCCGGTGTCGGCGGAGAAGAAAAATCCCGCGACCCTCAATATCTCCCTGGAATTGACATCCACCGGTTAAGCGTAGGCACCCTCCTCAGCCAGCTGGACGCCAACGGAGCGGAGGACTTCAAAATTGACCCGGGACATTATTCTACAGCCTGGCAAACCCTGATACAGGCCCGCAAAGAATTTACAGAAAAAAGCAGCGAGGTACTGCTCAAAGATCTATAAAAAAAACGCAAGGCGCAGCTTTCGGAAATCGTTCCAAAAAGCTGCGCCTTGAAGTTATATAATTCGAAAGTATCACTCTGTAAGCTGCATCATGCGGCTCAGGTACTTACCGATAATATCAAATTCGATATTTACCACACTGCCCACCTTGATTGTATGGAAATTGGTATGCTCGTAAGTATAAGGAATAATCGCTACCTGAAACGTATCCGACGTAGGATTGCAGACTGTCAGGCTGACACCGTTCACCGTGACAGAACCTTTATCTACCGTGAAATATCCGCGTTTTGCCATCTCCTTGTCGAAATTATACTTAAAGGTGAAATACCAGCTTCCCTGCGCATCATCAACCGCCGTACAGACTGCAGTCTGGTCCACATGTCCCTGCACGATATGGCCGTCCAGGCGTCCGTTCATCATCATGCTGCGTTCCACATTCACCTTGTCGCCTACAGCCAGCAGGCCGATATTGGAACGTTCAATGGTTTCCTTCATGGCCGTTACCGTATAAGTACCGTCCTGAATGCTGACTACCGTCAGACACACTCCGTTATGTGATACACTCTGGTCAATCTTCAGCTCATCCACAAACGAACATTTCAATGTCAGGTGCAGGTTTTCCTGATCCTTTACCACCTTCACGACTTCTGCATATTCCTCTACTATTCCAGAAAACATAATCTTATGGTTTTAAAAATATAAACTGTGTCATTTCTTTTTCGACTCGGGAATCGGGCTGCTCCATACGGTCTCTCCGCCGGAAGATACGACCGAAATCACTCCGCCTGCGTAATCTTCAATGTAGCTGTTGCCTTTCACCAACATGTCTTCCGCCATGTGAATGGCCTTTTCAGGAGTCTTGATAGAAAACCCCTTATTGTCGCTCGAATTGCCGTCCGAGAAATAAATATCATACGTTGTCATGTTTCTTCATTTTCTTAATTGCAGGCGCAAATATATCAAATTCCTCATAATACCCGCAACAGATATACAAAAAATTTCCTGCAAGAAAAATGCATAAAAAAAGAGAAAACAACCTGCGTTGCTTTCTCCTGCGAGCGGAAAACGAGACTCGAACTCGCGACCCTAACCTTGGCAAGGTTATGCTCTA